>Ga0308161_1002226_pt1 | contig 21152 bp, 21 predicted proteins | sample PhyFR2_FD_201034 | JGI IMG/M metagenome (GOLD analysis project Ga0308161, IMG submission 201034) | Phyllosphere microbial communities from UC Gill Tract Community Farm, Albany, California, United States - DLSLF.R2 | ecosystem: Host-associated > Plants > Phyllosphere > Unclassified | place: USA...
CACGATGTGCCCGACGGTCGGATCCTGTTCGTGTCGGCGACTCCCACGCTCTTCCAGCCGTACGTCGGCGACCACGGCACCAACCGACTCGACCGCGGCCCCTACGTCGCCATCGTCGTCGGACGCGACCAGCGGCTCCCCGCACCGGAGGCCGTGACCACGCTGCTGCAGGATGACGCCTCGTCCTTCACCACGGGCAGACTCGACGGCCTGCGCGTGTGGGTCCCGAAGGACGGCCGCATCCGCGAGGACAACGGGGCACTCACGATCGCCCGCTAGTCGATGCGACGTTGGCGAGGCGTCGCGCGCCCATGCTGTCGATGCCATCACTACTTGTCGCCGAACCGTCTCACGAGACTCGCAGTCGACGTGCGTGTCACTCGAATGGACCAGATAACTTGTCGCCGAATCGCGTACAACCGCGACGGGGCTGAGGGGCAACCGTCTACGACGGTAGGGGTGGGCGGTCCGCACGAGGGGCTCCGTGCCCGCTTGCCTCCAAGCGCGATCCGTCCTCGCGACATCGGCACGCCGTGAGGTGGTCGCCGATCCATAAGCCGACTGGCCACCACGATGGTTGATGAGCCGCCGCCGGGCGATGGTGCCCGACGCTCGTGACGTCGCGACTGTCTCAATGGCTGCCAACGGTTGAGCCGACGTTCACACAATCAGACCACGGAAAGGGGGTCGTTGCGTCGGTCGAAAAGATCTAGGAGCGATTCAACCATGTTCAAGGCGGCGTCAAAGAACATGGAAACGGTGACGAAACTGGACGTGACGTTGAAGGAAGCGGACCGGCCGTCGAACTCCTCGACCTGCTGACGCTCGAGGACCGCTGTCATCATGCTCGTGTTCCCGTGCGCGATGCCGCTCGCCATCCTCCAGATGACCAGAGGCGGATGATGCCGAGGCGGAACCATGGTCGTTATAGAACGAAGCCGGTCGGTAACCGGTTCAAGCTTCGTCAGGTCAGCTCCCACGAGACGGGGGCGAACCCTTGCCTGGTCTTTCAGGCGTTCTTCTACGACTTCGAATCGCGGGTCGGATCTACCAAGATCGCTCAGAACTGACCGGAGCTGGCGCCGGTTCTCACGAGTCAGTCTCATGGATCTCAGCAGCCGTTCATCGCGCGCCGCGGGCTGAAGCAGCCACAGCCCTGTTCCTGCCACTTCGATCGCGCTCCGGATCAGAGTGAACGATGACATGGCTAGCAGGGTCCCACCACTGCTCTCGACGCTGACCTGCAAGCCGTGAAGATGATCCAGCGCAGCGCCGAGGAGGTTCACAATCTGGTCGGGAACAGGGTTGTACGGAGCCGCCGCTCTGTCACCGGCGAGTGAGGATTTGGGGCGTACCGCTAACTGCTGGTAGCGGTCATCGAGTCGATCACGCCGCGCGAATCCGAACTGCAGAAACAGCAACCCGCGCTCGGCGTCCGCGTCCGCCTCACGATTGTCATAGGGTCCTGAGACTTCGGCGTCATCCACGCTCTCATCATCCCTTAGTGCTGGCCGCGGTGTCGTGGCGCTTCCAGTGTGGGGCGCCGAACGCGGCTAGGTGCTGAACGAGTTCGCTGGAGCGCACCGCTTCAGCGCGTGGTCCTCTAGCCGCATCTGGTCCGATGCATCGTCCTCACGGGCCAGCTCACGTGAGGACGGACGCCGAGAGCCGGCGCACGCGACTATCGCGACTGCCCGCGGAAGCGTGAGCTTGGATTGGTCGGGGTGGCACGTTCGGTAGGAGCGCGCCAAACTTCGACGAGGCGGCGAAAGTGAAGCAGTCTGAGAGATCGCGGCTCGTCTCGCAGTACACCGGCGACCGAGGCTGCATGATGGGGTTGAATCGGGGAGGGAATCGTGGCATTACTCGGCGTCAACGGCACCGCAAACGAGCTGTGGCTCGCAGTTGTCTCGGAGGACGGTGACGTCCTAGATGCCCAGTTGCGAATCGTGCCTGCACCAGATTCGCCGCTCGCAACACAGATCCGCACTGCCCTCGATGAGGCCGAGCGACTCATCTCAAGCAACGGCATCACAGTCGTAACCATTCTCGAACCCGAGACGGGCCGATTCCAACCCAGCTACTTCCAATCTGTGGTGAGGATCTCCCTGGAGTCAGCGGTGGTGCTCGCCGCAGACCGAGCAGGTATCCCGTCTGTTCGGCGGAGCCGAAAGTGGGTCCGCTCCGCGCTAGGTCTTCCGAAGATCGGTGCACTCTCGGGGCACGCCGGGGCTATCGTCGATGCTCATCCCCCGCACTGGACGGGGAAACGGGATCTCGCCGCTCTCGCGGCGCTGGCGGAGCGTCTCGCCTGATGGCGATCTTGGGCGATAACGCGCGGGTCCGCAGGGTGCTTCACGCTCCCACCTACAGCTTCCTGCGTACCATCGACGAGGGCAGCGCTGCTGAGACCAAACTCTACGAGCACACCGTTCTCGGCGGTCTCCGTGTACAGAAGTCGATTTCCGTGCTTGGCCTCCCTGACGGCGTCGCCCGTAGTGAGCCGCGTCTTCTCGAAAGCATGGATCACCCTCGTCTCATCAAAGTCAGGGACGCGCAGTGGGATCCAGATTATGATGATTCGCTAAAGGTGATCACGTTCACCACCGACTATTATGAAGGGCAGAGCATTCATGCGGCACTGAACGAGGGCCACGCATTCGGCACTGCGGATGCTGTCGCGATCATCGACTGCGTTCTTGATGGGCTTCACTACCTGCACGTCTCCGCAGGGGTCGTCCACCGCGATATAAAGCCTGGCAACGTGATGCTCAACGCAGCACGGAATCAAGGTTTCGTTGGTGACTTCGGGAGCGCTGCTTACCTGGATGCCGACTCGCAGCAAGTAGATGCGTCCGGCGGGACATTGCTCTACCGACCGCCCGAGTACTCCTCCGGGTTGCTCGATGTGCGTAGCGACCTGTACTCGACGGGGCTGACAATGTTCGAGTTGCTGAACGGCCCGTTTGATTACCAAGCACTAGACGGCAATGTCCTGTTGCAGCGAGCGGAAGCGGGCAAGCCCGCTCTTACGCCTCGGCACCTCAGATTCCAGCCATGGGTGAGCCCAAGTCTGGTGACGTTCGTTCGACGATTGATGGCCACAAAGCCGGAAAGCCGATTCGCTTCGGCCGACGAAGCTCTCAGATCCCTACGAGGGCTGAGATATGTGGACTGGACTCCCGTCAGCTCTGCAGAGTGGATCGGGAAGTGGCCGCCACGCCAGGTGAGCGCACGCCAACGAATGCTTCGGGTGAGTTCTGAACATCTGGGCGGACGCAACGTCGGGCACGTCAGTGTGACGGCAGCCACCAGCATAGATGGTGGGCGGACGTGGAGGCGTTATGCGCGCTTCGCGCGCCGCGTTCCTGAGGTGGACGGCGCAGAAGGTCTCGCTCTTGTGTTCCGAGACGTCGAGGCTGCTGCCCAGTCGGTCGCAACTCGGTAGACCTCACTCGCTTGCTCAGCCGGAAGGCGGCTCAAGAGCTGCCTCGCCTCGGCTTGGCGGCCTGCGGCGAGCACGAATCCCGCCCGAGGGCCGTGCTCAACGACTTGCAGCGAACCAGTCGTCACGGCATCCCACAGCGCGCCGGTTACGCCGGGCACCCGCAGCCCTACTTCGGGGTCGGGTCGCCATATTCGGGGTACGTCGAAACTAGCTAGAACTTCGGCGCCGCTTGCAGTCTCGCTGAGACCTGTAAGCGCCGCATGCGCGAGCCTGTGGTCGCGAGCATCTAGCCACTCGACGCCTCCAACAGCCATCATGGTTGTAAGGAGGTTCGACATACCTCGCTTAGTCATACATCTAACGTAGCGAGGAGGTCAGACATGGCAGAGACACGACACTCAGTGAACGCCGCAGAGCTGCTCCGCACCAGCCGCGACCGGCAGGTCAGCCTGCGCTTGCAGCTCGCTTTGGACCAACGGCTTGACGCGCTCGTCGAGCGCGCCATCGATGCGGGTGAGCGGACCACACGGGCGGAGATCCTGCAGGCACTCGTGCTCGATTGCAAGCTGGACGGCGCAGAGCTCGGAGATCGGCTGCGCCACCTGCGAACTGCCACTTGTGGGGATGCCGTGCTGGACCACTCGGTCCCTGACGACAACGTCTTACAGTTCTTGGGTCGTAAGCCTGGTCCGCGCACGCGGCGCGCTTGAGGGCGCTGCGCTGAGGTACTACGGATTGTGGCGGTAGCCCGGCGGCAGAAGCACCGCCGGTGCTTGCTGGGTAGCGATTGCGTCTGCGCCGCGAACGATCGCGGCGGGTCTCTCACACTTCTTGCTTCCTAGGAAACCTCCACATGCGCGCCGTGGTGGCAACGAGCGACGTGGAGCTCTAAGTTGCCGGGCGATCAGGGCCACGGGCGAGGCCTAGTTATAGAAAGGATCTGCATAGTCAATGCGCGACTTCCAATTGATCGTTGTCCGCGGCTGTCCGCTCGGCACAGGATGCTCGGCAAGGGCCCATCGAACGTGGCGTGGGCTTCGTTGCAGGTCAATCGCCAGGTGAGTGAGGGCGTACTCGCCCGCGCGCACCCGATCGTGCAGCTGAATGAAGTCGATGTCGTCAAGTTCTGGCACGAGCGGTGAGCCGGATGGTCTCCATCGCGGCGGTGCCCACACGAGGGGTTCGTCCTCGAAGGCGCGCACATGCCCAACCTCGGGGAAGGTCCCGACCATGCGGTGCTTCGGGAGCCAGGCGGTCAGGTAGTCGTCGATTGCGTCGCGGAGCTCGGCACTCATCGTGGTGATGAAGCGGGTGTATTCGGCGGCGTCGGGGGCCTGTGTTCGGAATTCGAGATGCTGCGGAAGGTCGCGAGTGCCGGCGGCGGTGAGTCGAAGCCACGCGTAGCGCTGAGCGTTCAGCAGCCTTCTGCCTCGGCCGGGATCCTCCCCGACGCTGCTGCTCAACAGACGCCAGTCCGCCTCGGGGAGCAGTCCACTCCACCTGAGGTACCGGCGCGCCACGTAGTTGATGGGCGACGGATTCAGACGGAGCCATCCTGCTAGCTCTCCGAGCTGCTGAAGCACTGCAGTCGCCTGTTCAGGAGTTCCAAGCATCGAAGGCCGGAGCTTTCGGCCGATCCCGGCGATTCGATCCGTGCCGCCAGCTACGCCAACACCGGCGACACGAAGCGCGTCCGCGAGTCCGCGCTGTAACGCGGAGGGATCGGTCATGTTGTCGACGCCGAGGGGGTTCGCCCAGGTGGGCCACATGAGCGGTGGAATGAGGACGTCGGTGAGGGGTTGTTCGGTCGCCAGGGCGAGGGTGTTCCACGACCACCCGGTGCGCTCGATCCGTGGGTCCGGTTCTTCAAGAGCGACGATGAGTTCCGCGAAGCCGGGCGAGACGGCGGTGGCGTGCACGAGCCGTTGCATGTCGGGAAGGTCGCCGTCGAGCGCGCGCAGGACTCTTCCTCGCATGGGCGTGCCGACCCCCGGCCAGAACTCGAGGAGGTGAGATGCGCTGCCGGGGCCCAATAGCTCCTGGGTTGTGCGAACGGGTCGGGAGAACGTGATGTGCCGGATCGTCGTGCTGACCTCAGGCTCCGGGTCAGTTGCGAGGCGATGCGCGGCGCCGATGAGGGCGCTCATCGCTAGCGCGTCGCGAGGCGGTGTGGTGCCAATCCGTTCGGCGTCCTCGAAGAGCCCGACGAGCGCGTCTCGTGGGACATCCGACAGCCTGCTCACAAGGTCGATATCTCGCGCCCCGAGAAGTGCGATAGCGATGCCGCGAAGCGTGCTCGTGTCGATCACACGTCGGCGTCGGTCCGTTTCAACCCAGGCCTTCGATAGTGCGATCTGCGCCCGATACGCAGGGCTCGATTCGAGAACCGGCGCTTCAGGCCAGCCATCGGTGAGGACATGACCGCAGATGCCTCCGAAGGGGAGTGCAGCGTGGCACTGGTTCGGGTTACGGCTCTCGACTTCCATGACGTTGGCTTCGATGATCGGGTTACTGCACGCGGGGCAGTCGTCCCGAAGGGGTGTGTGGTGCTTCAGGCAGAGAAAGGCCCACCATGTGCGCCAGTAGGTGTAGAAGACGCCGGGGCGTTCCGCGAGACACTCTGCGCAATACCTGGTCCCGGCACCTCGAGTCCAGTTATGTGATTGGGAGGGCTTCCCGTCCGGGCGTATCGCGATGAGGTCCGGTGCGAGGTGCGACATCACTGTCGTGTGGAGCAGCTTCGGGTCGCAGTCGAGTCCGGCCGCGATGCATGCGGTGGCCTTCGGGTGAAGCACGTTTGGCAGCCGGTCCCGGAACGTGCGGGGGAGGTCATACAAGCCGCACCAGTGGGCGATGACGACGGCCGGTTGACCGTAGAAGTACCCGATCCGGCGGAAGAGGCTCGGCAACCATTCGTGCTCGAACACGGTGATCGTAGTTCCCAGTGGACGGACGTCGTCGGCGCCGATCTTGTAGGGCTGGTTCGGTGCGCGGGTCATACTGCCCATGCCGGCCAGTCGGTGGACCACGAGAGCCGGCCCGACTCCCAGAGCCGAATACGCTCTTGTCGGCCCTGCGCTACGCGGTCTTCCACGCCGCCGTCATCGAGCAGCGCCCGTGTGATGCGCTGAGATGGAGTTCGCATCGCCCCAATGCAGGCGTCGGTAACGAGTGTCGCAAGAGAGTTGGCGTACCCAAGCGTGGACACCCAGAGATATTCCTCGAACTGCTCGCTGAGGACTCGTTCCCCGGATTCGTGACCCTCGAGCCGCAGTCGATCGTCCAGCCGGCCCAGGAGCGTTCGCCATTCCTTCACCTGTTGCGGCGTCCGGTGCTCGTACCGTGAGAAGTCGATGAACGCCCACCGCGCCTCTGATTGCATGCGTGCGGCGTTCTGCGCCGCGGTCTTCTGCCGCCGGAACACGCTGCGCATGTTGTGGCCGCCCATCACGAGCCGGAAACCCTGGTTCTGGAGCGCTTTGAGCGCGTCGTGGAGATATCGCCCGTATTGGCCGTCGTAGTTGACCATCTGCATCTCGTCGAGGAAGATCCACCGCACTCCGTGACGCTGCGCGGCCATGGTGAAGGACGCATGCGGGTCATCGCCGGTGGGGACGCCGAGACTCGAGCAAAGCGTTCGGAAGAGGGACTTCGGTGTGGGGTTGCCCTGCAGCGAGTGCCAGATGACCGGTCGCCAGGTTGACCGGTACGTCGGGTCGGACTCGACGAGACCGTCTTCGAGATCGAGCCGGCGGTTCCATGCGGACTCGGTTATGGCGCGCATCGCGACGTGTTTCAGGAAGAAGGTCTTTCCGACGCCTGACTCACCGGTGATGAAAGGGGCTGCGAGGAGGTCGGGTGCTCGTCCCGGTTTCGGTTCGGGGAGGGCCGCGATGCGCCGTTCGGCCAGGCGGTATTGGCCGGTCCGCATGTAGGGCCATGACTGGTACCACTGCTGCATTCGGCGTTCCCGTCGGCGTCGAGCGTCGGCGTCGAGGCGGAGGAAGTCGACTTGGGTCATGCGGCCGGGGTCGGAGCCGGCGCGCAGTGCGATCTGCCCGACGAAGTCCTGATCGACCGGTGCAAGCAGTCGCCAGCTCTTCTCCGGGAGTGGGTCGTCGCCGAACAGTTCAATGATCTCTTCGGGAAGCGTGCTGCTCACGCGTACTCCTCAAACAGGTCCGAGTCGAAGTCGTCAGCGCCATCGGTCAGGAACTCCAGGACGGAGTCCGGCAGGTCCGCTTCCGCGTCGGGCAACGCTTCGACGCCATCAGCGGGGGAGGTGGTGCGCTCCGACCGGACGGTGCCGTGATCAACGGCGAGGAGCCGATCGAACTGAGCGGCGTATATCTCCTCGTTTCGGGTGCTGCCTGCTCGTCGGACAGCAAGGAGGGCGTTCTGGTGGCGCCATGTGGTGACGAGTTCGATGAGCCGCTTCTGCGCTTCTCGAGGTGAGAACGAGCCCGGTTGGATGTGTGCGCGAGCGCGGTCCACGGTGAAGTCACTGAACGGCTCGGTGTCGTCGTCGAGTCCGACCCAGGGAACTTCCCACGCGTTGCCATCGGGGTCGAAGCAGTACATCCGACGCAGGTCCGATGGGTCGTAGAACATGCGGGCGACGCCGCCTGGCGCCGCTCCGGGAACAGCGAGGAGGGTCCCAAGGATCGGGGCGTGGTAGACGAACTTCTTCCTCGTCACGCCGAACGGACTGATGGCGAGCACGTCACTGTCGAGGAAACGGATCCACTCGTTCCGCCAGGCAGGGATCTCGACGCATCCGTACTCTTCCGCGAGTTCGATCCACCGCGCGTTGGGGCTGATTCGGCGTCCGGTGAGAGCGAGGAGGCCTCCGTGTACGGATGTGTTGTGCAGGTCCGTCCATTCGCCGTCGCGGTCGAAGAGCTCTTCCCAGGTCAGGCACGCTTCCCGCTCGGCGGCGCTCCCGCGGGTGTCAACTGACCCGGACACGTAGCCCGGCTGCTTGGACTCGAACTTCGTCTTGTCTGTGCCGAAATGGCGCTCAAGCGCAGCCTTCATTCGAGGGTCCATGACACGAGCCGGTTCAACATCAGTACCAAGCCGGTGGAGCGTCGCGAGGACGAGCCGATTGAGGAACTCCGTCCCGTTGTCGGTCAGAAGCCTCCGCGGGGGGATCGGGAACCGGGTGATCGCACGAGGGATTCCAGCGAGAGCTCGCGGATGGGGCTTGCCGTTAACGAGCACGGGTCCTTGGTCGTGGACCATGCTGCGGAAGGCGTCCGCGAGGGCAAGATTCGCAGCGAGGCCACCGACGTTGTTACTGATGGCGCGCCCGGTGATGAGTCGAGAGGCGACGTCCATGGTCTTCGTCATCGTCGGCCGGAACGTAGAAGCCTTTGGGTCAGGCGCGTAAGGGTCCCAGACATAGACGTTGGAAGTCGTGCTGTCGATGAACCACAGCTCGCCGGCGCGCTTCGGCAGGCGTCGCTGCAGGGCGGGTTTGGGGCTCTTGGACTTCGTCTGCAGCTCAGCGGTCTTGCGACGCTTCAGCCGAAGGTGCGGCTTCCGTCCGAACACGTCGCTCTGGATGCGGTCGTACACGCTCTGACTGGGTGCGCTTTCGCCGTGTTCCATCTGCAGCCAGGCGGCGAACAGGACGTATTTGCTCTCTGATGGGAGGTACGAGCCGAACTCGCCCTCAGTGAGGAACTCCTCGACCCAGTGCTCCATCTGCGGATGTACGCGGTGCCCTCGATCGGCGAACACGCGACTGTCCAGCAGATTGTCCTCACCGAGCGTCGCGTCGCTCAAGGTGCGTGAGATGTAACGCTGCGCACTTTTCAGGTCGACGCAGCGCTGCCGAGCGATCTCTCCAGCGATCGCGCGCTTCCGCCGCTTCTCGTCGAACTTCGCCGGATCCCAGCGCGGGTCAATAGGACTGTCGACAGCGTCCCCTGGTCGCCGACCCGTTTCGATCCAAGCGAGCAGGCCCTTCTTGGTCTGGAGGTTCCGCCTCGCCGTTTCTGACAAGTTGTCGTGGACCGCGTCGAGGCGATCGCTAATCATCGGCGGCGCCGCGACGTCCCGAGACATCAACTCGGCGACCTCTGCTTCGCGCATCATCGGCGGCGTCGTCCCGGCAGCGTCCCTGAGCTGCACCCATCCGCCGCTCCGCCGCTGGATGACGAGCGGTTGTCCCTCGACGACGACGGTCTCGCCGACCTCCATCGATCGGCGCCACTCAGACCGCAGCATCAGCGCGCCACACGACTGACATTGAGTCGAACGGGCGGAACATGTCCGTCAGGAGCACGCGCCGCCACAACATCCGCCGGATCAGCATGAGTGCCCACTCGAGGCGGTAGCCCGAAGCCTCGAGACGCTCTGCAAGAACCCGCACTGGTAGAGCTCCGTCGCATAGCGCCAGCGCAGCGGCACTCCAGAGAGCGTAGGACTCTTCCGGCACCCTCGCCTCAGTGAGCAGTTCCAGATTCCGTCGGTATCGTCGCGATATCCCCGTCCACACCAGGTACCCCATGCCCATTGCGTGGACCGCAGCTTCGACATGAGGACGCTTGGCAACCCAGTCCTCGCTCACAGCGTCCTCGGGGGTCTTGACGTCGAGAACCAGAGGGATGCGTCCGGAGCTTAGTAGCGCTGAATCAGGGGTGTGGCTGACTGCAGGTGAGTCCTTTGGCCAGGTCAGAGTGAACGGTTGACCGGCGATGCGGTGGATGGCGGAGTGAAAGTCTGCGACGGTCATCATGGTCCGCTCGTGATGGGACTCGCAGCCGACATGGTGGCCGTTCGTATGCAGCCAGGTGCTGACCGGCTTGTTCTCTTGCTCGAGCCGGCGCGCGAAGCTCCTCATGGGCAGCGCCGACCACAGCATGTCCTGATGGAAGTCGCTGAAGCGTTCGGTCTCGACATGTCGCCCGTCGAAGGAGTACGAGACCGTCACGACGTCCTGCACGCCAGGGGCCGGATCGATATCGAGACGCCGTCGCCCCGTCGAAGGGCTTCCCACTCGTATACGACGCGGGTGCCACCCTTCAAATGACGGATCGAACACGGGCTTCAAATTGGGGTCGCCGGGTCCGAACCAATCCGAGAAGACCTGTAGGGGATCTACATGCTCGAAGGGGTCCGGCGCGCTCGCCTGCGCTTTGCGCTTGGAGCGTCGGACCAGCTCTTCACCGTGCTCACCAGCCCAGCTCGGCGAGTCGGTCACCGAAGCTACCCGCGGTGGAAGTCGGCGCCGCAATGGCGTCTCGCCCCGCGGCGAGGGTTGTCCGATACCGGCTGGGCCTCCAGCGAAACGGAGCTCTGGCTTGCTTCGCGGATCGCTGTTCGTCGGCTGTCCGTATGGCGGAGGGTTCTGCACAGGATCAGACGGTAGATGCTACAGTCCGATTCTACAAGTGGTTTTTATTAGCCGTTGGGGTTGCTATGAGTGTCCGTTGCGCGGGCAGCGCGCACCCAGTTGGAGACCGAGGGTTGGCTTACACCGACCGCCTCAGCGATCTTCGTCGTGGTGAGCCCGATCGAGTGAGCCTCGATCGCGAGTTGGACACGGCGCTCTGCTGTCTCGCGGAAGAGTGCCTCGGCCCGACGCAGTTCGTCGAGGAGTTGCTCTGCACGAGCCTCGTCAGTGACGGTCTTCCGAGGCTTGCCTGCTCGACGTGGCGGGGTGGGCTTGGTCATCGACCTGTTCCGATCTGCGTGAGGAGCGTCGGAACAGCATTTGCGCCACGGGCAGGCACGTGGAAAGATCCGACGCGGAATCCGCTCGAATCGGAAGTAGCCTTCTCGGTTTCAGTCTGCACGGCGCACGATTTGCCGATCGTTTGCCGTGGGGTCGACAGCGACCCTTGCAAGTCGTGCCTCCAGGTCATCCTAGCTCCCGCCCTCTGTCGTTACCCCTGCCCCGGCCTCGCACCTGTCGGGCGGCTCTATTCTTCCTCGTTTACGAGCAGAGTTGACGGATATCGGGGAGAGTCTGCCTGCGGTCGGTCGGCGACGCCGGTGGAATGGCTCATCGCACGCCGGGATGTGCAGCCGCTGCCGGACCTGCTCGAGGCACGGCTCTGGACGTGACGGGCGTGCCATCGAACCCTGAGGCGTGGGAGGGCAAGGCCCCTCGACAGGCAGGCCAGCAGGTCACCGATCCGGTGCTCGTCGCCCTGCGTAACGCGATCGTGTCCGGGGTGCTCCGTCCGTCCGAAGCAATGGCGCTGATCTCTGACCACCTCGAGAGGAGCCGCCCGTACCGGGCCGACGCCTCAACCGCCGCCCGGGCGATCGCGCTGGCCGACGCCGCCCATGGCGCTGAGGGCGTCGCCGTCATCGACCCCTATGCCCGTGAACTCGCGCGGTGGGTCGCAGAGGGACGAATGAGCGGTGACGAAGCGGTCGCCTTCATCACCGCACTCCACGACGCCGGCGCAAACCTCGTGGATCCCGATAGTCCGTCAGATCCCGGATCCCAGGTTGCGACGGCGCCACCGGGGATCGATCCGCCCCACGCGGTCGAACGCGGCGACCCCCGGAAGCCCGCACTCTCAGCTCGCTCTTCCAAGGATCCCCAGTCGGAGCCCGGGAACAGAGAAGCCCCCATCACTGCGGCGCCCACCAACCCGGGCAACGCGCAGGCCCCCTCCGGCTCCAGCGCGCACACTCTCTCTGACCGGATCGGCCCGTTTTACGACACCGCCGGCCTGCACGACTGGTTCCAGATCAGCAACGAGTCGATCGACGCGCGGCTTCGAAGCGGAGAGCTACTCGCCGTCGTGACCGCGGATGGCTTCCGCCTCTTCCCCGCGTTCCAGATCGATGCAGCGGGCCGCCCCTTACCTCGCCTGCGCGAAGTACTCGCCGAACTCGATCCAGAAGAGGTCGACCCCTGGGGCGACGCCGTTTGGCTGAACGCTCCAAGCGCGGCCCTCGACGGCTTCACCCCCGCAATGGCGCTGCGAACCGAGCGAGCTGACGACGTGATTCGTCTCGCTCGTCAAGCAGGAGCGTTCCGATTTGGGTGACGCACTCAAGTTCGCCGCCCCGACCTCGGATAGGTGGATGCGGCGCTCGAGTGGTACGAAATGCACGTGAGATCGGACGCCACTCCGGCGCTCAGCGCGCCTATCTAGGAGAAGTTCAAAACGGTAGGCAATCAAGCCGAGGCAAGCACGGCTACAAGCCGAACGGGGTCACGCAGTTATCGCCCCGGCCCGGGCAGCCGGTCGACGAGCAGCGCGTGCGACTCTCCCGCGGTGCGTTCAAGCGCCCGTTGTGGAACCTGCAGACCATCGGCGATCAACCCGTTCTCGCACAGCTCGGCATCACTGCTTCGTGGAACGACCGCGCCGCCGAGCGGCAATTACAGCGAGCTCGCTGGCGAAACCATGACCGTCGATAGTCGCTCCCCACTGGCCGTCGGCCGCTCATGCGACGATCGAGCCATGGCGTCCTCGTTCCCCTTCTCCGACCCGAGCTGGATCTACCAGGACGCCATCAAGGCGGGCGCGAGCGCGAGCCTCGCCGCCAGCAGGATGATCGACCCCGGCAAAATCATGAAGACCACGGGCTTGGTCGACACCGGGCTCTTTGCTGAGATGCATCGCGACATCCTTCGCAACAGCGGCATCGGCATCGGCGCGACGATCAAGCAGCTCACCGAGCCTTCGACCCGCGCATCAAGCGTCTTCACGAATCTCGCCACTTCGAGCCGGCTGTACGAGCCGTACCGCCAGGGTCTCGTCGACACCGCGAGGTTCGCCTCCATCGCCGGCGTGATGCAGACGAACTTCTTCGCGAACGAGGTGATGCGGAGCTCCGTGCTGCGGATGACGGAGCATCTCCATCAGAACATCGGCGTGCAGTCCTTCGCGTCCGAGTTGATGGCCCAGCAGTGGGCTCGCTCAGCTGCGCTCGTCACCCCGGCTTTGCTCGGACAGTCCGGAACCACTGCCGACGGCCTGGCCGCGCTGTGGACCCCGATCGTGCGCCAGCCGAAGGTCCTCGACGCACTCAGCGACTTGGCCATTTCCATTCGCACACCCGGGCCACTCGGTCCGGACTACGGCGCGATCTCCAGGAGCGCTGATCGGCTGTCGGTCGAGCTAAACGAGCTACCGCGCGAAGACCGGGAGGAAATCGAGCGGGCCGTCGACGCGGCCGCCGAGGCCACAACCACCGCAGCGCCGGGTGTGCACGACCAGGTCGCGGTGCTCGGACTCGAGGGCTTCGCTCAACGCCACCATGTCGACATCGCCGTGATCCTCGCGTTTACCGTCGGCCTCACGTACGTCGTGTTCCAGGCCGGAGCTGGCGTGCTGGAGCCAGGAACTTTCTACGAGGCAGCCACCTACGGAGCAGGCACGTTCGAGTACGTCCGACGAAAGCTTCGCCCGTAAGTCTCCTCCCCCGCCAATGCAGGCTCAGAACGGGAGCCACGCCTCGTGCATCTGCATCTGCCCCTGGGCGCCGAATGTGATCGACTTCCGCGACGGCGTCGCTCTGTAATGCGTCGCTGGAGTCGTTCTCGCTGCACTCGGGGCACTCGTACTTCTGCGCGGCCGATCGCCGTCCACTCCGGCATAAGCAGCCCCTCTGGTCGTCTCGATAGCCGATCCCTGGCCGCACAGGGCGAATGACCCCACCCGCGGTGCGGCCCTTCGCCCTGCGACTGACTCAGGGTTCAATCCGCGACGAGCGCCCCTTCGACAGCGCTCGTCGCGGCGACCGTCCGGCCCGGTAGCGCTCTGCGTAGCCCTGCCACGAGAAGTCGTCGCCATAGGCGCGCGTCGTGGGGTCTTTGATCTTCCACTCGAGCACGCCAAGCGCCGGGATCTCGGCCGGAAGCTTCGGCCCAGACCACTTGTCCTCTTGTTGCTTGCTGCCTTCCTGCGGCGTCCAGCTCCAGGAGTTCTCGACGTTGCGCAGCGACACGACGACCGCGCTTTGCTCGTCGGCATCCGTCACGCTGTGGAACAGCCCAACGTCGTAGATCGACAGCGGAACGGACCCTGGGTTCTCTACGATGACCCGCAGTTCGGCCCAGTTTCGAGGCACGTCGTGGCCTTGGGTGCCGTCGAACTCGCCCTCGACGCCGTTGTTGCCTTCGATCGCCACACGGATCCGAGCCCGACCTCGAAGGCGACCGACGCCCTGGAAAACGAGCGACAGCACCGAGAGCCCGAGCGCACCGGGAGCTACCCAGGCGAAGGGATCGCTCACCCCTCGAGGCCCTTGATCGCAGCCTCGAGCTGGTCGCGCCGGCCGAACGGGTCTGCGACCCCGCTCACCATGCCGAAGTCGCCGAAGTAGAACTGCCGCGCTAGCTCGAGGGCTTCTCGGGCGATCCCGTCCGTGTCGGTCGGGGCTACCGTCGGCTCGGTGACGTACCGCGGCTCGATGCGCCCGGTGTCAACAGTGACGACCGAGACGGACCAGCGAACTTCTTTCTGCACGAGAAGGCCGGTGTAGTCGTCGAGCTCGACCATGACGTTGCGCTGGTTCTCGTCGTCGTGCTCGATCCGCACAACCCTCGCCGTGAGGAAGGGCGCGGCCTTCGAGATTGTGCTCGCGACAGCGTGCGCCTCGAACTCGTGCATGGCAGCTTCCCCTAGCCGGCTGATGCCGAGCTCAGCGCGTCAGCTTCTTCGCCGTTGAGCTCACCGACAAGCTCGGCAACCTTCTCCGCGATGGCCGCCAACGAGTCTTCCTTCGTACTCAGCCCACCGCGGGATGCGAGCATCGGGCTCACCTGGTCCAGCTCTTCGAAGGACACACCATGCAGCACAGGCACCAACAGGCTCCGGCGCAGCAGTGCGCTGAGTTCACTGCTTGCCACGCTGCGGTCGGTTCGAAGCTTGTCGAGCATCGCCGGCGTCACGAGCACGATTCCGATGCGCGAGGTCGCAAGCCCCTTGTCGATAGCCACCCGCATGTCGGTGCCGAGCTTCAGTGTGACCTCGCTGAACCAGACCGACAACTCCTCGCCGCGGAGCAAGTCGTAGAGGTCCGTCGCGTCCGCCTGGCGATCCGGCCACGCGTGGCAGAGAAACACGTCGTGCGCCTGCGTGCGCGTCACAACTGCTGCACGGACTGACTCCAGGTCGCGCACTTCCTGTGCCGTGTACGAGACGGAGGACGTGCTCGGCTGCCAAGACGGCCGGGCAGTACGCCGGCTCCCTCCCCCGCCGCCGCCACTGGTACCGGCGCTGCTTCGCCTCTGAGCGGCTGGAGTCGGGGAGGGCGAGTACGGGCGTGGCGGCGAGTAGCTGTACCGTCCGCGACTTCCACAAGACGGGCATGCAGCTGCAGCTGCTGAGGACCGGTGACCCCGAACGGGCGCAGTGCAGTAAGACATGTCGCTGATCGTATCCACAGCAACTGACACTGGGGAGACAATCGGAGCCGTCTCAATAGACGATCCGCTATCGGGCGGGGGTCGATGACGCCGATGGGAGTAGCGGTCAGCGTTGCATGTCCATGGCAGCTCGATCAGGTCTCCGACCGCGACGTCGGAGAATTCGGGATCGAGGCCGCGATGCGCGTCGCGTACCTCGGTCCCGGTCAAGCCTCCCGCTTCGCGCAGCGACCAAGCCCACCGAGCCGCGTCCGACTCCAGCTCGTCAAGTCGCTGTTGCGCCGTCTCGAATACGTGCTCCGGCACTCCAGGAAACGCGGCTCGTACATCCAGCGGAGCCCAGTGCCGCCTACGAGCCACTGATGACCGGACCATCGCGTCGTGAAGCGACAGTTGCGCCAGGGCGTCTTGACTGATCCGGTAATACTCCATGTCGCGAGCCAAGAGATGGCAAGGAGATTTTCGGCGTCTCGATAGCCGATCGGCAGCTCTGGAACCGAGCCTAGGAAAAATCTCCTGCGATTGGTGCGCGAGCGACTAGTTCACACCTTCTCAGAAACGTATGGCGAGGACCGTGGTCAGAAATGCTTGAGCCGACCACGGCCCTCTCGTTTTATGGGTTCGGCCGGGTCCGCGGGGGTACCGGCCGTGGGGCCGGGGGCGGCGTTGCCTTCGGCGGCGGCGACTCTCGAATCACTCGAGAGGGTCGCTGAGGCGGAGGGGGCGGGGGCGGAGGCGTTTGAGATCCCATCTATTCACCTCCTCCATTGAGCACATTGACGATGCCGATCACAAGCTGCCAGCTGATGGAGGATGCCAACAAGGCGAAACCGGCAACGAGAACGACGCGGCGCTTCCGGAGGGACCTCTCGTTCGCCAGGAGAACCCTGTTCTTCCAGTGCATGAGGTTGCGTTTCGCTGTCACGGGGGACTGTGCCCAGAACGTCTCTTCGGCTTCGAGGATGGGGACTTCCTCGGCCGTGCGCATCAGCATCAAGCTCACTCCGACCAGCGCAGCGGCTACGGCAAGGATGGCGGGTACGCCGAGGTCGGCGGAAACCTGTAACCCGGATGTGACGCCAGCCGCGGCGATCAGGATTGACGCTCGTGTGGCCATCCCTGCAGACGCATGCTCAGCTGCGGTGAGTTGGCGATCGACGTCAGCACTGAGGGCCGCGACCAACTCACCTTGTGCCGGCGAGATCTGGCCATGAGTGCGTTTGCGCGGACCCCCCAGAGCGCGACCCAAGCGGCGCATCACTCCGCCAGGGCGTCACGAATCGTAGGGAGGTACCGCTGCACTTGATCCTGGTCGCTGCGCTGCTCGTCCGCCGAAAGCTGACTGTAAGGGGTCTCGATTTGCTCGTCCCAGCGGGCGACCAGCGCGGAGGGAAGAAGAAGTGATCCGTCCGGTTGGCGGGTGCCCTGGTCGTGGACGTAACGCTGCCAATGCGCCCATCTCTCGTGCTCGATCGAGGCAAGACGGCTCAGGAGGTCAGCGCCGGTGAGTATGTCGACCGCGGAGCGAGGTTCAGACATCAGATCAGGTCCTGGCTCACGAGCTTCCAATAGTGCTGCCCGAGAACGGTGAGCTCACAACCGGACGAGGTCATGGCGGCGTGCCACATGTGAGGTGCGCGCACAGGACGGACCAGGTTCACCGCGACAAGACGCTGCAAGATCGCGAAATCCGTCGTGTGCCCGGGGTCCGGGGCGGGGGTGCCATCCGGTTCTGCGCCAGATCGCTCCGGTTCGTAGCTGGGATCGAGGGCAAGCTCCGCTGCCGGGTCCGGGAATAGACGTGTGAGTGCCTGGAGATCCGTGAGTTCGATGGGTGCGTCCACCTCGCGGAGGGAGACGAACTTCTTGACGTTCGTCTTGAAGACCGGCCGCTGCGCCCAGTTACCGAGCGACTGGTCGATGTGGGCGTACACGCTGCCGGGTGTGATGGCACCGACAAGGTTGGCGGCTGCGCCGCTCAGGGCGTCCACCAGCAGGCTGGTGAAGACTCCGGACCCGGCTCCGGTCTCCATCGCGTATTGGTCCGCGGTGGATGCGGTCAGGATGGTGACCCCGTCGGAGATCTCGGACATCTGCGTGGCCGAAGAGTTCGCGGCCGCGATACCGCCGTGACAGCTATCGAGGATGATCACCTTGTTTTTGGCCCGCGACCGGTTGGCCATGGTCATGACCTCGTGAAGGGAGAGCCCGTCGTGGCCTGTTTGGCAGTCACTGGCGCAGAGGAACCCGCCGGTGTCATCGATGTAGCCGTGGCCAGCGAAGTAGAACAGCGCGATGTCGGCGTCGTCTGCGAAGAGCGCTTCTACGCTGTCGCGTAGCTCCGCCCGGCTCACAGACGAGGTAGGGCCGGTGCCCGCGAGGAGTTTCGGAGTCGCGAAGTTCAGGGTGCCGTCCGAGTTGCGCTCGAGGACGCTCTTGACGTTGTAGGCGTCGTTGACGGCGCCCCGAAGTGGGCCGATGTGGTCGTAGTGGTCGATTCCGACGATCAGGGCTTTCCGCATCAGATGTCTTCTGTGAGCGCCTGTTAAAGGGAATCGATGAAGCCGGCGATGTTGGCGTCGCTCCACGCAACGGTGGTCACTCCGGCGAGAGTCGTGCGGTCGTCCTTGTATGCCCAGATGCCGCGGACGGGCTTGCCCTCCTCTTTAGCGCACTGGATCTCCCACTTCTGCCCGGAGGATGTGAGGGAGTTCTTGCTGACGAGCACGATCACTCCGTGCGAGCGGCGGATGCGCGTGCGCACACGCTGCTTCCACTCGCTGTCGTAAGGCTCCTTCACCGACATGTCGATGAACTCGTACGGTGCGCGAGGGTGCAGAGACTGCCCCTTCAGAAAGTCTCGCTGCCGCTCATCTTCGATCGCAAAGGCGACGAAGATGATCTTGGTGTCGGCCATGTTCCCCCCAATCGAGCAGCAGCCCCCTTGGCTGCGCCACGTTCGAGCTCACGATACCGCGAGCCTCCGACACTAAGGGAACCCTCATCCTCGATGTGTCCGCACGCAGCTACTACGCGCGCCCGTCGATCACGTGCCGAAGTTCTGCGGCTCTCACGCCCCATGCCCTGAGTGGTCTTCCGTGGCGGACCGTCCCGACAGGGGATCGTCGACCGGACTCGGCGACACCGAGAACGCCGAGCCACTTGCCGCAGACGAGGTCGATGCGTCGCTGAAGTGTCTGTTAGCGCTGGCTATCGGGAACTCTTGTCACAGATAGGTGGTCCGCGATCCTCCTCAGTGGAGGTGCCTCATGCGGACGCTTCGCGGGCGCTCCCAGGTCTTGGGGTGAGTGACGGACCGCCCCCCACGGCGACAAGTTGTGTGCGAAGGAGACAAGTTGCGTGCGCGGCGACACATGCGCCTACTGCGGCATGTCGACGAACCGCGAGAACATCCCGTGGAACGCCACGGTGATGGTGTCCGTCGGTCCGTTACGGTGCTTCGCCACGATCAGGTCCGCCTCACCCTGACGCGGGTTGTCCTTCTCGTACGCCGACTCGCGGTGCAGCAGGATGACCATGTCAGCGTCCTGCTCGATGGAGCCGGACTCACGGAGGTCGGAGATCGCCGGCTTCTTGTCGGCGCGCTGCTCCGGACCACGGTTCAGCTGCGACAGGGCGATGACGGGCACCTGGAGCTCCTTGGCCATCAGCTTCAGGGCACGCGAGAACTCGGAGACCTCTTGCTGGCGGCTCTCGACCTTCTTGCCCGAGGTCATCAGCTGCAGGTAGTCGATGACCACGAGCTTCAGGTTGTGCTGCTGCTTGAGTCGACGGCACTTGGCGCGGATCTCGACGAGCGTCATGTTGGGGGAGTCGTCGATGAAGAACGGGGCGTCGTTGATGCGACCGCGGGTCTGCGCGATGGTGGTCCAGTCGCGGGAGTCCACGGTGCCCTTGCGCATGTTCTGCAGCGGCACGCTGGTCTCGGCGGAGAGCAGACGCATCGCGATCTCGGCGCGACCCATCTCGAGCGAGAAGAACGCGGCGGTCTGGTCGTGCTTGATCGCGGCGGCGCGGCACAGGTCGAGCGCCAGCGTCGACTTACCGAGGGCCGGTCGGGCAGCGACGATGATGAGCTGTCCGGGGTGGAAGCCGTTCGTCAGGCCGTCGAGCTGCGCGAACCCGGTCGGCACGCCGGTCATCTGGCCGTCGCGGCCCTTGGCGGCCTCGATCTCGTCGAGCGCGGCCGAGATGGCGTCGGTCAGCGGGACGTAGTCCTCGGTCTGCACACCACCGGCGACGTTGTAGACCTCGGCCTGCGCGCTGTTGACGAGGTCGGTGACCTCACCCTCGGACGCGTAGCCCATCTGGACGATGCGGGTGCCGGCGTCCACCAGGCGGCGGAGCACCGCCTTCTCGGCGACGATGCCGGCGTAGTAGCCGGCGTTCGCGGCGGTCGGCACCATGCTCGTGACGCTGTGCAGGTACTCGGCGCCGCCGGCGCGGGACAGCAGCCCGGTCTTGGTCAGCTCGTCGGTGACGGCGATGACGTCGGTGGGCTCACCGTGCGAGTAGAGCGACAGGATCGCGTCGAAGATGACCTCGTGCTTGGGGACGTAGAAGTCCACGCCACGGGCGGTCTCGATGACGTCGGCGACGGCGTCCTTCGACAGGAGCATGCCACCGATGGTCGACTGCTCCGCGAGCATGTCGTGCGGCGGGGTGCGTTCCATGCCGCGCTCCGCGTAGTCCTGCGGTGCGGGCTCAAGATGTGCGATCGACACACGCTCTCCTCTGTTGACGACACGGACCTGGACCGGCGGGACAGCACCCACCGGCCGGAACCCGCACCCCTGTTTCTACCCCCGGCAACCGACATCCCCGAGTCGCTGGGCCAACGTACGGCCCCAGAGTTATCCCCAACAAACGGCCCTGTGGATAACTCTGTGGAGAGCCTGCGGAACACGCCGGAGCGCTGTGTGGAGAACTGTGGACGGGCCTGTGGAAAAAGACCCGTACGAACACACTTTCGACCACTTGACCTGGGGTTTTCTGTTGCACACCGTGTGTGGAAAAGTGGGGTTCAAGTACCCCTTGAAGGTTCCGATTTGACACGTTTCCACTGTGTAAAACGACTTGACAAGGACCCCTCCTGTGGGAAGAGTTCTCGGCCTGTTCCCAGCCAGCGCGACCCCGTCTGAACCGTAACCAGCCAGCCCGAGTCGAGCCGCGCCTCCAGGCCCGTGACCATGTCGGCGACAGCCGTGGGACAAGCCGCGCGACCGCCCCCGGAACGCAACGACGGGCGGGCCTCCCGGAGGAGACCCGCCCGTCGTGGAGCGGAACGTCAGTGCTACTTGGCAGCGACGACCTTGAGCGAGATCACGGCAGTGA
>Ga0308161_1002233_pt1 | contig 21091 bp, 15 predicted proteins | sample PhyFR2_FD_201034 | JGI IMG/M metagenome (GOLD analysis project Ga0308161, IMG submission 201034) | Phyllosphere microbial communities from UC Gill Tract Community Farm, Albany, California, United States - DLSLF.R2 | ecosystem: Host-associated > Plants > Phyllosphere > Unclassified | place: USA...
ACGACATTTGCCTTATCGTAAGCTCATTAAAGTGTTTAATGCTTCACCTGAACAGCGCCCAGCTTTAATGCTGCAATACCTAGAAGACTGGTATGAGGCGAGCCGTCGAGAACCTTATTATGATCAACATCCTCAAACTGATTTGAGATCAGGAAGAGGTTACTATGGCTATTGGTCATGGGAAGCAGCAGCGGTAACGTGGTTGCTGGATATAGATGATACGTCATATCGTGAACATCAGTTCTATCCAAAAGATTTAGTTGATTTTGCTCGCACACAGTCAAAAGTAGTTTTAGGTGATTAACTCCAACAAATCTCTATTTCATTTTGATTGTCTTCGCTTTCATCAAATATAAGAAAGAGATTTGTTATAGAGCTTTTTATTTAAAACTTACTCACCTCACCGAATCTAATCTGTGGCAATAGAACGTGCTTTACGGTCAGTTAGACGATCATAAAAAGCAGCCGCTGAGAAAGCGGTTTTAAAAGCACACCACTGCAATGGCTCAGGGAGGGTTGAAGGTGTTTTATGATACAGGGCTGTTAAAATAGGACTCTCAACGCCTTTAATTTTCTCGGCAAGTAGCTGCCCCATAAAGGATTGAGTGGCAAGCCCATGTCCAGTGCAGCCAGCAACATAAATGAGATTTTGATGCGTTCCTGTAGTGCCTACCACAGGCAGAAAATCATATGCCACGCTAACGTAACCACTCCAGCAATGCTTAATACCAAGACCTTGTAATTTAGGATGGCGTTCACGTAAGGTCTGTACCAGTGCAGCATAGGCATCTTGATCTGGTATGTTCGGGGTCTTTGAACCATAAACATAATTTAACTTCTTCACCGTCAACACCATCGTATTGTGTGCTGTGAGACGATGACTCTCCATCATGAGATGCGGTGTAATAATTCCTTCTCTATTCTGCCAACCTAAAGATGCCAATTGCTTTGGAGACAACTGTTGGGTTTCAATTGCTGATACGCGTATCGGCGCAACCTTATCACGTAGTAACCCCAACTGTGGTGTGAACGCATTTGTCGCCAATACCACGATTGGGGCTGTTGCACGACCCCGTGGAGTCTTGCAGGTTATTTCCATGCCTTCACTGTAAGACAGCAAGGGCGTTTTTTCATAGAGCTTAACGCCTGCCTGAATTGCCGCACGACGTAAACCGCTGACATATTTACCAGGATTGAGCGTGCCGCCACGTTGCTCACTACCAAATAGAAACGCTGGTGGAATACCGCGAGCGCGCATTTCAGCTTGATCTACAAAGCGAGTGATTGACCCCAGTTCAAGACCAACTTTCATACTGCGACGTAGCCATTTTTCCTGAGAAGGGTCAATCGCAGCACGTATGATGCCAGAAGGATTGTAATCACATTGAATTTCCAACTCGGCTAGACGCTTTTCGACGTAGCACACGGCCTCGTCATAAAAATTCACAAATTTTCGTGCATGCTCAACGCCGACGCGTTTTGCGAACATTTCAAACTCAATTCCCATACTGCCGAGTAGATAACCAGCATTACGCCCACTGGCACCGAAGCCACCAAACTCTTGTTCAAGCACAATCACTTTTGCACCACGGGCGGTCAGCTCAAGGGCAGTTGAGAGCCCGGCAAATCCAGCCCCAACCACAATGACATCAGCGCTGTCGGAACCTTCCAGTTCGGGTTGAAGATCATCAGGTTGCTCTATCCAGCCTCCCAGAAGACGAAAGGGTAACGATTTAGGGTTGTAGTTCGCCATTTCTTCATTGATATGATTCATTTGCTATCCTTTTTTATCTTCACCGTACTCCTGTACGGTGTTTGATTTTAAAAATAATAATGCGGTGATGTATGGATTAGTGAGCTGGAACCAATGATGCTCTGGAAATTGTCTGAGAACGTGCCAGTGCGTCATAGGCGTAATACAACTGGATGACCGCATAAGCCCAGGTAATGAATGCCCAAGTCATAAAGATCATATGCGTATCATCGCCAGGGATCGGGAAGAAGTCATAGACGATTGCGACGGCGAGGCTGACGATTAAAGTGAATGTTGTCGCCACGGCATGCAGAGTTTCCCCAGCACGTGCCAAGCAAAGAATGAAGTAGCAGAGATAGATCGCAAGAATCACCCACATGATGACGTAAAAATACGGGCGTATCCCGTCAAAGAAATCGGCCAAGAAGATAACAAAAGTGCCCGCGAATGCAGCGGCGAACAGCAGTACTTCCTTCAACGCTGTGGGTTTATAATTATGGGTCAGTGCCATTAAGCCCAGTACGGCAATGACGGGCATACCAAAGCTGCGTGAAAATGAATCTAGAAACATGGTAATTGAATAATGAACATGCCCACCCGTCAGCATATACAAGACAAAGTTTGTCGCAGAAAAAGCCACAATCCACCATTCTAGTCCGAGCAGATAATTGTTCTTCTTGAGAAATTTCGCGCCATAAATCCAGCCCGAAAGCGCCAATACAATACAGGCAACCAGCCCACAGATATTGATAATTTCCAGAATAGCGGCATGCAGCATCTCACTATCAGTTAAGATTTTTGCTGTTGTAGCGTCCATTTCGCTACCGACAGCAAGTCCAAGTATTTTCATAATATGACTTCCTTTAATTAATTGACTGTCATGTCAGTAAAATAATATGGTATGATTAATTAGTAAACATTTTTTTTATTTATGACGATGATGGAAAACAAGATAGGAAGACCGAGTAAAGCGCATGAACGGTCATATGAAATTCTTCAAGCTGCTGTTTCAGTCGTTGCTAGGGAAGGACTAGAAGGAATTACTTTTGCCAAAGTAGCGGAAGCATCAGGCATGCAACGCACGCTGGTACATCATTATTTTTCTTCACGTGCAGATTTAATCAATGCTTTTATTGAGCACTACATTGGAGAAATGGGGACTGCAATTATTCATCGGTTTAGTGGAAAACCATTGAGCGAAAGAATCGTCATGTTATTCACGCCCGAAGTTTATCGGAGTCAGGATGATTTGATTGTTTGGTTAGAACTGGTTGCGCAAAGTGCCAGAAATCCGTTGATCAGGCAGATGCTGCATGATCTTTGGACACAGCACTGGCTGCCTGATTTTGAAAATCAGTTGGCACAGGAGTATCCAAACGCAACTCAAGATGCGATTAGTTCGACTGCTTACGTACTGGCTTGTTTATTTGAAGCATATTGGGGATTCAGTGTTCAAGGCGTTACGGATACACAGAAACAAAAGCAAATGGAACAAACTGTGTTAATGCTGTTGAATCGTTTAATCTGATTTTTATCAGAATAAATTGAAAAAGATCTCTTGGGAAAAGATGCTCTGAATTAAACCAGTACTACGGACGCTTGATTTAGCCTATTCGTGTATAGATGCTGTTTAGAGAGTAAATCATCCTTCAGCTTGTTAAGAATGGATTAGCTTAAATTGAGCGTTTTTGTGTTTGATTGAAATGATCAAAGAGAGATTTATTCAACTGTTATAAAGGCCCGTTCTTGTGAAAGAGGGTTACTTCTTCAACAACAATCAGTAAAATTAAAGACGATAAAACTGATAATGCACGGTATCTATGAAGAAAAATTCAAAACTCGATCAAGATACATTATTTATAAAATTATTATTCAAATCTTCCTCTAAAGTGACAAAGGAGGAAATAGAGTACTATCGAAAATATCCTGATCAAATTGACCAAGTCACAGCGCCGATCAATATCCATAAAATCTTTTTATGGACGGGGGCATTATTGGGGATTTTGGTTGTAGCAATCGCCAAGTTTCTGAAATTTTCTGGCATGTTAGCATTCTTATCCGAAGGTGTGCTTGAGTTCGTTATCGATATCATTTATGAAAGTGGTATTGCTTTGATCGGGGCAGCAGTGACCGCTTATATGCTAGGCGTATTACTCAATAAACAACAAGAAAATGCATTGAAATGGCGAGAAGAAATTCGTAAAAGAATACAGGAAAGCGAGCAATAAAAAGAAAAAAAGCTAAAGTGCTGTCACTTTAGCTTTGGATGTTTAGTTTTTCACTTTGTATAAACCATGCTCGGTTAAATGTTGGCTCAAGATACGGCGAAGTTCCAATACCGTTTCAGGCTTTATTTGAATAGAATGCCCGCCTTTAATGATTTTCTCTGAAATCGCACCTTCTAAATGGGCACTTTTATAAGGAACAATGCCATCGGTAATCGTATCAGTATTATTACTTTTGCTGATATTACCCATGATGGAATGAAAAACTAGACCTTCTTTAGGCTGTATACCCGAGGTGAGTTCCATAAACTCCGACTTATTACTCAGATCGCTAGGGCCATTTTGCAGCCTATTATTGATGGTTCTGACAAAATCTTTAAGATCATCATCATAGCTTGTCAGTGTATCGGTTAATGTTTTTAAAAATGCTGAAGGCAGTCCAATAATCTTTCGTGCAGTGACGGTAAACCAGCGGTCGGCGTAGCTAGTTCCACGATGAGGCGCAGCGAGGAAAATGACGCGATCAAAGTTTGGAATCGGTTCTATCTTTAAGCGTTCGCCTATGACGGGATGCTTTCTCATCCGTGTTTGCACGTGGTTACTCATCATCGGTAAGGCTTCTTTTGAAATATCCGCATGACTGACTAAAAGGCGGCTAATAATTCCTCCCATGCTATGACCAATCAGAACAGCATTTTGAGATGCAGGGTCTTGTGGATTGAGAGAGGCAAATGTTTGTTTCAGTAAAGCAGAAATCTGAAAGCGACTTTCCAGAATAGGCATATTGGTTGAGTAAAATACCTGCCAGACCTGATAATGCTCACGTAGCGTCTTATCGCCCATAATTTCATTGGTCACCGCAATCCACGCCTCTGGGCTACTGGCGAGTCCATGGATCAATACAATCACTTTTTTATTCGGATTATAAGGTTCAAGCATATATAGATGAGGCATGGTCAAACGTTGATTACGGTCAATCAAGGTTAGGTAGGCAGCAGAGCCCAAGTTATTCTCCGCTAACCATAAACCATAGGGTGCAGAGAAGTTTGCAGCAAGAGAATATTCTTTATCTTCAATTTTGATCTTTTCTACATTGTAAGGATCGTAGATTTTTATTTTGAAATCAGGCCGATTGAGTATCTCGCTGAGTGTGGCTTGCTCATCGACTGGCTGGACAATCAGCGTCGACGCAAGATAATGGGCTTGGTGGATATTGGGATTAACGCCATTTGGGTAAGCATAGCTCAGTGGATCAAGAATATATGGATTTCCATTTTTGGGATCATTTTCTTTAGTGTGCAAAACCGCGACGAAATCTGCACCGAAACCATCACGACGGTTAATGGTTCTTAATCCAGAGAAGTTCATGTTGTAGCTCGAGGTAAATTTCTCAAGCTTTTTACCTTGTAGCTTGGGATATGAATCAATATCAATCTTATAAGTACTTTCACCAATTTTAATACTGTCTGGAATCGTCGCTGATGAATTCTTCGCACTGTACACATTTACTAACTGGTTAAGTGCCTGATTATAGAAGTCCCGAATTTGCACCTGACGATTATCAAAAATACGGTCTTGAGGCTGACGAGAGGTCTTAAACAGATAGGCATAGCTGTACCGAATACTTTTATCTAAAGCTTGAAGTTGTTGGTCTAAACATTCATTCACCTGTGGGGCAGGTTTAGATTCTAATTTAGTGTTTTTATTGATTTTGCAATCATGTGAGTCTGCAAGAGTCAGAGCTTTAGAGAGATATAACTCGCTCGCGGCTGATAATAATTGTTCTGTCTGTACCTGAGGAATTTTTTCCAGATCGACAATACATGCATCTGGATTTTTCATGCACAGTTTCATGTCCATATCCGACATATAGAGCAGATTCAGGCTGGCGCCACTTAATTTATTTTGAGTGAGAATACTGTTACGTTCATTGGCAATGGTGGTATGCAGCGTCTGTTTTTTTAGGCTAACCACCTGACAGCCACTTGTTATTAGAACGCTAAATACAGTCAGAATACACAGCGGCTGATATAGAGGAAATGTAAGTCTTTTCATAAATTGGCCCTTCGGCATTCTGTCCAGATTGGGGAGTTTTGATGCTGCTATTATTTTGAATGTTTGTGTAATGACGATTATTAAAGTGTGGAAACAGTGTGGAGATGAGAGAATAAATTAGACTGCGATAAGAGAATTGATTCATTCATATAAAATTCAAAATAAGAATGTTTATGACTTAATGGCTTGTCATTTTGAATTGTTCATTAATTTTTCTGATAAGAATTCTATTTTATCTAAAGTACCTAATGTCTACATGGGGACAGGTGGGTAACGCAATTCCTAAAAAATGGCTTTTTGAAAGCATGGAAGTCTTATTCTATGACGACTCTAACTTACCAATACCATTGCTAGAGCTATTCTTTAGACCTTCTCATCAAGAGATACAACGATCTCACGTATGTTTCTAGTGCGCTGTTCGATCCTAAGTTCTTCATATCTTTATTTTTAATTTACTAGTTGAAAGCTCGAATATCTATTAAATTGAAAATATTAAACTATTGTTCATATAGTTATATTTACTTTTTAATGATTAATTAAATATATATTGCTCAATAAAACTAGATGTTCTATAGTTTTATTGAGCAGGACTAAGACGAATAAGGAGAGTTACATGTCTATGCAATTAAGAAGAGTGGATAAAAATGTCGATGTACAAGAACTTTTTGGCATTCTCAAAGAAGATGGTGCAGTGATTTTAGAAGGATTTGCGAGTCTTGATCAGGTTAAGCAAATGAATCTGGATTTTGATCAACCTGTGATTGATACTGGGCCAGGAACAAAAAAAGATGATATAGATGAATTGCTTAAACAATTCCATGGCTACCAGACAACGCGAGTGAACAATTTAGTCACACATAGTAAAACGTTTAGAGAGCAGATATTGAATCATGATCTGATTCATGCGCTTGGCGAACATTTTTTTAGAGAAGAAAGTGGTGATTGGTGGCTGCAAGCGACTCAATTAATTCAAATTGGCCCAGGTAATTCAGCGCAAGCGCTTCATCGAGACTTAGAAAACTATCCAGCTATTATTGGCTTGGGTAAAAGTGGGCCATGTGTCACAGCGAATTGTATGATCGCTTTAACAGATTTTACCGAAGATAATGGCGCAACTCGTGTTGTTCCGGGTAGTCATCTCTGGGATGATTTTAATATGTCGGTTGAAGATCGCTTTAAACACGAAGATACAATCCCTGCACTTATGAAAGCTGGCGATATGTTGATTTGGGAAGGTAAGGTGGTACATTCTGGGGGAGAAAACAAAACTCAAAATGAGTATAGACGCGGTATTACCATACCGTTGACGCCAGCTTATTTTACGCCAGAAGAAACTTATGCCTTCTCAATTGATCTGGAAATTGTGAAAACATTACCTGCGCGTGTGCAAAAAATGATTGGATTTAGATCCGTTTTTCCAATTACAGGTAATGGTTTATGGCAACATAATTATGAAAGATTAGAAGAGTATCTCGGTCTGGATTAATTTATTAAGTTGCTTCATAAGATAAAAGTTCAGAAATTAACAATGGTGGCCTAATCTATGTCAGGATTTAGGCTGCCATTTATTCATAGGATTGAATTTGAGGGGGAATGGGATCAAATACTTGTAAGTTTTTTAGGAAAACTTATAGAATGAATCAGCAAGATAAAATCAAATTTTTGTACTAATAATCGCTTTAAAGTTGGTGGAGTATTGTGTCTAATAAGAGTGAAAAACGTAGCAGAGCTCCTCAGCAAAGGCAGATAGAAAGAACCAATCAAATTTTAGATTGCATGGAGTCTCTGCTCAGGGAAAAAGATCCTGATGATATTGGTTTGGCAGAGATTTCTAAAATCACAGGTATCGGCTTACCCTCCATTTATTATCATTTTCCTAATAAAAATAGTATCTTAATTGCACTTGCAGAAAGAGTTCATGAGCTATGGAGAGAAAATATTCGTTCCTATCAAGTTTCTCATACTGACTCCTGGCAAGCGTTAATTCTTCAGATTTTATGGATAGGTGCAAACTATCTAAATAATCACGCTTTTGTCCCTAAATTAATGTTGAGCAGTACTGCGCCAGCTGAAACAAAAGCAGTAGATACCAATCAAAGTGCAAATCTAGCTATCGCGATTATGGACAAATTAGACAGATATTACGAAGGTATAAACAGAGAGCGATATACTGAAAAGATGATTATTGCGATGTATATATTGGATGGGATCTGGAAGAATGCCTTTCTGCAATATAACGCTCTCCCTGATGAAATTGTGAAAGAGTCCCATAAAGCGCTTATCTCTTATTTAAGATGCTATTTCCCCGAAGATTTGGAACATAGAAATTAAGAAATGGGCAACTTTGAATGATGTCTGTTTAAGATTTTATCTGATGATGTAATCACTACTGATACCAGAATGTAATACAGTACATAGTTGGTGGGTAAAGACACTTCTTCGATTATTTTGATTTGAAAAAGAGAAGAAAAATGCGGTTAAATATTAAAGGATATTCAACCGCTTATTTAATTTTGGCTGTTAAACTTTTTAGGCTGGCATTCTTGAGAAGGTTTTCTTTAAGAAATTGATCTGATCAATCAGTACGGTTTCACCCCATGATTCGGTATAGAAATCAAAATGATCAATTGGATATTCCAGCAATTCAGCTGGGCCTTGAATTAGACGTGCGGTTTTTCGCGCTGGGTTCGGTGGTGCAATCTGGTCATTGGCACCCACTTGGATCAAGGTCGGGCATTTCACATTTTTTGCAAAAGCCACAGGCCGGTTGTATGAAACTTCCAAAGCTGCACGAGCACAGACTTCATTCCGCCAAGTCGGACCTGCCATAGAGGTATAGCTTTCTTCGGCACCGGGTGTGCTGATCATTGCAGCCGTACCGGGTTGTCCAACAATTGGAATGAGATGGGGAGGGCGTTGAGTGATGGCATGCATTAAATCTTTTATTCCATGACCGATTGCTGTCGATATCTGCTTTATTCCACCATATTGGAATACTTGTTTTAGAGCTGCTAAACCATCAGTTGCCGGATTCATGGAGACGACAGCCGATATTTTTGGATCTTGTGCAGCAACGACTACAACATGACCACCCGAATAAGACGTGCCCCACAGCGCAATACGACTTCCATCTACGTGGGGTAAATTCCGTGCAGCTTCGATCGCGGCATGATAATCCTCTCGTTGTTGAATATAAGATACATGCTGTCTTGGTAGTCCAGCAGACTCTCCAAATCCACGATAATCAAATGCGAAAGTATCAAAACCTGCCTGACTGAAAGGCTCGGCAAAATCGAGTAATCCCGTATCTTTGGTACCACCGAAACCGTTACCCAAAATAATACAAGGTCGTCCTTGAGAAGACTTGTATTCATCCGATTTTGCAGGGATGTACCATGCGGCACAGGTAATTCCTTTACTTGTAAATTTAATATTTTCCATCATATTTTCCTTGATCGATATCTATCCCCGATTGCTACTGGCAATAAGAGATGTCAATGTAAATCGCTGTGTTAAGCCTGAATTTTGATCTGTTCTGACATTGTTTCTGTGGTAACAACGCTTGGCTTTTTCTTCGGCTTAATCTGGGTAAAACTTAGTTCTTTATCGAAAACAGGACCTTTACGAAGTCGCTCAACATCGAATTTATAATCTTGTTTTACAATCCATGGGCCTTGTGTACCTGCCATTGGAAATTGTGCGATGCTTCGTTGAATGTAACCTGAGTTCAGGTCTACAAATGGAACACGTTTCATGCTTTTATCACTGATGACGGGGGTGAATGTTGCGTACTTATTTTCATCCATGTAATCCAGTAATCTACAGAAGTGTTTCCAGACCAGATCAACTTTTAAGGTCCATGCCAGATTGGTGTACCCGAATGCGAAAGCAAAGTTGGGAATGTCGGATAACATCATTGATTTGAAAATCGTGGTCTCTGGATAAGCGATTTTTTTCCCGTCCACAATCAATTGTGTCTTGCTAAATGCGACCGCATTAAGGCCTGTAGCGGTCACAATGATATCGGCTTCCAGCGTTTTTCCTGATTTAAGTAAAATGCCTTCTTTGCTAAAACGCTCAATATGATCAGTGACTACAGATGCTTTACCCGCAGAAATTGCTTTGAACATATCGCCATCGGGTACAACACATAAACGTTCATCCCACGGATTGTATTTCGGTGAAAAATGAGTGGCGACATCAAAGTCTTTTGGTAGATTTCGTTGTACATCCGAGATTAAAAAGCGACGCATCAGCTTTGGAAAGCGACGACTTAAATTGTAAACGCCTCGCGTCAAGGCAATATTTTTACGGCGGATCAGATCGAAAGCACGTTGTGGTGAGAGAATACCATTGAGAGTGTTCGCGATTGCATCTGTACTTGGCGCTGCCATGACATAGCTTGGTGATCTCTGGAGCATGGTAATATGCCCGACCTTGTCAGCCATCGCAGGAATTAAGGTCACGGCTGTCGCGCCACTACCAATCACCACCACTTTTTTGCCAGAATAATCGAGGTTTTCTGGCCAGTGTTGAGGGTGAATAATGAGTCCTTGAAATTCCTCAGCTCCTTTAAACTCAGGTGTATAGCCATTATCATAGTCATAATAACCTGTACTCATCAGTAAGAAGCGGGAGCGGAAAGTAGTTAAAGCTTTCTGATCTTTACGCTTCACTTTTACTGTCCAGAGACCTTCAGAAGATGAGAATTCGGCAGTGGTCATATAATGGCTAAAGCGAATGTGAGATTCGATGTCGTTCTCAGTGATCGTTTCTTTTAAATAATTACAGATCATTTGAGCACTGCCAAAAACCCTTTTATTGGTCCACGGTTTAAAGCCAAATGCAAAAGACTGCATATCTGAATCTGAACGAATGCCTGGGTAACGGAACAGACTCCATGTGCCTCCAATTTCGTCGCGACCTTCGAGCAAAGTGAATGTGGTATTCGGTCTATATTTTTTTAGATGGTATGCTGCGCTAATACCTGAGATCCCTGCGCCGATAATTAAAACATCAGTAATAGCAATTTGGTCTGATGTACTCATATCTTTTTCCTCTTCACACAATTTTAATAAATTGAGCATCAGTTAGATTTCCTAAGATGATGATTTTTATAATCTTCATTTTCCCTGATGAACAAAGTCCTTGATCCAGTCCACTTTCACTTCGATTTAAATCGAGTGAAGTCTAGGCATGTGAATATTATTAAGCCAATAATTACACGCTGTCAATGACTGTGTGTAATTATTGCAATATTGTCTTTCGGGTTAAGAGGGAATAAAGAGAAAGGGGAAATTTGGTTGAATTAAGGTACTGAATTTTATAATTTATATTTTATTTTTTAATGAGTCATTTTTTCTGATTTTAAGCGGGTAGAGAGAACGCACAATGGCACAAAGACTTGTCGAAAGATTTATTAATACCTACAATGACATCATACCAATAGGAAATGGGACTGTATGACAACTTCTCGCCGTAGACCTAAACATGATCCAAAAGAATCTGAGCGAGAAATATTAGAAGCTGCTGAACAGTTTTTAAATGAACATCATTTTCGTGATCTCAATATTGATGAGGTTATGCGCCGTACAGGCTTAAAACGCCCAGCTTTTTATGTCCATTTCCGTGATAAACACGATCTTACGCTTCGTCTTGTTGAGAATATTGCCAGAGAATTATTTAATATTGCAGATCGCTGGTTAGCAGGTACTCATCCACAAGAAGATTTGCGCCGTGCTCTCGTTGATTCGGTACAAGTCTATGTACAACATGGGCGCTTATTAAGAGCTTTTGTCGAAGCTGCAAGTGGAGACGAACGTGTCGAGAATGTCTACCGTACTTTAATACAGGATTTTATTCATGCTGCCGCCCAGCATATTCGGGCAGATCAAGCTGCTGGGCAAATAAAAAAAGATCTGGATGTCGAGGAAACAGCAAAAGCGCTGATATGGTTAGAAGAACGCTATCTTTCAGAAGCCTTTGGACGTTCATCTCCTGTAGAACCTGAAGTTGTGATTCGCGTACTCCAGAATATCTGGATTTCAACACTTTATGAGAATAAATAAAACATTATCTACAGTTTAAAAAATTTTAACTAAAAATATTTTGTTTATGAATGGCTTGTATTAAATATAACTGGCAAGCGCAGCAATTTTTCTGCGTAAATTACACATTGTCATTGACACTTTGTAATTTATTTATCAGTATATTCTTTATCCATTTCATCTGGTCTTCATGATGGTAAATGGATAAGGAAATATCTCATCATTTGTGTGATTGAACAAAAAATTATAATTTTCAGGATGAATTTAATAATGGAAAAATCTGTATGCAAGGAGAGTGTGGGCTTCTCTAGATTATTCTCGAAAACTAGAGAAGTAACTCGAAATAATGGTTTGAATGGCTCATTTTCTAAGATCCATCGGTTCGGATTAGCTCCCATTATGTGCGGCATAATCGGTGTGCTGATCAGTGATTATACCCAAGCTTCCGCACTTGATCAGTCTGGTCAGTCGATACTGCCATTTTTAGAAAATGGTCATTATTTTGAAGTGAATGCATTTGCTGTCGATGCTTCAGTTTCTGGTGTCGTGCATGATCGTCCAAATCTTGTGCGTGCAAATCAAAGTCGTGATACAGGTGATATTGGGCAAAATGTACAATTTTATACAGCTGCATTGAAGTTACAATTAACTGATCAGTTTAGTTTTGGCCTGCTTTATGACCAACCATTTGCGGCAAAAACTGCATATCCACTTCGTCCCAACAATAGCTATTCAGATAATGATTTTAGTCAGGAAGGTACATCCGTAAATGTGGAAAGTCAGGATTTAAGTTTCATTTTTGGATATTCACCTTTTAAGAACTTCCAGATTTATGGCGGGCCTGTTTATCAGGAGGTTAAAGGAAAAGCGTCTTTCCGAGGCATGGCGTATACCGAGGCTTTTAATGGTTACGAGGCGAATTTTAAAGAAAAAGGAGAACTGGGTTGGCTGGCTGGGGTGAGCTATCAAATTCCAGAGATTGCATTGAAAGCGGCGGTCACGTATCGCTCCAAAATCAAATATAAATTTCAGGTCGATGAAAGTATATTTGGCGAACCTTTACAGTATGTCGAAGCCGCAAAGACGACAATCGAAACCCCTCAATCCGTCAATATCGACTTTCAAACAGGAGTTTCCGAAAAAACAATTGCTTATATGAATTTGAGATGGGTGAATTGGAAAGATTTTAATATCCGCCCAACCCAATACAACGCACTTACCGCGGATTATCTGGATGAGCTTACGGGAGGTGCATACAAGGAAGGCATTGATTTAGATTCGTATCAAAAGGATCAATATAATGTAACTCTAGGAATAGGCCATCAATTTACAGAAAAATGGAGTTTTGCCACTGATGTCGGTTGGGATTCTGGCACGGGTAATCCTGCTTCTACGCTGGGGCCAATGAAGGGATCATGGTCAATGGGACTTGGTGCACAATTCAATCCTGCTCAAAATTATTTTATCGCCGCTGGTGTTAAATACTACTGGTTAGGTGATGCCAAGTCCGAAGATGGTGCCTACTATTTACCTATTGATGGAATTAAAGAAATGGCAGAACAGGCTGAGTTTAAAAATAATCATGCTATCGCTTATGGACTCAAAATTGGCTATCACTTCTAAGTCATTTGATGAGAGTAATCGTAAATTGAAAAGACTTTTGATTTTTGTGCTTATCTAAAAAAATAAGTCATTTCTACTCTGACATTGGCAATTTAGTGAATGACAGAGATAGATAGCTCATTCATCTTACCTTTGTATAAAGAGCAGCAAAGCAATGAAATTTTTCTAATACTTTGCTGCTTTTACTCTATCGTTGGGCGATGCCTATTGGCTATGCCAACCCCCACCTAAAGCCCGAATCAGATCTATACTGGCAATCATTCGACTACCATGAAGCTGTGCAGCCAATTGCTCTTGTTGCAAGATACTCCGATCCGAATCAATCACATCCAGATAACTAATGCTGCCTTCACGATAACGCAAATGTGAAAGCTGATTGGCATGTCGGGATGAAGCCAGGGCTTGGCCCTGAGCCTGTATTTGCTGATCCAGAATACGTTGATCAGACAAGCCATTTTCAACTTCACGAAAAGCATTCAGTACAGTTTGCCGATAGTTGGCGACACTTTGCTCGTAGCCTGCACGCGCCTGAGCGATACCCGCCTTACGTTGCCCACCGTCAAATAACGGTAAAGACAAAATTGTGCCAGCAACAGGGCCGAGTAAAAAAGTCCGACTCGACCATTTGCCTAAATCACCTAAACTTGCAGATTCATAACCAAGTGCACCTGTAAGATCAAGTTTTGGGAAAAAGGCTGCACGTGCAATACCGATTCGGGCGTTATCCGCGGCCATCGCGCGTTCTGCGGCAGCAATGTCAGGACGACGTTCGAGCAAGGTCGAAGGTAAACCCGCAGGTAGGCGAATCGCCGTAGCAGACAAGGGTTGAATCGCTAAGCTAAAATCAGCAGGGGATTTACCAAGTAATACAGCCAATCCGTGTTCGGTACTGGTTCGACTCCGTGCAATGCTGAGTGCATTGCTTTGGGCAGTAGAGAGTTCCGTTTGTGCGCGAGAAACGTCCAGATCACTGACCAAGCCATTGCGATAACGTGCTTGGATCAAATTTTGATTTTCAGTCAGTAATTTGATGTTTTGCGCATAAATGGCCTGTTCGGCATCGAATTGTCGAATCAGAAAATAAGCTTGAGCAACATCGGCTTGCAGTGCTAACAATGCGGAATGATACAAGGCTTCTTGTTGCTGTACATCAGCAGTTGCGGCATTGACACTGCTGGAAATCCGTCCAAATAGGTCCAGTTCATAGGAGACATTGGCTTGTGCTCGCCATAAGGTACGTGCAGATGTTGGTGCATCTGCATCGAGTCCTAAAGAAGCGGGTGAGGGCTTTTGAAGGGTTGGCCCAAAACCTGCGCCGATGCTAGGTAAGCGTTCAGCTTGCGCAGCAGACCTCAAGGCGCGTGATGCCTGAATATTGGCTGCTGCCGCTTTTAGATTCTGGTTCCCCGCAATTGCTTGATGTTCCAGATCATTCAGCTGTGGATCATTAAAAATTTGCCACCATTCACCACGAGATTGTGTATCAGCGGGTTGGGCAATGCTCCAGTTAGGATCATCCAGTTTGGCATCCGCTTCTTTAAATTGTAGTGGAATAATAACCTTGGCTGGCTGATATTCAGGTGCCAATGAGCAGCCTGCAAGCAGCAGGCTTCCCATGAGCGAGGAGAGTATCCAGTGTGGTTTGAATCCTGTCATATCCTGCTCCTTAGTGATCATGTGAACTGTGCAATGGTGCTTCATGCACAGCTGCCGAATGCAGTTTATGTTTGCTGTTCAGGGTACGAATCAACACATAGAAGGCAGGGGTCAGGAACAAACCAAAGAAGGTCACTCCGATCATACCAAAGAACACCGCAACGCCCATGGCATGGCGCATTTCAGCACCTGCGCCTGTTGATGTGACCAGTGGAACTACACCCATAATGAAGGCGATTGAAGTCATCAGAATCGGACGCAAACGTAAACGGCTGGCTTCAACCGCAGCATTGAATGCAGTCGCGCCTTGCATTTCCAGTTCTCGGGCAAATTCGACGATCAAGATGGCATTCTTACAGGCCAGCCCGACCAGTACCATCAAGCCAATCTGGGTAAAGATGTTGTTATCTCCACCTGTGAGCCAAACACCTGTCAGTGCAGCCAAGATACCCATCGGTACAATCAGAATCACAGCCAATGGTAAGGTCAGGCTTTCATATTGCGCTGCCAAGACCAAGAATACCAACAGCACACTGATCGGGAAGACCCACAATCCTGCATTACCTGCCAAGATCTTTTGATAGGTCAGGTCAGTCCATTCAAATTTCACCCCACGTGGCAAGGTTTCAGCGGCAATTCGTTCAACTGCTGCTTCGGCTTGGCTCGATGAATAACCCGGTGCAGGACCACCGTTAATATCCGCTGCGGTATAGCCGTTATAGCGCACCACCATTTCTGGGCCATAGGTTTGAGTGACATTGACCAGAGAAGACAGTGGCACCATTTGCCCAGCATTGTTACGGGTTTTAAGCTGTAAAATATCTTCAGGATTGGCACGGAACGGTGCATCGGCTTGAGCACGTACCTGATAGACGCGACCAAAGCGGTTAAAGTCATTCACATATTGTGAACCGAGATAAATCTGCATGGTGCTAAATACATCGGTGACTGCAACGCCTTGTTGTTTGGCTTTGACCCGATCCAGATCAACATTCAGTTGTGGCACATTGATTTGATAGCTAGAGAACATCGGCCCCAACTCAGGTGCAGATTGTGCCGCTTTCATAAAGGATTGTGCTGCGTTATTCAACTCGGCATAGCCTAAAGCACCACGATCTTCCAGCTGGAGTTTAAAGCCGCCCATGGTGCCGAGACCCATCACGGGTGGTGGTGGGAAGACCGCAATATAAGCATCTTGAATCGCTGAATATTTCTGATTCAAAGCACCTGCAATGGCATTGGCAGAAAGATCAGCTGCTTTACGTTCAGCGAAAGGTTTTAAGGTGACAAAGACGATCCCAGCACTGGAACTGTTGGTAAAACCATTAATCGATAAACCTGGGAAGGCCACCGCACTTTCTACGCCAGGCTGTTTTAGCGCGGCATCACTCATTTTACGGATCACATTTTCGGTTCGATCCAGTGAAGCACCATTGGGTAATTGGGCAAAGCTGATCAGGTACTGCTTATCTTGCGCAGGGACAAAACCACCCGGAACGATATAAGAAATACCAATGGTCAGGCCAAGCAGGGCTGCATAAACGCCCATGGCTGAGGCTTTATGGGAAATCACCCGATTCACCCCTCGACCATATTGATCCGAGGCACGTGAAAATACACGGTTAAACAGTGCGAAGAAGCGTCCGAAGACACGGTTCATCACACGGGTCAAAAAGTCAGGTTTAGCATCATGTCCTTTGAGCAACATGGCTGCCAAAGCAGGAGATAGGGTGAGTGAGTTAAATGCCGAAATTACGGTGGAGATGGCAATGGTCATGGCGAATTGCTTATAAAATTGCCCGGTTAAGCCCGTCATAAAGGCGAGGGGGACGAACACGGCAACCAGCGTCAACGCAATCGCGATAATCGGTCCACTGACTTCACGCATGGCACGATAGGTGGCATCTCTTGGACTGAGTCCTGCTTCAATATTCCGCTCGACATTCTCCACCACCACGATGGCATCATCGACCACGATCCCGATGGCAAGTACCATTCCGAACAGTGATAGGGCATTGATGGAATAACCAAAGGCCAGCATTAAGGCGAAGGTACCAATGATTGAAACAGGCACTGCCAGTAACGGAATAATTGAAGCACGCCATGTTTGTAAGAACAGGATCACCACGACAACCACCAGTGCAATCGCTTCAAGCAGGGTATGAATCACCGCTTTAATACTTGAGCGTACAAATTGTGTGGGGTCGTAAACGATGTCGTATTTAATTGAAGATGGAAAATCTTTGGACAGTTCCGCCATGGTGCTACGTACTTGGTCAGAGACCTGTAAGGCATTGGCACCCGGTGCTTGGAAAATTGGAATCGCCACCGCCTGTTTATTGTCCAGCAATGAGCGTAAACCATATTGCGAAGCGGCAAGTTCAACACGTGCGACATCACCGAGTCGAGTCACTGCACCATCCGCAGCGGTTTTTAAAACAATATCGGCAAATTCCTGTTCGGTACTTAAACGGCCTTGTGCATTCACCGAGAGCTGTAAAGGTGAATTGTTTGGCGCAGCACCGATAGTACCTGCGGCAACCTGAATATTCTGTTCACGAATCGCATTCACAATTTCAGTGGCGGTGAGGTTACGTTGCGCCACTTTTTGTGGGTCCAACCATACGCGCATGGCGTAATCACCCGAACCAAACAGGCCAACTTCACCCACACCTTGTAAGCGTGCCAGACGGTCCTTGACATTGAGTACGGCATAGTTACGCAAGTAGGTCATGTCATAGTGATTATCTGGTGAGGTGAGATGCACCACCATGGTCAAGGTGGGTGAACTTTTTAGCGTAGTCACGCCGAGACGTTGCACATCTTCAGGCAAACGGGGTAAAGCCTGAGAGACCCGATTCTGGACCAGTTGTTGCGCTTTATCTGGATCAATTCCAAGCTTGAAATTGACTGTAATGGTTAAGTTACCATCGCTGTTGGCTTGAGACTGCATATACAGCATGTTCTCTACGCCGTTAATGGATTCTTCCAACGGAGAAGCAACGGTTTCAGCGATCACTTTGGGGTTGGCACCCGGATATTGTGCACGCACTACGACAGAGGGCGGCACTACTTCTGGATATTCAGAAATCGGCAATTGAAAAACAGAGAGTAAGCCCGCCAATAGAATCAGGACGGACAACACCCCAGCAAAGATCGGACGATCAATAAAAAACTTGGAAATGTTCATGAGGATTAACCTTTTGCCGAAGTTGGGGTTTTATCTGTAGGCTGAGGTTGTTGTGCAGTGTTATCGGCAGCGATTTGAGGGTTTGGCATAGCAATGAGGTGAGGTTTGACAGGATCACCCGGTCGGATGCGTTGTAAACCATTTACCACGATTCGATCACCCACTTGCAGGCCGCTATTGATGATTTGCAAGCCATCTTGCTGAGCACCCAATTTAACTTCGCGATAAGCAGTTTGGTTTTTCGCATCGACAACGGCCACAAAGCGTTTGTCCTGATCCACACCAATCGCCGTTGGGCTAATCAGAATGGCTGCGCGAGGTTGTCCACCACCCAAGCGAATACGGGCATAGAGTCCGGGAAGCATCACACCTTTGGGATTATCAAACGTCGCACGTACACGAATCGTGCCTGAGGTGGTATTTAAATTATTATCGATAGAGCTGATATAGCCTTCACGGCTAAAACCAGATTCATTGGCAAGACCGAGATAAACAGGGACTTGGGCTGAATTCCGTTGATTGCTGATATATTTCAGATAGGTTTGCTCATCTACATCGAAAGATGCATAAAGACGAGAAACTGATACCAAACTGGTCAGCACCTGTGCGCCATTGCCTGCGGAAACCACATTACCGACTGTGACTTCGGCACGGGAAATACGTCCACTGACAGGTGCGGTAATACGGGTGTATTCCAGATTTAAACGGGCGGTTTCGACTGCGGCTTTGGCGGCTTGCAGGTTAGCATTGGCTGAACGCGCTTCATTTTCCGCTTGATCAAGTTCTTGATGGGCAATCGCGTTACTCTGGATTAAACGCTGGTTTCGGCCCAAGTTTGCTGAGCTATAAGTCACTTGTGCTTCAGCAGAAGCCAGTTGTGCTTTGGCCCGATTCAATTCTGCTTCAAAAGGACGTGGGTCAATGGTGAACAGTAAGTCGCCCTTGTTCACCAAACTGCCATCTTTAAAATGGACTGCAATTAGTTTGCCTGAGACTTGGGGACGGACATCGACTTGATCAATCGCTTCAAGACGTCCTGAATATTCTTGCCAGTCGGTTATGGTTTGGCTCACGACGCTGGCAACATCTACGGTTGCGGCAGGTGGTGCACTTGCTGTTGGGGTCGCTTTGGCATCTGCATTTTCTTGGAAGAGAATAAAACTGCCACCTGTTGCGAAAATGGCAAGAATGACAGCAGACAGCGTCAGCTGTTTGCGAGAAAGTGACATGGGATGCTCCTGGTTATTTGAATCCCTGTTTTCAGACTTTTTGTTTTGGTCTGGATGGGAGAAACAGGTTTATGGAATGAAAGGAGCATAAAAGTTTGTCAATTACGAATAAATATACTAAATTTGATAACACTATTCGTATTTTTATAACAATTGATGTGTAAAAGCCAAAAAATGCATCAATGGGAGTGGGCCAGTGGATCTATTTCATGCAATGAAAGTCTTTAATAAAGTGGTTGAAACCAACAGCTTTAGTTTGGCTGCGGATAGTCTTGGATTACCGCGCGCATCGGTCACCACCACGATTCAGGCTTTAGAAAAACATTTACAAGTACGCCTGCTGAATCGAACCACACGTAAGCTCAGTCTAACCCCCGATGGTGCAGTGTATTATGACCGTACGCTCAGAATTTTGGCGGATGTTGAAGATATTGAGGCATCCTTTCATGATGAAGAACGAGGACCGCGAGGAAGATTACGTATTGATGTTCCAGTTTCAATTGGGCGTTTGATTCTCATTCCAAGATTAAGAGAGTTTCATAACCGCTATCCCGATATTGATTTGGTGATCGGAATGAATGATCGTCCTGTGGATTTGGTTGGTGAGGCGGTAGATTGCGCTATTCGGGTGGGGGAATTACAGGATTCGAGCTTAATTGCCCGCCGTATCGGAACATTCCAGTGTGCAACAGCGGCATCGGCATGCTATTTGGAAAAATATGGCGAACCGAAAACACTTGAGGATTTGCAAAAAAATCATCAAGCCATTCATTTCTTTTCCAGCCGTACTGGTCGTAATTTTGACTGGGATTTTGTGGTCGATGACCTGATTCAAAGTGTCAGTGTCAATGGACATGTTTCAGTTAATGATGGTGATGCTTATATTGATTTGGCCTTGCAAGGCTTTGGTTTGATCCAAGGCCCGCGCTATATGTTGACCAATCATTTTGAGACGGGAAGCTTAAAAGAAGTTTTGCCAAAATGGACACCTGCACCGATGCCAATTTCGGTCGTTTATTTGCAAAGTAGACACTTATCACAAAAGGTTCGAGTCTTTGTTGATTGGGTAGCAGAGTTGTTTGCAGGCTGTCCATTGCTTGGGGGGAGTGCATTACCTTTGGATCAAAAATGTGAATTTGCTTGTGACCAGAAAACCAATCATGAATATACGATTCGTACTTTGGTTGAACAGCATAATATCGCTGAGGCAAGGGCGTTAAAGACTTGATTCAATGAATTAAAGACAAAATATGCGATCAAGAGGCTTATATTTCTAATAAATAATAGAAATCAGTTAAATTTGTTTGTTTTTG
>Ga0308161_1002234_pt1 | contig 21074 bp, 18 predicted proteins | sample PhyFR2_FD_201034 | JGI IMG/M metagenome (GOLD analysis project Ga0308161, IMG submission 201034) | Phyllosphere microbial communities from UC Gill Tract Community Farm, Albany, California, United States - DLSLF.R2 | ecosystem: Host-associated > Plants > Phyllosphere > Unclassified | place: USA...
CGGCTTCGTCACCCTGTCGGTCGCCATCGGCGCGCTGCAGATGCTGCTCGACCGCGGCGAGCAGAACGACTGGTTCGGCTCGACCGAGACCTGGGTCGAACTGATCCTGACGACGCTGGCCTTCGCCTACTTCATCGGCCACACCCTCACGCGCCCGGCCGGGACGTCGTTCGTCGACTTCCGCCTGCTGAAGAACGCCAACTACGTGACGGGCCTCTTCCTCATCTTCATCGTCGGCATGGTGCTGTTCGCCACGCGCGCGCTGATGCCGACGATGCTGCAGGGCCTGATGGGCTATCCGGCCGGGCTGGCCGGTCTCGTGACGGCGCCGTCGGGCCTGGGCACGATGGCCGCGATGCTGGTCGTCGGGCGCCTCACGGGCAAGGTCGATTTCCGCCTGCTGCTGGGCGTGGGCTTCGCCATCACCGCGTTCTCGCTGTGGCAGATGACGCACTACACGCTCGTGCTGTCGCAGGCGGACATCGTCTGGCCCGGCGTCGTCCAGGGCGTGGGCCTCGGCCTCGTGTTCGTGCCGCTGTCGGCCGCCACGTTCGCCACGCTGTCGCCGCAGATGCGCGCCGAAGGCACGGCGCTGTACAGCCTCGTACGCAACATCGGCTCGTCGATCGGCATCGCCCTCGTGCAGGCGCTCCTCGTGCGCAACACGCAGGTCGCCCACGCGTCGCTCGCCACGCAGGTGACGAGCGCGAATCCGGCCGTGCGCGATCCGGCGAGCCTGTACGACATGGCGACGCAGGCCGGCCAGGCACTCGTCAACAACGAAGTCACGCGCCAGGCGTCGATGATCGCCTACGTGGACGACTACTGGCTGATGATGCTGCTGACGCTTGCCGTGATCCCGATGCTGCTGCTGATCCGCCCGCCGCAAAAGGCCGGCGCCCCGGTCCCCGTCGACCACGCCGCCATGGAATGACCCGCAACACGACCCGCAGAAAGATGCCCAACGTGCGACACATGAAATCGATCCCCGCCGCGGCCGCCGCGCTGGCCCTGCTGTCCGGCTGCCTCGCCGTCCCGCCCGATACGAACGGGGCGCACGGCCCCGACTTCGCGCAGGCGCGGCACGCCGCCGGCATCGCGCTGCCGGCCGACGCCTGGCCCGCGGAGCGCTGGTGGCTCGACTACCGCGACCCGCAACTGGACGCCCTGGTGGCACGCGCCCTGCGCGACAATCCGTCGCTCGCGGTCGCGGCCGCGCGCGTGACCAGCGCGCGCGCCGCGTTCGGCGCCGAAGCGGCGAACGAAGGCGGCCGCGTCGACCTCGCGACGAACCTGAATCGCCAGCGCTACTCGTCCAACGGCTTCTTCCCGGCGCCGATCGGCGGGTCCTGGTACAACGACGCGTCGGTCGCGCTGCGCGCCTCGTACGACGTCGACTGGTGGGGCAAGCACCGCGCGCTGATCGCCGCCGCGCTGGGCGAGACGAACGCCGCCGCCGCGGAAAACGCGCAGGCGCGCCAGTTGCTGGCGGCGGCCGTCGTACAGGGCTACCTGCGCCTGCAGATGCTGTGGGCGCGCCGGGACAATGTCGACGCCCTGGTCGCCGTCCAGCGCGACCTTGTCGCCGACCGCAACGCCCGCATGGCCCATGGCCTGACCGGCGCCGACGCGCTGCTGAGCAGCGAACAGGACCTGGCCGCGCTGCGCGAACAGGCGGCGCGCCACGACACGGACGCGGCGCGCGAACGCGAGGGGCTGCGCGCCCTGATCGGCGGCGACGCCGCGGCGCTGGACGACCTCGCGCACGCGCCGCCCGCCCCGGCCATCGACGCCGTGCCGCGCGAGCTGGGCATGGAACTGCTGGCGCGCCGGCCGGACCTGCAGGCCGCGCGCTGGCGCGTCGAGGCGCAACTGGGCCGCGTGGCCGCGAGCGAAGCCGCGTTCCGCCCCGACATCAACCTCGCCGCCGCCCTCGGCCTCGATGCGACGTCGCTCGGCAAGCTGCTGCGCTACCCGAGCCGCACGCCGCTCGTCGGCGCCACGCTCGACCTGCCGCTGTTCGACAGCGGCCGCCTCAAGGCCCAACTGGGCAGCGCACGCGCCGGCCGCGACGAGCTGCTGGCCGAATACAACGAGGCCGTGCTGAACGCCGTGCGCGACGTCGCGCGCGAAGCGGCCACGCTGCAGGGCATCGACAAGGAAACGCGGGCGCATGCCGCCACGCTGGATGCGAGCCGCGCGCTGGCCGCGAACGCCGAGGCGCGCATGCGGCGCGGGCTGGCCGACCGCGCCGCCGTGCTGCAGGCGCGCCAGGCCGTGCTGCGCCAGCGCGACGTCGATTTGCAGCTGACGGATGCGCGGCTGCAGACGCAGGTCGCCCTCGTACGCGCGCTCGGCGGCGGTTACCACGCGACCCCGCCGGCTGCCGCCCCGGCCCTCACCCGCCACGACACGGAATAACGACACCATGACCACCGACACCCCAGTCAATTCGAACAAGAAGCGCCGCGTCGTCCTGGCCGGCATCACCGCCGCCTTCCTCGCCGCCGGCCTGGCCTACGGCGCGTACTACCTGCTGGTCGCGTCCAAGCGCGTCGAGACGGACAACGCCTACGTCGGCGGCAACCTCGTCAACGTGTCGTCGCAGGTGACGGGCAGCGTCGTCGAGATCCGCGCCGACGAAACGCAGCTCGTGCAGGCCGGCACCGAGATCGTCCGCCTCGATCCGTCCGACGCCGAGGTCGCGCTGGCGCAGGCCGAGGCGCGCCTGGGCACGGCCGTGCGCCAGCAGCGCGAGCGCTACACGAACGTGGCGCAGTACGAAGCCCTCGTTGAACAGCGCCGCGTCGAACTGCAGGCGAAGCGGGAAGACCTGGCCCGGCGCGCGCCGCTCGCGGCCGACAACGTCGTCTCCGGCGAAGACGTGGCGCATGCGCGCCGCGCCGTCGACGATGCGAAGGCGGCGCTCGACGTCGCGCAACAGCAGCTGGCGGCCGCGCGCGTGACGGTAGCGGGCGTGGCGCCGGCCGAGCACCCGAACGTACTGGCGGCAAAAGCGGACTACCTGTCGGCGTGGCTGGCCGCGCGCCGCAACGCCATCGTCGCGCCGGTGTCCGGCTACGTCGCCAAGCGCAGCGTGCAGGTCGGCAGCCGCATCGCGCCCGGCGCGCCGCTGCTGTCGATCGTGCCGCTCGACCAGCTGTGGGTCGACGCCAACTTCAAGGAATCGGAATTGCGCGACATTCGTGTCGGCCAGGGCGCCACGATCGAGGCCGACATCTACGGCGGCAAGGTCGTCTACCACGGCAAGGTCGTGGGCCTGGGCGCCGGCACGGGCAGCGCGTTCTCGCTGCTGCCGGCGCAGAACGCCACCGGCAACTGGATCAAGGTCGTGCAGCGGGTGCCGGTGCGCATCTCGCTCGATCCGAAGGAATTGCAGGCGCACCCGCTGCGCGTGGGCCTGTCGGCCACCGTCGACGTCGACATCAGCCGCCAGGGCGGCAGCGCGCTCGGCACCGTCGCCGCGCCGGCGCCCGCGTATGCGACCACCGTGCTGAATCAGCCGCTGCGGCAGGCGCAGGCCGCCACCGACGCGATCGTGGCCAGGAATATGGCGAACTGAGAGGCCAACCGAAGCGGTGGGCCGACGTGCACGGCGGCCGCCGCGTCCCGTCGCCGCCGGCCCCGCGCGAGCCGTCGCGGGTGCGGATCACGTCATGCGCCAGGCGCGCCGCGGTCCCCCGCATCCTTCTGCATGAAGATCGAGAACGGGTCGTCCGGATAATCCCCGAACGGGCCGCGGCGCCGGTATCCCATGCGTTCATACAGGACGAGCGCTTCCGCTTGCGGCGGCCCCGTCTCGAGCATGAATGTCCGGCAACCGCTCGACATGGCCTTCGCTTCCAGGGCGTCCATCAACCGGCGCGCGACGCCCTGCCCGCAGGCCTGCGGACGGACGTACATGCGTTTGATTTCTCCGTATTCCCCCTTCACGACGATGGCGCCGCAGCCGATCGGCGCGCCGGCAGGGTCGCGCACGACGGCGAACAGGACGTCCGGCCGGCAGAGCGAGGCGATGTCCAGCGCATACACGTTCTCGGCCGGGTAGACCGAATACAGGCATCCAGTTCGGCGATCAACGCGTGCACGGCGGGTTGATCCGGGTGTTCGAATACGATCTGCATGCTTGTTTTCCTGTTCCTTCGGTAAGCGATAAATACGTCATCGCGTGCGAACCCAAGGATAACATCCTGTCGTGCCGCGCATGGCGTTGCAGGTCCGCCCCGCTCGGCCGCGCCAGCACGGCACCGTTCATCGCGACCGCCTCAATCCCACGCCGGCGCGAGGCCCGCGGGGTCGACTTCGCGGCCGCCCCGCTCCAGCGCGGCGATGCGGGCCATGTCGTCGGCGTCGAGCGCAAGATCGCGCGCCAGCAGGTTGCTCGCCAGGTTCTCGCGCTTCGTCGACGACGGGATCACGGCATGGCCCAGCCGCAGCGCCCAGGCCAGCGCCACCTGCGCCACGGTCGCGCCGTGCTTCGCGGCGATGTCGGCCAGCACCGGATCCTTCAGCACTTTGCCGTACGCCAGCGTCATGTACGACGTGACGGCGATGCCCTGCTCTTCCAGGAACGCGGTCAGCGTGCGGTTCTGCAGGTACGGACTCAGTTCGATCTGGTTGGTCGCGATCTCGCCCTTGCCGACGACGTCGATGGCTTCCCGGGTCAATGCGATGTTGAAGTTCGAGATGCCGATCCGGCGCGTCAGCCCCAGCGACCTGGCCTCGGCCAGCGCTTCCATGAATTCTGGCAGCGCGACGCCGTTGCCGGGCGCGGGCCAGTGGATCAGCGTCAGGTCGACGTAGTCCGTGCGCAGCTTGTCCAGGCTGGCGCGCAGGCTGGGGACGAGCTTGTCCTTCGCGTAGTTGTCGGTCCAGATCTTGGTGGTCAGGAACAGGTCGGCGCGCGCCACGCCGCTGCCGGCCACGGCCTGGCCGACGTCGGCTTCGTTGCCGTAGATCTGCGCCGTGTCGACGGCGCGGTAGCCCAGTTCGAGCGCGGTGCCCACGGCATCGATGACGGTCTGGCCGGTGAGCCTGAACGTGCCGACGCCGAAGGAAGGAATGTGGTTGCTCATGGTGGAACTCCTTGTTTTTGTTGGTTGCGATCAGACGGAAGAGGCCTGGGCGCGGGCCGCGTCGCGCCGGCGGCCGGCATTGCCGATCCAGACGAGGGCCAGGCCGCCGGCCGCGAGCGCCGCGCCGACGAACGGCACCGCGGCATAGCCGAGACCCTGGCCGATGACGACGCCGCCGAGCGCCGCGCCGACCGCGTTGCCGAGGTTGAAGGCGCCGACGTTCACCGACGAGGCAAGGCCGGGCGCCTGGGCCGCCGCCTGCATCACGCGCATCTGCACGGGCGGCACGATGCCGAAGGCGGCGGCGCCCCACACCAGCAGGCCGAGGGCGGCGCCCACGTGCGTCTGCAGCAGCAACGGCAGCAGGACCATGACGACGGCGAGCGACGCGAGGATCAGCTTGGTGGCGCCGTCCAGCGACCAGTCGGCCAGGCGGCCGCCGAGGCTGTTACCGACGGTGAAGCCGATGCCGATCAGGACGAGGCCGAACGCGACGAAGCCGGGGCTCGCATGGGTCAGGTCGGCCAGCATCGGCGCAACGTAGGTGTACAGCGCGAACATGGCGCCGGAGCCGAGCACGGTGGTGCCCATCGCCAGCAGCACGTCGCGGCTGGCCAGCACTTTCAGCTCGCGGCGCACGTCCGGACGCTCGCCCGGCTCGCCCTTCGGCAGCGCCAGCCACAGCGCGGCGATGGTGACGAGGCCCAGCACGGCCGTCCCGCCGAACGCGAGACGCCAGCCGACCTGCTGGCCGATCCACGTCGCCGCCGGCACGCCGCCGACGTTGGCGACCGTCAGGCCCATGAACATCGCGGCGATGGCGCTGGCCTGCTTCTCTTTCGGGACCACGCCGGCGGCCACGACGGCGCCGATGCCGAAGAACGCGCCGTGGTTCAGGCTGGTGATGAGGCGCGACAGCAGCAAGGTCACATAACCGGGCGCGAACGCCGACATCAGGTTGCCGATCGTGAAGATCAGCATCAGCGCCATCAGCGCCGCCCGTTTGCCGAAACGGCTGAACAACAGGGTCATGACGGGCGCACCGACCATCACGCCGATCGCGTAGGCCGAGACGAGCATGCCGGCCGTGGGGATGCCGACGTGGACGCCGTCGGCGATCACGGGCAGCAGGCCCATCGGGGTGAACTCGGTGGTGCCGATGGCAAACGCGCCGGTGGCCAGCGCGAGCAAGGCAGTGGAGGATTTCATTGCGGCTCCTTGGACAATATCCATGGGTTTTCGATACGACTATTGTCCTTGGTTTATATTTGCAGATTAAGACGTGTATGGAACAAAGACTTTTGCACTGAGATCAAAAATGAAGACGACCCTCGATGAGATGCAGGCGTTCGTGGCGGTGGTGGACACGGGTTCGCTGACGGCCGCCGCGGCATCGCTGGGACTGACCGTCTCGGCGGCGAGCCGCACGCTGGGCCGGCTGGAAGAGAAGCTGCAGACCACGCTGCTGCGCCGGACGACGCGGCGGCTGGAGCTGACCGAGGAAGGCGCGGCCTTCCTGGACCACGCGCGCACCATCCTGGATGCGGTGGACGCGGCGGAAGAACAGATGGCGGCGCGGCGCATGCATCCGGCGGGCCGGCTGCGGGTCGACGCCGCCACGCCGTTCATGCTGCACGTGCTGGTGCCGCTGATCGCGGGCTTTCGCGCCCGCTATCCGGACGTGGAACTGGAACTGGATTCGAACGAAGGCATCACCGACCTGATCGAACGGCGCACCGACGTGGCGCTGCGCATCGGCGTGCTGAAGGATTCGACCCTGCACGCGCGGCGGGTCGGCACGAGCCGCGTCCGCGTGCTGGCCAGTCCGGCCTATCTGGCACGCCACGGCATGCCGGCGGCACCCGCCGACCTGGGGCGGCACGTGCTGCTGGGCTTTACCCAGCCCGAGACGCTGAACGACTGGCCGCTGCGCGACGTCGACGGCGGACCGCTCCGCATCCGGCCCACCATCGCGTCATCCAGCGGCGAAACGCTGCGCCGGATGGCGCTGGCCGACCTCGGCATCGTCTGCCTGTCGGACTTCATGACGCGCGCGGACCGGGAGAGCGGCGGGCTGGTGCAGCTGTTCCCGGACGCGACGCTGGACGTGCGCCAGCCGATCAATGCGGTCTACTACCGCAACACGGCGCTGGCGGCGCGCATCACGTGCTTCGTCGATCACGTGGCGGCGGAACTGGGGAAGCGGCCGTTCGATGCGTGATCTCCGGTTTCCCGGGCGCCCGGCCGTTCAAAAAACCGCGCCCGGCCGCCCTGCCTGTGCCACTATGATCGGATTGACCACGTTGAGAGGACACCATGGCACTTGAACCGCTGGATTTTGCACCGACCGACTTCGATTTCGTCATCGGCGACTGGCGGGTGACGCACCGCCGCCTCAAGGAGCGCCTGGCGGGCTGCAACGACTGGATCGAATTCGACGGCGCCATGTCCACCCGCAAGATCCTCGGCGGGTATGGCAACCTCGAAGACAACGTGCTGCACTTTCCGGAGGGCGACGTGCGCGCCGTCGCGCTGCGTTCCTACGACCGGGAAGCGCGGACGTGGTCGATCTGGTGGCTCGACGGCCGTTTCCCCGGCAAGCTCGACGTGCCCGTCGTCGGCCGCTTCGAAGGCGGTGTCGGTACCTTTTTCGCACGCGACGTATTGAATGGCATTCCCATCACCGTGCGCTTCGAGTGGCGCCGCATCGACGCGGACACGCTGCACTGGAACCAGGCCTTTTCGCCCGACGATGGCCAGAGCTGGGAAACCAACTGGACGATGACATTCCGGCGCAGCGGCGATTGAGCGATTGAGGGATTGAGCGATTGAGGGATTGAGGGAATGAGCGACCGGGCGGGCGATCGCGCTCCCGGGGGAGCGATCGGGCGGCCGGGCGGCGCGCCCGGCGGGCGCCGTCAGGGCGGATCGGGCGGCCGCTGTTCGAACCACTCGACCAGCTCGCGCAACGGCTGCGGCGCCGCATCGATGTGGAAGCGCACCTGCCGCGCGGGGCCGCCGTCGTCGTCGATCGTGAGCGTGTACGTGAAATCCCACGGCTGCGGCCGCGGCTTGAGCAGCGCGGGCGGCAGGTGCCCGGGGTCGAGCGCCGCCACCAGCGCGCGCAGGCGGGCGCGAGCGGCTGCGGGCAGCGCGTGGACGTCGACGCTGCGCGTCTGCGCGCCGGCCGGACCCGTGAAACCGCCGACGGCATGCAGCGCGAGGCGCATCACACGACGCCGACCGCGTGCCAGGCGCCCTGCACCGCCTTCGCCTCGGCGGAGCCGACGCCGTGGCGCAGTTCGGCCGCCTTGATCGTGGCCTGGGCGGCGTCGGCGAACGTCGCGTCCGAATCCAGCAGCGGCAGCGCCTGGTACCAGATCGGCGCCGCCTTGTCCCAGCTGTGCCCGCCCAGCTTCATGGCGGCAAGATGGAACGCATGGTTGGGGATGCCGGAATTCGTGTGCACGTCGCCGCCCTCGACATAGCCTGCCATCGTGCCCGGCTGGTCGTCGCCCGACCATGTGAGGGCCGTGTTGCCCGGGTCGGCCATCGAGCGCAGCGCCTTGCCGACGGCCGGCGTCATGATGCCGGCGCCGATCAGCCAGTCGGCCTTGTCGACGTTCTGCTTCAGGTGCCATTGCTTGACGACGGCGCCGAACACGTCGGAGATCGATTCGTTCAGCGCCCCGCTCTGGCCGTCGTAGACGAGACCGCCGCCCGGCACCGCATACTGCGTGACGCCGTGGGTCAATTCGTGCGCGATCACGTCGAGCGCGCCCGTGAAGCCGGTGAACAGCTTGCCGTCGCCGTCGCCGTAGACCATCTGGCGGCCGTTCCAGAACGCGTTGTTGAACTGCTTGCCGTAGTGGACGCTGGAATCGATGCCCATGCCGCGCCCGTCGATGGCGTTGCGCTTCAGGACCTGCTGGTAGAAATCGTACGTGGTGCCGGCGCCGTCGAACGCCTGGTTGACGGCGGTATCGGTGCCGGCGCGTCCCGACTCGGAGCGCACCATCTTGCCGGGCAGGCGCGTGCGGTGGCGCGCGTCGTACACGGTGCGGTGCTTTTCGCCGGCCGCCACCAGCAGGCCCGGCGCCGCAAGGCCGCTGGCCGCGCGCTGCCCGCGCAGGAAGGCGGAGCGCTCGAGCTGTTCGAGCAGGCGCAACTGCTCGGCCGCTTCGGCCTCGACGGCGAGCTTGCGCAACATGCTGGACGGGATGATGAAACAGCAGGCGCACGGGTGGGTATGCGTATGCATGATGGCCTCCGACGGACTGGACTGCAGCGATCCGCTCTGCCATTCCAGACTAATCCAGCGGGGGATGTGGCGGCGCACGGTAGCCTGGTTGCATGTCGTTCGCGGGCGCATCGTGCGTCGTTGCTGCGCGCATCGTGCTTCGGTACCGCGCGTATCGTGCGTCGTTAGCGCGAGCATCGTACGTCGGTACCGCACACATCGTACGCCGTCGCCGCGCTACTCGTACGTCGTCCCCGCGCAGGCGGGGACCCAAGTTCAAGGTTACCGGCCGCGCTGAATTGGGCCCCTGCCTTCGCAGGGGCGACGGTGGTAGTTCAACGTTACCGGCCGCGCTGAATCGGGCCCCTGCCTTCGCAGGGGCGACGGTGGTACGCCGGGTGCGCGTGTGTAACGATGGTACGCCGCGGCGACAGCGTTCAGTCCGGCTCCACCGGCGTCAGCGCCCGGCCGCTCCTGAAGTAGGCGCGCACGTTGTCCAGCATCAGCTGCGCCATCGCCGCGCGTGTCTCGTGCGTGGCGCTGCCCAGGTGCGGCGTCAGCACCACGTTGTCGAGCGCGAGAAAGCGCGGGTCGATGTCCGGTTCGCCGTCGAACACGTCGAGGGCCGCGCCGGCGATCGTGCCCGCCTCCAGCGCGGCCAGCAGCGCCGCTTCGTCGACGAGCGAGCCACGCGCGACGTTGACGAGGTAGCCGGTGGGGCCGAGCGCGTCCAGCACGCGCGCGCCGACGAGGTGCCTCGTCTCGGCGCCGCCCGGCGCGACCAGGATCAGGATGTCGGAATCGCGCGCCAGCGCCGCCAGGTCCGCCTCGTAGCGCCAGGCGAGCTGCTGGTCGGTGCGGCCGTGGTAGGCGAGCGCCACGCCGAACATCTCGAGGCGGCGCGCGATCTCCTTGCCGATGCGGCCCATGCCGACGATGCCCACGTGCTTGCCCGCCAGGCTCGTCGCGAGCGGGAAGCTGGCGCTCTTCCAGCGGCCGTCGCGCACGTAGCGGTCGGCCTGCGGCAGGCGTCGCAGCAGCGCGAGCAAGGTGCCGATGCACAGCTCGGCCACGGCGGCGTTCAGCACGTCCGGCGTGTTGGCGACGACGATGCCGCGCCGGGCCGCCAGCGCACGCGGAATGAGGTCGTAGCCGACGCCGCACGTGGCGATGATTTCCAGCGCCGGCAGGCGCTCGACGAGCGCTTCCGGCACCTCCAGGTTGCTGCGCGTGACGATCGCGTGGATGCCGTCGGCCAGCGCCGGATCGCGTTCCAGGTCGTCGGGGCCGATGCGGCGGAACTCGCCGTCGAGCTGCGCCTGCACTTCCGGCGCGAACGCACCGATCTGCAGCACGCCCCTCATCGCACCTCGCCCGCGGCCGCGCCGATGCTCAGCTCGAACGTGGCGACGCCGTCGACGCCGCCGCGCACGCGGTCGCCCGGGTGCAGCGCGTCGACGCCGGCCGGCGTGCCCGTATAGATCAGGTCGCCCGGCGCCAGCGCGACGAGACGCGACAGCGCGGCGATGACGTCCGCCACGGGCCAGATCATTTCGTTCAGGTTGCCTTCCTGTTTGACCTGGCCGTTCACTTCCAGCCAGATGCGGGCGTCGCGCGGATGGCCGGTGCGTTCGACCGGCACGAGCGGGCCGCACGGCGCCGAGGCGTCGAAGCCCTTGGCCATGTCCCACGGCCGGCCATCCTTCTTGGCGACGGCCTGCAGGTCGCGCCGCGTCAGGTCCAGGCCGACGCCGTAGCCCCACACGAGGTCCAGCGCCGCTTCCGGCGCGATGTCCGTGCCGCCGCCCTTGAGGGCGACGACGAGTTCGACTTCATGGTGCAGCTCGCGCGTGGCGGGCGGGTACGGCACGCTGCCGCCCGCGGGCACGACGGCGTCGGCCGGCTTGGTGAAGAAGAACGGCGGTTCGCGGTTCGGATCGGAGCCCATCTCGCGCGCGTGGGCGGCGTAGTTGCGGCCGACGCAAAACACGCGGCGCAGCGGAAAAAGCTGGTCGGAACCGGCCACGGCGAGGGCCGGGACGGCGGGAGGCGTAATGACGAAGCCAGTCATGCGAATCCTTGTATTTACTTTGCGTTGACACTGCCGGTACGGCCGACGGGGCCGGAACCACCGGACAGCGTAACACAATCGCGTTCTGGACGAACATGCAATACACGGAAGCGGGAAAGCAAAGGGCCCCGGCGCGCCATGCGGCGCGGCCGGGGCCCGGACCGGATCGGTCAGCGGCGGCGGATCAGAATTCTTCCCAGTCGCTGTCCAGGGTGGTCGCACGGCCGGCCGGTTTCGATGCGGCCGGCCTGGCGGCGGCCGGGTTCGAAGCGGCGGGCTTCAAGGCGGCGGGCTTCGAAGCGGCGGGCTTCGCGGCAGCCGGACGCGCGGCGGACGCCGGCGTGGCCGGACAGACCGCGACCGGCTTGGCCGGCGCGGCGAGCGCCCGGGCCGGCGCCGTGTTCCCCGCGGGCACCGGCGCGGCCGCGATGACGGCACCCGCTTCCAGGCGGAACACGGCGACGGCGGCCGCGAGGCGCTCGGCCTGGTCGCGCATGGCCTGCGACGCGGCGGCGGCCTGCTCGACCAGCGCGGCGTTCTGCTGGGTCACGTCGTCCATCTGCGTGATGGCCTGGTTGATCTGCTCGATGCCGGCGCTCTGCTCCTGGCTGGCGGCCGTGATCTCGCCGAGGATGTCGGTGACGCGGCGCACGCTGCCGACGATCTCCTGCATCGTGCTGCCCGCTTCGCGCACGAGGGCGCTGCCCGTTTCCACCTTGCCGCTCGAATCGTCGATCAGCGACTTGATTTCCTTCGCGGCCGAGGCGCTGCGGTGCGCGAGATTGCGCACTTCGCCCGCCACGACGGCGAAGCCGCGGCCTTGCTCGCCCGCGCGCGCCGCCTCGACGGCCGCGTTCAGCGCGAGGATGTTGGTCTGGAAGGCGATACCGTCGATCACGCCGATGATGTCGGTGATGCGGCCGGACGCCGTATGGATCTGCCCCATCGTGTCGACCACCTGCTCGATCACGGCGCCGCCGCGCTCGGCCACGCTCGATGCGGTCGCGGCCAGCGTGTTGGCCTGGCGGGCGTTGTCGGCGTTCTGCTTCACGGTCGACGTCAGTTCTTCCATCGACGACGCCGTCTCTTCCAGCGCGCTGGCCTGCTGCTCGGTGCGGGCGGACAGGTCGCGGTTGCCGGCCGCGACTTCGCCGGACGCCAGCGAAATCGACTCCGTCCCGGTGCGCACGGTGCCGACCGTGTCGACGAGGTTGTCGTTCATGCGTTTCAGGGTCGCCAGCAGCTGGCCCACCTCGCAGGTGCTGTCGACCTCGACGCGCGTCGTCAGGTCGCCGTCGGCGACGGCCGTCGCCACCTCCAGCGCGCGGCGCAGCGGACGGGTGATCGACACGGTGATCCACCACGCCAGGGCGCTGGCGGCGGCCAGGATGACGATGCCGAGCACGATCATCAGGGTGCGCGTTTCGACATAGACCGTCTCCGCTTTTTTCGCCGCCTGGCTCGCCAGTTCGCTCTGCACCTGGATCTGCTTGGCGATCGCCGCCTTGTAGCCGCCCAGCACCGGACGCAGTTTCGTCCTCAGGTAAGTGCGCGCGCCGGCGTCGTCGCCGCTCTCGATCAGGGCGATCAGGTCCTTCTGGCCCTGCACGTATTGGTTGTTGAGTTCGATCTGCTCGGCCAGCACGCCGCGCGCTGTCGGGCTCGTCAGCGTCTTGTCCATCTGCGCCAGCGTGTCTTCCGTATTCTTGCGCGACGAGAGGATTTCCTCGACCTGCTTGCGGCGGTCGTCAGCATTGTCGTCCAGCATCATATTGCGCAGCGCGATCGCGATGTCGTTTGTTTCGCGCAGTGTCGTCGCCGCCATTTCCATGCGCGGCATGCGCTTGTCGACGATCTCGCTGGTGCCGTCGTTGATCCGGCCCAGCATGAAAATGCCCTGCCCCATCATGAACACCAGGGCCACGGACAGGAAGCCGAACCCCAGCGCCAGGCGGCTACCGATTTTAAGTTTCTTGATTGCCATCGTTCTCTCTCTCTGCCCGGTATCAAATGCCGCCGGAGTAATGTGTTGTAGAGAAAGATTACGATGCAGAAAGGTTCGAGTCGATATCCGAATGTTAAATCTGTCGAATATCTTTGTATGATGATGACTTACTGCAACACTTTGATACATGAATGCACACACTTCGTGCATTCATGCACCACCGTGTTGCACGTCAGTAGATTTCCTTGGCGGCGGCGCGCACGGCGCGCAGCAACAGGTCGGCGCCCGGCGACAGCAGGTGGTCCTGGTGGCGGATGATACCGAACGCATCCATCTTGCACGGCAATTCGATCGGCAGGATGCGCATGACGTTCAGCGACGCATAGTACTGCGCCACCTCGAGCGGCATCACGTGCAGCGAATCCGTCTGCTGCAGCAGCGCCGTGATCAGGAGCATCGCCGTCGTGTCGACGACGTTCGACGGCGGCTCCAGTCCGGCGCGCCGGAACATCATGTCGAAGCGGTAGCGCAGGATGGAGCCGTGCGGCGGCACGATCCACGGCAGCGGCGCGATGTCCTGCAGCGTGAGGTCCTTGCCGTCCAGCAGCGGATGACCGGGGCGCACGACGGCGCAGGCTGGCTCTTCCGTCAACTCTTCGTAGATCAGGCCGGACGTGTCGCCGGTGTCGAAGATGCGCCCGATCATGAAGTCCAGGGTGCCGTGCTGGAGTTTGTCGAGCAGCAGGTTGCTCGTCTCCAGTTGCACGCCGATGCGCAGCAGCGGCGCCTCTTCCTTGACGCGTGCGATGGCCCGAGGCAGCAGCGCCATCGCCGGCGTCATGATCACGCCCACCTCGACCTGGCCCGTCAACCCCGCCTTCAAGGTGACGATGTCGTCGTGCGCCAGCGCCAGGCTGGTCAGGGCCATGCGGGCATGGCGGATCATCGTCTCGCCGTAGATCGTCGGCTCCATGCCGCGCGGGAGGCGTTCGAACAGCTTGACGTCCAGCATCTCCTCCAGATCCTTGATCTGTTTGGATGCGGCCGGCTGTGTCATGTGCAGCTCGTCGGCCGCACGGTGGATGTTGCGGTAGTCGTCGAGTGCGATCAGCAACAGGAGTTGGCGCGTCTTCAGACGCGCCTTGAGGAACCAGTTCGGGTTGGTCGTATCCATCAATACATCATATCATTATCGATATTGCATTTACGAAAAAATGCAGAAAACGGTCATCGCTTGCACGCGGCCGACGGGTTCGCGGCCGGTCCCTGCGCCGTCTGTGGTACCGGCAGGATCTTGCCGCCCGGTCCATAGTGCAGTTCCTCGACCGCGACCGACCGGCGGAACTCGCCGCCGCCCGGCAGCTTGCCGTTGTGATAAATGATGTACGACTTGCCGTTGAAGTCGATGATCGCATGGTGGATCGTCTTGACGTTCGCGTTCTGTTCCATGATCACGCCGCCGAACGACCATGGGCCGGTGGCGGTCGGGCCCGTCATGTAAACGGTCTCTTCCGGGAACTTGCGCGAGTACGACAGGTAATACTTGCCGGCGTGCTTGTGCAGGTACGACGCTTCGGTGAACGCTTCCAGCCCCACCGTGTGGATCGGGCCGTCGAGTTCCGTCATGTTGGCTTTCAGCTTCGCATACTTCATGACGGTATTGCCCCAGTACAGGTACGCCTGGCCGTCGTCGTCGACGAAGACGGCGGGGTCGATGTCGTCCCAGCCGATCGGCGTCTCGTGCGTCATGTCGTTGGTGACCAGGGCCGAGCCGCGCGCGTCGACGAACGGGCCCGTCGGGCTGTCCGACACGGCGACGCCGATCGCCTTGCCGGGAATCGTCTTGTGCTCGACGGTCGTGTACAGGTAGTACTTGCCGTTGCGCTTAGTCACGTCGCTGGCCCACGCGTCGCGCGCGGCCCACTTGAAGATGGACACGGGGACGCCGGCCGGGGCCTCGGTCCAGTGCTGCATGTCGCAGCTGGAGAACACGCGCCATTCGTTCATCAGGTAATCCTTGCCGCCCTGCGGCGCTTCGTCGCGGCCCACGTACAGGTAGACGCGGCCGTTGTCGACCAGCGCGGCGGGGTCGGCGGTGAAGATGCGGCTCGTGATGGGGTTGGCGGCGTGCGCGCAGGCCGTGGCGGCGAGCAGCGTGGCGGCGATCAGGGGTTTGAACATGGGGTCTCCGGTTTTTGTTGAATGTGTTGTGTTGGCGGCGGTGGAGGCGAACTTGGGTTCCCGCCTGCGCGGGAACGACGTAGCCGAGGTCGCGGACAATAGGCCACCGTCGCCCCCGCGCAGGCGGGGGCCCAAGTATTACGACATGACTACGCGGCGCGGCTTACGACTTCGAACGACCGCCCATCACCCTCTGCACCACGCAGAAGACGAACAGCAGCGCCCCGATGACGATCCGGGTCCACCACGAGCTGAGCGTGCCGTCGAAGGCGATCAGCGTCTGGATCGCGCCCAGCACCAGCACGCCCGACAGCGCGCCGGCGATGTAGCCGTAGCCGCCCGTGAGCAGGGTGCCGCCGATGACGACCGCGGCGATGGCGTCCAGCTCCGTGCCCTGCCCGTGCAGGCCGTAGCCGGACAGCATGTAGAAGGCGAACAGCACGCCGCCCAGCGCCGCGCAGAAGCCGGACAGGGCATACACGGCGACCTTGGTGCGGCCGACGTTCAGGCCCATCATCGCGGCCGACTGCTCGTTGCCGCCGACGGCGTAGACGGCGCGGCCGAACGCCGTGTAATGCGCGAGCCAGATGGCGACCAGCAGCACGACCAGCGCGATGATGGCGCCCGGCGACAGGAAGCCGCCCAGGATCGGCACCTGCGTCTGGCTCATCGCGGTGAAGCCCGGGTTGTCGATCGTGATCGATTCCACGCTGATCAGGTAGCACAGGCCGCGCGCCAGGAACATGCCGGCCAGCGTGACGATGAACGGCTGCAGCTTGAACAGGTGGATGATGCCGCCCATGACGCCGCCGAAGCATGCGCCCAGCAGCAGCACGAGCGCGACCACGGCCACCGGCGGCCAGTGCGCGTGCTGCAGCAGCCACGCCGAGATCATCGTCGACAGCGCCAGCACGGACCCGACCGACAGGTCGATGCCGCCGGACAGGATCACGAACCCCATGCCGACCGCGATCACGAGCAGGAACGCGTTGTCGATCAGGAGGTTGAAGATCACCTGCAGCGACAGGAAGCCGGGGTACGCGGCCCCGCCGATGCCCAGCATGGCCACCAGCAGCACGACCGTGACGAGGGACGTGAACCAGGGCGCGGCGGTGAAGCCGCGCGCACCGCTTGCGACCGCGCTCATGCGGACCTCCGCAAAATGTTCCGGAATTCGCTCGACTGCGAGATGCAGACGACGAAGACGACGATGGATTTGACGACCATGTTCACCTCGGGCGGCACGCCCAGCGAGTAGATGGTGTAGGTGAGCGTCTGGATGATCAGCGCGCCGATCATGCTGCCCACGAGGCTGAACTTGCCGCCGGCGAGCGACGTGCCGCCCAGCGTGACGGCGAGGATCGCGTCCAGCTCCAGCAGCAGGCCCGCGTTGTTGGCGTCGGCGCTCTTGATGTTCGACGTGATCAGCATGCCGGCCAGGCCGGCGCAGGCGCTGCAGAACACGTACACGAACGTGATCAGGGTCGCGGTGCGCAGGCCAGCCAGGCGCGCCGCCACCGGATTGATGCCGACGGCCTGGATGAACAGCCCCAGCGCCGTCTTCTTCACGAGCAGCAGCGTGACCGCGAACACGGCCGCGACGACGAACAGCGAGAACGGCAGCCCGGCGACGTAGCCGCTGCCGAGGAAGAAGAACGGCTTGTAGTAGACGGTGACGATCTGGCCGTCCGTCAGCAGCTGCGCGAGGCCGCGCCCCGCCACCATCAGGATCAGGGTGGCGACGATCGGCTGCAGCTTGATGCCGGCGACGAGCACGCCGTTCCACAGCCCGCACAGCAGCGCGACGCCGAGCGACGCCGCCAGCGCGAGCGCCATCGGCGTGTTCGCGACGTATTCCGGCGTGCCGTTATTGACGACCATCGTCCCGCCGATCAGCATCGCGGACACGGTGCCGGACAGCGCGACGACGGCGCCGACCGAGATGTCGATGCCGCGCGTGGCGATGACGAGCGTCATGCCGAGCGCCGCCAGCATCAGCGGCGCGGCGCGGTTCAGGATGTCGACGATGGCGCCGTACAGGTGCCCTTCCTTGACTTCCAGGTGGAAGAAGCCGGGCACGAGGAACGCGTCGACGAGCAGCAGCGCGACCAGGGCGCCGAGCGGCCGCGCGAGCGGATGCGCGAACCATGCGGCGCGCGCGGCGGCGGCCTGCGGCTGGCTCGGCGCGCCGGGCGGCGTCGGCTGGACGGCGGCGTCGGTGGCACGGGCGTTCATGCGCCTTCTCCCGCAATCACGTGCAGCACGGACGTCTCGTCCAGGTCGCCGCGGCGGTACTCGCCACACGCCTTGCGGTCGCGCATGACGACCATGCGGTCCGACACGCGCAGCACTTCCGGCAACTCGGACGAAATGAAGAGGATGGACATGCCCTTGCGGCACAGGTTGCTGACGTAATCCATGATTTCCTGCTTGGCGCGCACGTCGATGCCGCGCGTCGGTTCGTCGAGGATCATCAGGCGCGGATCGGTCGCGAGCCAGCGCGCCAGCAGCACTTTCTGCTGGTTGCCGCCGGACAGCGTGCCGATCGGCGTCTCGATGCTGGCTGTCTTGATGCCCAGCCACTTGACGTAGTCGGTCGCCAGCTGCTGCTGGCGCTTGAAGGGAATGGCGCGGAAGATGCCCTGGCGCGCCTGCAGCGCGAGGATCAGGTTCTCGCGCACGGACAGCGCCAGGATCGCGCCCTCGTGCTTGCGGTCTTCGGAGCAGAAACCGATGCCCTGCGCAATCGCGTCGCGCGGGTTGGCGAAGGCGACCTGCTTGCCGTCGATCTCGATGGCGCCTTCGTCCGCGCGGTCGGCGCCGAACAGCAGGCGCGCCGTTTCCGTGCGGCCGGAACCGAGCAGGCCGGCAAGGCCCAGCAGCTCGCCGCGGCGCAGTTCCAGGTCGACGGGCGACAGCACACCCTTGCGCGCGATGCCGCGGGCGCGCAGGAAGACGTCGCCGTGTGCGTGCGCATCGCCTGCGGCGACAGTGTCCGCCGCATGCTCGGCATCGGCCGGCGCGCCGATCATCTTGTTGACGAGGGCCAGGCGCGACAGTTCCGCGCAGGCGTATTCGCCTTCGCGCTCGCCGTTGCGCATCACCGTGATGCGGTCCGAGATGGCATACGTCTGGTCGAGGAAGTGGGTGACGAACAGGATCGCCATGCCCTCTTCGCGCAGGCGGCGCAGCACCGAGAACAGCATCTGCACTTCCGCCTCGTCCAGGCTGGACGTCGGCTCGTCGAGGATCAGCACGCGCGATTGCGTGTTCAGCGCGCGCGCGATGGCGACCATCTGCTGGATCGCGAGCGGATAGTCGGCCAGCGGACGGCTGACGTCGACGCGGATCTGCAGGCGCTCCAGCAGCGCCGCGGCCTCCCTGCGCATCGCGCGCCAGTCGACCATGCCGAAGCGGCGCGGATAGCGGCCGATGAAGATGTTTTCCGCGACCGACAGGTTCGGGCACAGGTTCACTTCCTGGTACACGGTGCTGATGCCCAGGTTCTGCGCATCCTGCGTCGAACGCGGGGAGATCGCGCGGCCTTCCAGCACGATGCTGCCGGCGTCCGGCTGGTAGACGCCGGTGAGGACCTTGATCAGCGTGGACTTGCCCGCGCCGTTCTGGCCCATCAGCGTGTGGACTTCGCCGGGGAACAGGCGCAGGCCGGCATCGGCCAGCGCCTTCACGCCCGGGAAGGCTTTATGAATGCCGGTGACCTCGAGCACCGGCCGGAGCGAATCGACCATGGCCGATCAGTACTTCCGGTTCGGGAATTCCTTCGCCGCGGTCTCGGCCGGGAACACGCCCTCGTTCACCACGATGCGTTTCGGGACCGGCTTGCCGGCCACGACGTCCTGCGCCGTCTGGATGAGGGTCGGGCCGAGCAGCGGGTTGCACTCGACCGTCACGTTGAGCTTCCCGGCCATCATCGCTTCGAACGCGCCCTTGACGCCGTCGATGGAGACGATGACGATGTCCTTGCCCGGTTTCAGGCCCGCTTCCTCGATCGCCTGGATGGCGCCGATGGCCATGTCGTCGTTGTGCGCGTACAGCACGTTGATGTTCTTGCCTTCGGACTTCAGGAAGGCTTCCATGACTTCCTTGCCCTTGGCGCGCGTGAAGTCCGCGGTCTGCGAGCGGATGATCTTCAGCTTCGGATTGGCCGCGATGACCTCGGCGAAGCCGTTCTTGCGGTCGATCGCGGGCGCGGCGCCCGTCGTGCCCTGCAGCTCGACGATGTTGAGCGGCTTGTTCGGGTTCTTCTTGGCGTAGTCCAGCAGCCAGCGGCCGGCGCGGCGGCCTTCTTCCACGAAGTCGGAACCGATGAAGCTGACGAACAGCGACGGGTCGCTGACCTTGACGGCGCGGTCGGTCAGGATCACGGGGATCTTGGCGTTTTTCGCTTCGCGCAGCACGGTTTCCCAGCCGGTTTCCACGACCGGCGAGAACGCGATCACGTCGACGCGCTGGGCGATGAACGAGCGGATGGCCTTGACCTGGTTCTGCTGCTGTTGCTGGGCGTCGGCGAACTTCAGGGTGACGCCGGCCTTCTTGGCGGCATCCTTGATCGATGCGGTGTTCGCGGTGCGCCATTCGCTTTCGGCGCCGACCTGCGAGAAGCCGATCGTGAGGGGTTTGGCGGCGAATGCCGGGATGGCGGCGGCGCACACGATGGCGGCGGCAGCGCCCAGGAGGGTCCTGCGGGTGATGGTCATCACGTTGTCTCCGGAATTGTTGTGCATGAATACTAAGACAGAACAGACATATTCATCCAATCATTTTTTTGACCGCATCCATATCCGTTTCGACATCCTTCCGATATCCCGGAAGGGCCGCTTTTCCCGCCGCCAACGCGGTGCCACCCCGCGCCGGGAGGAGGTAACCTGTACGCGCATGCGCGCTTTTCGCCTTTGCATCAGGTCATTCAACTGGAGGCATCATGAAAGCCAACCTGTTGTCCATACTCGGCATCGCGATCCTGTCCGGCTGCGGCGGCGGCAGCGACGCGCCCGCCCCGCCGCCGCCCGCCACCGCCACCCAGCTCGCCGCCTACGTCGGCACATGGAGCACGACGTGCGCCAACCACCGGGCCGACCGGATCAACGTCGGACCCACGGCCGGGGCGACGGACTCGGTCACGGTGGCGTACCGGACCGATTACTACCTCAACAGCGACTGCACCGGCCCCATCCTGGCGACGTTCACGCAGAGCGCCGACGCCATCGCGACCTGGACCGGCAGCGTCGACGCCACCATCACCCCGACGCCGGGCGCGGCGCCGGTGACGGTCAGGATCGACCAGGTGAGCGCCACCATTCCATCCTATACGCTGGTCGTGACGGGCTCGGGCGTGGCGAAGTCCGTCGTGAACGGCACGACGCAGTGGTGCGTCAGCCTCGGCAGCGGCAACGCCACCTGCATCGAGGACAAGGGCATCTATGCCGGGCAGGCCAACGTGGCGGGCGGCATCACCATCCGGAACAATGCGCTGTACGACCTGAGCGTGACCGGGTCGACCTGGACCGTCGACGGCATCTT
>Ga0308161_1002237_pt1 | contig 21062 bp, 27 predicted proteins | sample PhyFR2_FD_201034 | JGI IMG/M metagenome (GOLD analysis project Ga0308161, IMG submission 201034) | Phyllosphere microbial communities from UC Gill Tract Community Farm, Albany, California, United States - DLSLF.R2 | ecosystem: Host-associated > Plants > Phyllosphere > Unclassified | place: USA...
CGGCCGTGCGCGGCGCGATCGACCCCACCGTGCTGTTCGACGTCGCGGAGCGGGCCGCATCGGACGAGCTCGACTTCTCGGGCCTGACGGAACCGGAGCACGTGCACCACCACGCCGAGGCCTTCACCCGCGAACTCCACGCCCCGGTGTCCGCGGACGCGCTCGTCGACCTGCTCGACACACCCGTCCCGGGCGTCGCGCGGATCAAGGGCATCGTCGACGTCCGGATCGGCAGCGCCAGCCGGCCGTACGTGGTGCACGTCGTCACCGGCACGGTCCACGTCGAACCGCTCGGGACCGGGACCGCGGCCCGGGCACTCGTCGCCATCGGGTACGGGTTCGACGCCGAGGTCGTGCGGGCGCGGTTCGAGTCGGTCGCGGTGGACGAGCCCTCGTCGCCGGCGGGGGTGCGGCGGCTGCGGAGGCTGTTGCGGCTCAGCCGGTGAGGGCTGTTCTCGAACACCTACTTCTGACCGGACCGCTGCGCGAAGTCCAAGTTCACCGCGCCGTACACGATCCAGGCGACGACTGCGTCGATCGCGAACGTGTATCGCACTGCGTCATCACGTCTTTCTGCAGTGTTGTGTTCTGCATCGGTCCAGATCCCAGGTTGTACTTCGTTGCGCTCGTCCCAGGACCATTCTCCAAAGCGAATTGGTTTCCGAGCGTCGGGATCTTGCCGAAAGGCTCCAGCATGCTGGTTCCGCCGTTGTGACCGTGACGCTCGAGGCTCCAATCACCTTGCTGCGCCATGGTCGAGACATTCCCGGTCATGTCCTCCACACCTGACACGCACTTCTTCTCTGACTGCGAGCAGATGCCCCAGTACAACGCGTTCTGAGTCGCGCTGAAGATGACGTAACGAGGACCTGATGCCCCTCCCCCCGGAATCAGTATCAACTCGACGAAACCACCGTGCGCAAGGGGATGAAAATGCGACAACGCACAGGTATCACGTAGTGGGCTCCGAATAGTATTTCCTGACGTACGGTCGACCTATGGAGTGGGGCAAGCGTGCAATGGTGAGCGGCATACTGGCCGTGCTCCTAGCGGGGAGCGTGACGGCGTGCTCCGTCACAGGATGCAGTGGAAGCCGCCAATCGACCGCCAGCGTGGCGATCGACGCCACTGCGTGGGTCGATGCGCACCCCGGACACATCCTTTCGGTTTGTCTCGACGATGTTTGTGCCGATGCGGCAACGAAGAACACGGTCACCACCCGGTCATCTGAGCCGAACGGACACGATTTCATGTTGACCGCCACGGACACCACGACCAAGGCGGAAATTGGGAGGAAGTCGACGCGGCTGTTCGCTTCTCACGACAAGACGGCTTGCGGCGACGTCGCCTACCCGACCGGAACGATCCAGATCACCAGCAGAGGCGAGCTCAAGGTCCGCCGCTAAGGGGCACACGCCCCTCAGGAAACGATCGCTCGATGTTCCGGTAGAGGATCGGTAGCCGAGACAGCGAGGAGAGCCGGCAAGGTCCTAATCTGCCTGTCGTGCTCATCGTGATCCGCGGCGCCTCTGGCTCTGGCAAGTCGACCCTGGCGGCGCAGCTGCAACAGGAGTTGGGCTGGCCCACCGCGGTGCTTGGCCAAGACCACTTCCGGCGGACGATATACAAGGAGCGCCAGGATGCCGGTCACGCTGACGGCATGGGGTACGCGGGGCTCCTCGAAGTCGCAGCGAAACACTGCCTCTCGGCCGGCCATAACGTCGTTCTGGAAGGGATCTTCCAGTCCGACCGCCACGCAACGATGCTGGAACGCGTTTCGAGCATGTCGGCCGATGCTCGCTTCTACGCCTTCGACCTCTCGTTCGAGGAGACCCTGCGGCGGCATGCGGGACGTTCGCTGGCGTTCGAGGTCAGCCCGGATCAGATGCGCGCTTGGTACTTCGGATGGGACCCGCTCCCGTTCGTGACGGAGCAGCCGATCCTGCCGGGTGAGGAGCTAGCCGCAGTCACCCGACGAATCCTCCGCGGGCTTTAGAGGATCGTCTAATGAGACGGCTGAGTTCGCCTTAAGCGCGTCGGTGAGTGAAGGCCGCCGCAGTGTCGTCAACGCGCCTCATGGGAGGACGCGGGTGCTTTGGCCAGCCGCTGCCACCGCCTGTTCGAGGCCGACCAGGAGTAAGCGCAATCCCGCCTCGAACGCCTCGTTGTGGGTCGGGACAGCCGGGCCGTCGGTCGTGCCGACGGGGATCTCCGCGTCCGGGTCGGCCTGCTGCTCGAGGGCGCTCCCGACGGTGAAGCGACTGGCGGCGAGCATGCCCGCGACCGCGGCGTCCTCGGGGACGCCGGCGTCCACCAGGAACCGGAGCTTCGCCAGCAGGCGGACACGGGTCTCACCCGCCGGCGTCGTCCCGGCGTGCAGGCGAGCGCCGTCACGCCGCCCCAGCAGCGCTCGTCGGAAGCTGTGGAAGTTGTCGAGGAACCACGTGCCCCACGGCGCACCATCGACCGGCAGAGGCTGCTCGCCGTGCTCGGTCAGTGCCGACGCGGCCATCGCCGCGAGTAACTCCTGCTTGTTGCGGAAGTGCCAGTAGAGCGAGGGCTGCTCGACACCGAGCCGTCGTGCGAGTGCCCGGGTGCTCACCGCATCGAGACCCACCTCGTCGAGGAGGTCCAGAGCCTCCTGGACGACGACTGCGCGTTCGAGCTTTCCCACGCTTGACAACCTATCACCGATAGCCAAGACTCTTTCCGTGTCTATCACTGATAGGGAAGCAGGCTCAGCCATGACCGATTCATCCTCCGTTCCACTGCGCGTCCTCATCGCTGGCGGTGGCATCGCGGGCCCCGCGCTGGCGTTCTGGCTCGCTCGTGCCGGGCACCACGTCACCGTCGTCGAGCGGTATCCGGCGCTCCGGGCGACCGGGGCGCAGGTCGACCTCCGCGGGCAGGGCATCGAGGCGATCCGCGCGATGGGCCTACTCGACGAAGTGCGGGCACACCTGGTCGCCGAGCGCGGTGTCCGGTTCACCGATCGACGTGGCCGCACGCTCGGCACCGTCATGGCGAACACCTCGGGTACGGGCCGGCAGACCCTGACGTCGGAGTACGAGATCATGCGCGGGGACCTCGTCCGGATCCTGTTCGATGCGACCAAGGACGATGTCGAGTACCGGTTCGGGGTGTCGGTCGACGGGTTCGAGCAGCACGCCGACCACGTGACGGCACGGTTCTCCGACGGCAGCACGGACGAGTTCGACGTGCTGGTGGGTGCCGACGGGCAGGGGTCTCGCATCCGCCGAGCGCTCCTCCCGGCCGGCGCGGGGCCCTACCGTCGACTCGGCATGCACATGGCGTACTGGTTCGTCCCGCGCACGCCGGATGACACGGACATCCGTGACACCTACGCCACGGCCGGCGCCCGCCAGGTCATGCGTCGGTCCCACAACGCCGAGGAGACCCAGGCGTACTTCGTGCTCCGCGAGCGCTCGGACGCTGCATCAGCGGTGCACCGTGCGCCAGTCGAGGAACAACAACGGTTCTGGGCGGACCGGTTCCGGGACGCCGGCTGGCAGGTGCCGCGGTTCATCGACGGCATGACCGACGCGCCGTTCTTCTACTCGCAGGAGGTCTTGCAGGTGCAGACCGACACGTGGTCCTCCGGCCGGGTCGTCCTCGTCGGTGACGCCGCTCACTGCGCCTCGCCGTACAGCGGTATGGGCATCTCCGGCGGCCTGGTCGGCGCGTACGTCCTGGCCGGAGAACTCAGCGCCGACCCCGCCGACCCGACCGCAGCCTTCCGCCGGTACGACCGGGTGCTCCGACCGTTCGTCGACGAGATCCAGGCAGGGGTGAAGCCGCGGGTACTCGCGCTCGCGATGCCCCGCTCACGGGCCGGTGTCGCCGTCCTCCGCGCGTTGGTGCGTGTGGTCTGCGCCCTGCGACTGCCCGAGCGCATCGCGGCACGGCGAAGCACTGACCGCGGCGGGGAGTGGGCGCTGCCGGAGTATGCGGCGACGCGGTGATGATCGCACCGTGGAGACGACCCAGCTGGCGGCGCCCCGCTCGCCCTTTGACTGTCGACTCCTACCAGGACGCTGGCTCTTTGCCGGGGAAGTTCAGTTCGCAGATGGCTTCGCCGACTCCGTCGATGATGCCGTGATCGTGGACGAGATGGACGGCGCCTCGAGCGACGTAGCGCGCGTACGTGGGCTGGATGCCCCTGCGGTCGTACTCTGCACGCGACGCTCCGCCGAGCTCGGTGTCAGGGCCGCCATTCCGTGAAGCGGCGGCGTAGAGGTCCTCGTTCACGAGCGTCTGCGCCCAGTCCAACGAGACGACGATCTCGTCCGCTGGGTCGTTGCTCGTGTAGGTGATGCGCTTCGGGTACTCCTTTCCGCTCGAGTCGTCGGTGACGGTCTCAGCGGAACTGGCCACTCGATCGTGGCCGTCGTGGAGCAGGCTGCCGTCGCGTCCGAAGACACCGAGCCAGGTCGTCCGGATGTGCCCGTGCGCGGCGTTGGCGACGAGGTCGTAGACGACAACGGTGGCGTCATCGGTGTAGAGGTGTGCGAGGAGCCAGTGGTGCCAAGTGTCCATCGGGTCGGTGTCGAACCACTGGTGGTCGTGGTACCCCTCGCCGGTGACCACCGTCAGACTGCCGTTCCGCGTGATGGTTCCGGTAATGGAGCAGCGGGCAATGATCAGGTCGGCGAAGTGGGTGTTGTCCTCGAGCGTGATCCCTCCGGTGCCGCCGGGGAGCCAGGGCTGCGTAAGAGCCGTGTAGTGCAGGTCGACGACGAGAGATCCGTCTTCGCTCTCGACGTGCAGGTCGTATGTGCTGAGGTCGCCTCGGACGTGGTTCGCTCCGAAGAGCAGGTCGCACTGGTCCGAGCTGACGGTGTCGGCCCGGACGGTGCCGGCTGTGAAGTGGACGACGTTGACACCGTCGGCGTCGGTGAGCATCACGTTCACCACAGTTCTGTACCGTTCCGGATCGTCAGGATCGGTGCTGACCACGCAGAAGGCGATACCGATGCTCGTACCGTCGTCGAGTCGTCCGTCGAAGTGCCACAGCTCGCTTCGTCCATCGCCAGGGTGCTGCTGGAGGCCATCGGAGAACGCCACGCCAGCCTGGGTGACCGCGGCAGTGTCACGGAGTGGAGTCACGGTGTCGCCTCGCTGGTGCCGGTGAGAGGGGTGGGAGCATGGGAGGGGATCGTCATCGCTTGAGTACTTCTTCCTTGAACATCTGCAGCGCGCTGACCGCGAGACCGGGCGTGGTGACCGCGGCGATCTTCTTGAGGTACTGGTCTTCGGTCAGCTGATCGAGCAGCATCAGGGCGAGGTCCGGACGGGCGCAGAAAGCGCCGTTGATCTCTGTCTCCTGTGTTGCGTAGCCCTCGCCTGGGGTGTTGGTGAGACCGGGAGGGCGCACGATGGTCCAGTCGAGGTCGCTGGTGGAGACGTAGGACTCCATCCGTGCCATGTCGTCGTAGACGGTGCGTGCGAAGGTGCGCCGCGCCAGCACGTACGAGCCCTTCTGCACGGGGCCGCGGCGATGCTGCGACGGGGCTACTCCAGACGACGTCACCACGATCAAGCGTCGCCGGTCGTACTTCGCCATCGCCGTGATCAGCAGGTGTGCACTGGTGGAGTACACGTCCACCTCGTGCCGGGTGAACTTCGTGCCGATCGTGCAGATCACGGCGTCCGTGCGCAGCACAGCGTCGTCGATGACGGCCCGGTCGGTTGCGTCGCCGGCCAGGACGTGGAGTCGGTCGTGACGGATGGGAAATGCATCAGGGCGACGAGTGAGCGCGTGGACCTCGTGTCCGCGATCGAGGGCCTGTCGCCCCAGTTCCCGTCCTGTCGGGCCGTTGGCGCCCAAGACCAACAGCCGAGGAAGTTGTCCCGTCGTTCCCCGGCTCCCTCCGGCCTCGCTGTCGTTGGCGATCACAGCTCGACCGTGCGGTTGCGGATGGGGTCGTGGTCCGGGTTCCGGGTCACGGCCGCCCGAGCTGCCTGCGCGATGTAGGCGATCGTGCTCGAGGGTCCGTCCCAGTACTCGGCGGTGTCCGCTTCGACCTTGAGCAGGACGAGCCCCTCGGTTTGTGGCCCGTCCGGGAACCACGCTTGCAGCGGTTTGGCCCAGAGGGACTTCGCCCGCTCGCGGTCATGGACAAGCGATGCTCGCCCTGCGAGTGAGGTCCAGGAGTGGCCCGTTGTGTCGGTGAACGCGACGTTCACCTCGGGGTGTGCGCTGATCTGCCACGCCTTCGCGGAGGTCTCGTAGGTGAAGAACCAGAGGTCGCCATCGAATTCCGTTTCCTGCAGCGCCATCGGCCGACTGACGATTCGTCCGTCGGCCGTCGTTGTGGTCAACATCGCGACCTTCGCCTTGCTCATCAAATCCGCGACGTGATGCTGCTCGGGGGTGGTGGGGTCGGGCATGAGGTTCTCCACATCTCTAACAGATTTCTGTTTCTTGACGATACCTGCCGGACGGGATGGATGGAAGGATGACGACGTGGAACCGACAGACACCCAGGAAGGGAAGAACCTCGACGACGTCCTGACCTGGAACGTCGTCCGCGTGGCGCGGTTCGTCGGGAATCGACTCGCTGACCGCCTGGCGACCCATGACCTGAACCCGATTCAGTTCGGTGTGCTGGCGTTCCTGGAGCAGGACGGGGAGCTCACGACGGCTTCGATTGCCCGATCGGTCTTGCTCCGCCCACAGAGCATTGCGCCCCTCCTGGACGGCTTGGAGCAACGCGACCTCATCCACCGCAGCGGGACACGTTTGAGGGGGCGCCCCAATCCCGCGCAGATCACGGAAGCGGGCAGGCGCCTCCTCGACGACGTGTGGGGCGTCGCGATCGACGCCAACGACCTCGGCGATGTCGGGCTCACCCAGACGGAGAGCCGAGAGCTCAACCGGCTCCTGCTGAAGATCGCGATCTCTCAGTAGTCAAAGGACGTCGAGCAACGTGCTGCGGTCGCTCCTGACGGCGATCCGCGCGAAGGCGGAGCGAACCGTGTACGTGCAGAAGCGGATCCGGCTCCTCGAGCAGGAGAGCGAGATCTTTCGCCGGCAGCGGCGCACCTCGCTCAGCGCCAGACGGTCGGCGCCCGCATCACTGCAGTTCGGACGTCATCACCTTCCAGCGCTGTGGACCCGTAGTCGCCGCCTACCGGTCGATGCTCCGGTGGTCGGGCTTGAACCCGTTTTCCGTGCCCCAGAGCGCCGCTTCGACGCGGGTGACGACACCGATCTTGCTGTAGAGGGTCCGGATGTGCGTCTTGACGGTGTTCGGGCTCAGGTGCGTCAGCTCGGCGATCTCGACGTTGCGCTTGCCCTGGGTGATGAGCGCGAGGATCTCCGACTGCCGGTCCGAGATGCCCTGCCCGCGGCCCGGCCACTCGACACCCGGACCGCTCGGCACCCGTCGACGCGGCGCACCGATCACACGGGCACCGGCGGCCACCTGCAGCAATCCCTCCGCGAGCTCCGCACCAGTGATGCTCTTGGCGAAGTATCCGGTGGCGCCACGTCGCACGGCCGCGTCGATGAGGTCCTGGTCCATCTTCCACGTGAACACCGCCACCGTCTTGATGCGCGGATTCGACACCAACCGTGAGACGTCTTCGTCGTCCGGTTCCGGCTGCGCGAACGTGTCGTAGAGCGCAACGTCGACGTCAGCGGTGACGCGTCGACGCGCATCGAGCTGGACGACCTCGACCCGGTCTACGAACGGCGCGAGCATGTCGGCCAGTCCGCGGAGCACGAGTTCGTAGTCGTTCACGAGCGCCACACGGATCCGCTGCTGCATGAGAGTCCTCTCCTGTTTCACCCCTAGGGGTGACACGGGGCCTTTACCGTCCTGGTTCGTTCGGTGAAGCCAGAGTACGGACCGGTCGCATCCCGGTCCGGACACGAACCCGGAAGGACCCTCATGCCCGACGCACTCGCTCCATGGAACGCGACGCTCACGCTCGCGGAGCACTCGATCATCGTCTACGCACTCTCCGTCGCAGGACTTGCGCTCTTCGCCTTCTTCGTGAAGTCCTGGGTCTCCACGAACGAGATCACCGGCCGATACCGCACCGGCGTCTACGCCGGCATGTGCATCACCGGCATCGCGTTCCTGTCCTACGTGCTCCTCGTGGTCGAGTTCGCACTCGGCTACGACCGGAAGGGCGAGTCATGGATCCCGAATGCCAACGCGATCCTGTCGTGGGCGCCGCGCTACTTCGACTGGACCGTCACCGTCCCGCTGCTTGTCATCGAACTCATCGCCGTCGCCACCCTCGCAGGGGCAGCAGCACGACGCCTCCGCGCTGCCGGCATCGCCGCGGCGTTCCTGATGATCAGCACCGGCTTCATCGGCGGCGTCGTCATCGACTCCGGCACCAACATGGGCGCGCTCTGGATCTGGGGCATCATCTCCGGCATCTTCATGGTGATCCTGTACTTCCTGGTCATCTATGTCGTCGTCAAGGGCGGCCGTGACCTCAAGGGCTCCGAGGCCGCGACGACGCTCCGCAACGCCGGGATCCTGCTCATCGTCACCTGGATGGCGTACCCGATCATCTTCGGCCTGCAGGGCTGGGGCCACGGCGGTGCAGTCATCACCTGGATGCAGGTCGTCCTCTCCGCCGCGGATATCGTCGCGAAGGTCGGATTCGGTTCGATGATCCACAAGATTGCCAAGCTCCGCTCCGCCGAGGACGTCCGCGCCGGCACCGACACCCTCCCCGAGGCGCTCTGGATCTCCTCGGAGAAGCTCTCCGATGGCACCATCCCGAACACCGCCACGACCCACCACTCCCAGAACACCGCCACCGTTGCCGGTGAGCAGCGTGGCCGCCACTGACTTGACGGTCGCGACCACCCCGGGGGCCGGAGCGCACACCGCTCCGGCCCCCGGCCCCGTCCGGCCGACACTCCCGGCTCAGGTCGACGTCGCGATCATCGGCGCCGGCTGCTCCGGACTCGCGACAGCTGTCCGCCTCACCGAGCTCCCCGGCGATCCATCGGTGCTGGTGCTCGAGGGACGCTCCACCCCCGATCCACGGTCCTGGTGCTCGTGGGACGACGGCAGTGACCCGCTGCCCGAGGCGCTGTCGGCGACCTGGGACCGATGGGAGGTTCGGACCGACCACGGCACGAGCACCGGGACGGACCCGGAACACCCCTACGTCCTCGTGCGGGCCGCGGACCGACGCGCCGCAGCAAAGCGACGCTTCCGCACCACGTCGACTGCCGTGATCGACGGATCACCCGTCCGGAACGTCACAGCCGAGACCGACCACGCACTCGTCCACACACCCGACGGCGTGGTCCGCGCCGGAACGGTGCTCGACGCGCGCGGGCCACGCTGTCCCGAGCACGTCGAGCCGGGACGGGTCCTCCTGCACCAGCGGTTCGTCGGACAGTGGGTCACCACGACCCGGCCGGTATTCGACACCTCCACGGTCACCCTCATGGACTTCACCGACCAGCACGCCGGAGGTGCGGTCCGGTTCATCTACGTCCTCCCCGTCGCACCGGACGTCGCACTCGTCGAGAGCACCCTGTTCACACCCGACGGCGCCGACCCGTTCGACCACCGCTTCCACATCGCCAGCCACGTGCGTCGCCGCTGGGGACTGACCCCGAACGAATGGCAGGTCGACGAGGAAGAAGCCGGGTGCATCCCGATGACCGACGCGCCACCGATCGGGCTCACCGGCCGCGCCTTCACCCACATGCCGTCGACCGTCATCGGGACCACCCGGCCGAGCAGCGGCTATGGCTTCGCGCGCAGCAACCGCCACAGCGTCGCCCTCGCCCGGCACCTCGCCGGCGGCACACCCGTCCCCGCGTTCACCGACCGACCCCGGACACGGTTCCTCGACGCGGTGTTCCTCCGCTTCCTGCGCGACCGGCCCGACCACGCTGCCGAGGCATTCAGGAGGCTCCTCGCCCTGCCCGGCCCGCTCGTTGTGCGGTTCATGACCGAACGCTCCACCCTCGCGGACGACCTCCGTATCGTGCTCGCGCTGCAGAAACGCCCGTTCCTCCGCGCCCTCCGCTCCACCATCGCCGACGCCGTGCACCAACGGCGGCACCGGTGGGCTGCGCAGTGATTGCGCTCGTTCGCGGGGGCGTCCAGCCCGCAGCAGCCGCGACACCGCCAGCACTGCAGACGTGGGTGTCGGACCGCATCCTCGCTCCAGTGACGACGCTGCTGCTCGTCGTCGCGACGGTCAGCGCGGCGGTGCACCTCGCGGGGGCGGAGATCCCGATGCCGGTGCAACTCGTGCCGTTCGCGGTCAGCATCCTCGTCTTCGGCCTGCCCCACGGCGCTCTCGACCACCTCGTCCCTGCTCGGCTGCGGCCAGGGACGAGCACCGCCCGCTCCGTCCTCGTCGTCATCACGCTCTACCTCGTCGTCGGGACAGCGACCGCCGCGCTGTGGGCGGCCACGCCCGTGCTCGGGTTCACGGCATTCATCGCGATCACCTGGTTCCACTGGGGTCAAGGCGACCTCTTCATCGATCGGATCCTCGATGACGGCACGATAGGGCGCGGCGGCGCCGCACTCACCGTCGCGGTCCGTGGCGCACTGCCGATGCTGGTGCCCTTCATCGCACAGCCCGCAGCCGCGACTGCCGTCGTCACCGGCACCGTCACCGACTTCGGCGCCGACCACGACGCGGTCGCCAGCGTGTCCCTTCCCCTGCGCATCGCGGTCGGTGTCCTCGTTGGCGCCCTGATCCTGCTCCACCTCACCGCGGTCAGGAGAAACGGAACGCCCCTCTGGCGCCAGGCCTCCGAGGACATCGTCCTCGTCGTGTTCTTCGCGATCGTCCCCCCGGTCCTCGCAGTCGGGCTGTACTTCACCCTTTGGCACTCCGTCCGCCACATCCTCCGCCTCGAGCTCACCGACAGCGGCTCCGCGGAACAGCTCCACCGCGGCCAGCTCTTGGCACCGTTCCTGCAGTTCATGAGGCAGGCATGGCCAGTCACGGCAATCGCCGTCGGCATGCTCGTCGCCCTCGCGCTCACCCTGCACCGCGCCGACCTCGGTACCTACCTCGCACTCATCGCCGCGCTGACGACACCACACGCCGTCGTTGTCACATGGATGGACCACATCCAACACACCTGGCATCGCAACCAGACCACCGACACGGGGCCAGCATGATCGGGACCCCAGCCCCGTGCGGCAGAGGATCGTTCACCGGACGCTGCGGAACAGCGCAATCAGCCTGCGATGCTCAGGCCGTTGTCTTTGAGTGTGCGGTCGTGGCAGGTAACGTCGGCTGACGCCTCAGCAGCCGAGCCGCTGAGATTCACGACACTCGTTGCCCCGCTCGACGCGTTGGTGCCATCGAGCGTGACGACGGTACGTCGAACCGTGACGGACTGCCCGCTCGACAACGCTCCAGCGGGCTTGCTGCTCTTCAAGCCGACAAGCTGGCCGGCGCCGTCGATGTCCACGCAGCCAACGCCGTTGCCGTTCTGTCCGGTGAGGTCGAACTGGTACTGCTGACCTTGCGGGTTCCGCACCGGCTCGAGGGCACAGTTGATCCACCGGTAGAGGCTTGCCTCGCGGCTTCCGGCAACGAGCATCACCACCTCGCCCTTCCCATTAACGTCTCCCACGAGTGCTGTGGGTTCCGCGCCACCGGATAAGCCCGTGGGCTCCACGGACGCTGTCCTACCTGAAGCTGTCGTGATTCCGAACGCGCCAGCCGTGCTCACCCACTGCTGGTCGGCCTTGCCATCACCATCAACATCGATCGTTGCCGCAGTTTTCGCCCCCGCGGGTGCCCCGCTCCCCGACGCGCTGCACGCTTCCCCTTCCGCGACCGCCGGCGATGTGGACATCGAAGCCGCCGGTGATGAAGGGGACGGCGGCGGCGGTTCCACCGCGGGGGTTGTGGACGGTGTCGCAGTCGTGGCGGCAGCGGGACCCGTGTTCCCGCCGCCAGCATCGTCGCTCGAGCAACCCGCAAGAGCTCCGAGCACGAGCGCCGCCGGCGCGACGACTGCCACGATTCGGCCAATATTCTCCAGTGAAGTCATCTGCGCCCTCGCTCTTACTGGTCACACGAACTGGAACACCGATTGTTTACGCGCTAGCCAGAACCGTCCACCCAGGTAGTTCACAAGCGGTACCAGTCTTTGGGTGATCCGACAGCATCGGTCTGCCCCGGCTCTCCGTGCAGCGGGCGTTCGGCGACGCTCACCATCCCGACGGCGTGACGGCGTGACGGCATGACGGGCTGAACCCGAAATCGGCTATCGAGACGCCGTCCGCTCCGGCAATGGATGTGCCCTGATTCCGCCTTGCGCTAGCGTCGTCTCGTCAGCGAACGGGGAGGGTCATGACTGAGGCTGGACAGCGCAAAAACATGGCAGGGCAGCCGCGCACAGTCGCGCGGCATGGGCGGTTAAAGCGCAGACAGCCCTTCTCGACGGTCTTCGGTCTGGTCGCCACTGCCTTGGTGGTCGCGGTCGTCAGCGTTGGCAGCGTCGGCGCGATCACGGCGAGCACCCTCAAGAGCAACATCGACACGATCAAGCTCAGTCCCGCCGACGAGGGAACGGCGAAGAAACAGGACATTAACGCCATCAAGGGTGGTGCGAACATCCTGCTGATCGGCTCTGACAGTCGCGTCGGTCAAGCGGCCGAGAAAGAGGACGCTGAGGGCGCCCGAAACGATGTCACGATGCTGGTGCACATCAGCGAAGACCACTCGCAGGTCACGGTCGTCTCGTTCCCCCGCGACACGATGGTCCCGATCCCCGCGTGCACCAACCCGGACACCGGCGAGTCCAGCTACGCGCAAAGCAAGGCCATGATCAACACTGCTCTTGGTGAAGGCGGACCCAATGGTGGCGTCGCGTGCGTGGTGAAGACCGTCGAGAACCTCACGGGCTTGTCCATCCCCTACGCCGGACTGATCACGTTCGACGGGGTGATCTCTATGAGCAACGCGCTCGGTGGGGTCACTGTCTGTATCGCGAAGCCCATCCACGATGGCACGTTCCTGAACCTTCCTGCTGGCGAGGTGCCACTGAAGGGTGACGATGCGCTCGCGTTCCTCCGCACGCGGCATGGCGTGGACGACGGCAGCGACGTTGCCCGGATCAGTAACCAGCAGGTGTTCCTCTCCGCCATGCTGCGCAAGCTCACCAGCGACGGTGCTTTGTCGAACCCGATCACGTTGTACAAGTTCGCCTCCGCCGCGACGTCGAATATGACCCTCTCGGAGGGGCTGAACGACACGGGCACTCTGGTGTCGCTGGCGGCCGCTGTACGCAACACGAACACGTCGAACATGCTGCTCGTGCAGTACCCCACCGTCGAGGACCCGGCGAACGTCAATCGGCTCGTTGTCAGTCAAGACGCAGCGCACAGCCTCAACGTCGCGCTGCAAAAAGACGTCCGAACGCAGATCGCCGACGGCGCCATCGGTCGCGGTGCGGTCGTTTCGCCCTCTGAATCGCCGAAGCCAAACGCCGACTCAACCGAAGCGCCGAACACAACTCAGCCGCCCACTGACAATGGCAGCGATCCGAGCGACGGTACGTCAGATGGTCAGGATGCAAAAAACCCCACGGCCTTGCCCTCGTCAATTACGGGACAGAACGCAGCAGAACAGACCTGTTCAAAGGGGTCGAACTGACCGCGGCGACGATTCGCCACCGACAGCGCGAGCCCTCGGCCCCTTCGCAACTTCTCTCCTGCAGCACAGCACAGCGCCGCCACCGCACGCCGTCTCGATGGGCCCGCACCGGCAAACGAGCTCCGTATGAACGCCGTCGGGGTCGAGTCGCAACGTGTTGCTGAGCAGCTAATGAATCTCACCAATTGGGCCTCGGACGGCGAACGTGCCCGGTAGGCGATCGGCTAGCGAGACGCCTTGATTCGAGGGCCGGCGAACAAGGTCCGCATCCTCCCGGAACGCGGCGAAGAGAGTTCCCGATCGCGGCCGTCGTCAGCACAGTGGTTTGGGCGTCGGTCGCTGAACGCCGCCGGCGTGCCCGTCGTCGCGCGTGGATGTCTGGATCAGGCGCGATCCTCACCATCGTCGCCCTATTTGCCCTCGCTGCGACTGTCATTCATTCTGCAGCACAGCCGAATTGAGCTCCATTTTGCTTTCCCGTTGCAATTTGCGGGGAAGCCGCTTTCGCGCAGACCTCCCCACTTTTGTCCTACTTAAGGCATCAGCGCTTGCGGCGCCTAATGATTACCACAGCACACACCACGATAAGCACTGCGAGAATTGAGAACCAGAGCACCGGAGGGATGGAATTCCCTTGGTTTGGGTTCACGGCGGCAAGCATTGCAGCGAGCACTACTAATTGTGCCATCATTCCTCAAGCCAGTTGTTGTGATTAGATGATACTGGCACTGCAACCTGGTGTCGAACAACGGGAGCAACCGCGCTGGCCACGGAACGTGCACAGTCGAAGCCTGCCTCATCGTGCGCCCGATGTCCGTCCGATAGCCGATGGTGCTCCGGGCGGTAGACAGGGGCATGCCTTCCTCGGACGACGTCCCGCGCCTCCTGCAGACCGTCATCGACACCCCTGCACCGCGCGAGCTGGCCGAGTTCTACCGGTCACTCCTTGGACTCTGGTACCGCGACGGCGACGCACCCGACGCCGACGAGTCGGAGCAGCCCGAGTGGTTGGTGCTGACCGCCGACGACGGAGCTCGCCGCCTGGCCTTCCAACTCGCTCCTGATCTGCCACGACCACAGTGGCCGACCGGCTCACCCCCGCAGATGCTCCACCTCGACCTGACCGTCGACTCGACAGCAGCCCTCGAACAGCAGCGGGCTCGCGCACTACGCCTCGGAGCGGCAGTCCTGGCTGATCGGTCCGCCGATATCGACGAACCCCTCGTGGTCTTTGCTGACCCTTCTGGGCACCCCTTCTGCATCTTCGTCGCACCGCGCACACCGTCTCGATAGCCGATCGATTTCCGGTCCGCCCGCGTAGCAAGCTGTATTAGCCGAGCGTGCGCTACGTGAGCCTGGCAGATCGATGGGCGCTCGTCTTGGCGGTCGCGTTCATCGTCATTGGGGTCGCTCTTTGGACTCTGCCCCTCCACGTCCTGCACTTCACGACAGCACCGAACGTGGGCCTCCTCATTGGCTGCCTTGGGCTCGGTGTCGCGACCCGCACAAGTGTGAAAGCCCTGCTCGCGCGCCGACGAGCGCAGGCGAGCAACGAACGGGACCTCTAGCTACAGGTCGTCTCGATAGTCGATGGTCGACCGGACGCCCACCACAGAAGCCTGCTACAGGCCCTTGACCTTCCTGTACTACATAGGTAGATTCAGGGGATGGACCCAATCAGACGCGTGACCGCTCCCACGCTCGAGGTGCTCGATGCACTGCTCGCGAGCGACGGACCGACCTGGGGGCTGCTCGTCATCAAGGCGACCGGACGACCGGCCGGCACCGTGTACCCGATCCTGGAGCGCCTGGAGCAACAGGGCTGGACGCGTTCCTCGTGGGATGACGACGCTGACCGCTCCGGTCCACGGCGACGACTCCACGAGTTCACGGCCGACGGCGCGGTGGCTGCGCGCGAACTGGTGCGGGCCCGCGGGGATGCGGCCCGTGCTGCGGCACGCACTGCGGGGACCGCCCGTCCGACGCACCGGCCGGTGGCCCAGTGAGCGCGCTCGACCGGCTGCTCGTCTCCGCTGCCGTCGCCGCCTCGCCGCTGGAGCAGCGTGCCCCCCGACACGAGCAGTGGCTCGCCGACGTCCGTGACGCACACGAGCTCGACCTCTCGCCGACCGCTGTCGCGTTCGGCGCACTCACCACGGCGCTCTTCCACCGACGCGCCGGCCACCGATCCACCTGGGGGAACACCATGACCACGATGCCCGGCTCCGTCCGCAGCACACCGCACACGATCCCGACGATCCCGGTCCTCCTGGTCCTCGCCGCGGTGTCCTTCCTGGCCGGGGGCCTGGGACTCGGGCTCGTGCAGCGCTACAACGGGCTCGCGGGCGGCGTCCCGGTGGTCCTGCTGATCTCGATCGTCCTCACCGTGGTGCCCGGGCTCGCCGTGAGCGCGAGTGTCCTCCTCGTCACCGGGGCGCCGATCCGCCGCCGGGCGATGGGTGCGCTGTTCGTCCTGGCCGTGACGGCTCTGTGGTGGTCGATCCAGACCGGGTTCTTCAACCCGCCGGTGCACCCCGCACTCTCTCTGGGCATCATCACGGGTGCATGGCTCGCTGTCTGGCTCGTCGTCCTCCGTCGGCCGGGTTGGACCTGGTCGCTGCTGCTCCTGCCGGTCCTGGCCTCGGTCCTCGTGTTCCCGCTGTCGACCGGCGTGTACGGAACCCAGCTCGCCTTCTCAGTCAAGGCGGCGGTCTCCTCCGCGATTACGCTCGTGCCCTTCCTCGCCGCGCTCCTCGCCGCGACGATCGCTGGCCGGCTGTCAACAGATGCGCCCGACGGGTTCGTCCAGCACGAGGAAGCCCTGATGAGCAACAACGCTTGAGCGGAACCTGATCCAGCACCAAACACACTGCGTCTCCCGATGAAGCTGGCGTCCTTCGCCCGGTAGCCGATGGGCTACCGAACGCCCCCTCGGTCGCTCGTGGTCGCCCCGGTAGGGGATCGGCCAGCGGGACATCGCGAGCCCGTAACGTTTGACGCCGCGCTCGTAACGTTGAGAAATGGATCTCGATCAAGTTTGGCCCTTGTTCGGGCTGCGCCTCATCACTCCTCGGCTGGAACTGCGGCCCCTGCGCGACGAGGATCTTCCTGGGCTCGTCGACGTGGCCCTGTCCGGTGTCCACGATCCCGCTCGGATGCCGTTCGGTGTCCCATGGACGGACGCAGAACCGACAACGTTGGCTCGTTCTCTGGCTCAGTACCACTGGAAGCTCCGGTCCGGGGTGAGCCGTGACTCGTGGGGTGTGAGCTTCACCGTGCTTCACCAGGGGACACCGGTCGGGGTCCAGGAGCTGCACGCTCGCCGTTTTGCCGCCCGCAAGACTGTCGAGAGCGGCTCATGGCTCGCCCTCGAACATCAGGGTCAAGGGCTCGGGACCGAGATGCGGGCGGCGCTGCTGTTGTTCTCGTTCGACCATCTGGGAGCTGAGTGGGCGGAGTCGAGCGCAGTCGCTTGGAACGAGCCATCCCTTCGGGTGTCCGCGAAGCTCGGTTACGAGCTCAACGGTGTCACTCGCGCCCAGACTCGCGCCGATGAGGTCGTTGACGAGGTCAGGGTGCGCTTGAGGCGGGAGGACTTCGCTCGGCCGAGCTGGAGCCCGATCGCTGAAGGGGTCGAAGCAGCGACCGAGTTCTTGATGTAGCCAAACAAGGGCGGACCCGGCCGCCCGGTAGCCGATCCACTACCGGGCGGCGTCGGTCAGCACCTGGTCGATCCACTCGTGACGATCGAGTTCGGTGAGCTCGGCGAGAGTCGCCCACCGGGTTTCGAACACTTCGTCCTCGTCGAGGAGGAACGACGACGTATGCAGTGAGCAGAGGTACGCCACCGTCACGTACCCAACTTGGTCGCCGTTGGGATAGACGTTCTCGAGGGCGGCGCCGCCGTAAGCCCCGATGATCCGGATGACGTCGCTGCCCACACCGAGTTCTTCTCGCACTTCGCGCAGCAGCGCCACGCGGGGGTCCTCGCCGGGCTCGATGCCGCCCCCTATCAGGCTCCATCGCCCGGAGTCGCGCTGCCGCGCCAGCAGGAACCGATCGTCGTCTCGGATGACCGCGGTCACGCCCGGAAGGAGGAGGTAGCTGCTCCCGATCCGCTCGCGCAGCAATCGAACGTACTGAGAGGCCGGCATGCTCCGAAGCTACCGTGCGCCGTTCCCGCAGAGGGATCGGCTAACGGACGGAGCTGGCAGGGGTGCCGTCTTCCCACATCAGTGCTGTTGCCTGCTCCTCGTGGATGAGCAGGTCGCGGATCAGGGGCGCGTTCTCGACGGGGCAGGACAGGGCGATGAGGTTCTCCGAGATCGCGTCGACGAGACACCCGCGCTGGGCGTAGCGTCCTGCGATCGACCGCCACGCCGCGGCGAGGTCCGGATCTTCGCCGAGCCAGAGTCGGAAGGTGGCCTGGTTGCCGTGCTCGCTGACGCTCGTTGCCACGAGCGATCCTTCCGCGGATCTGACGGTGGCTACTGTGTCGTCGTAGTTGACGCCGTACACCCATGCGGGTACTGCACGAACCTGCACCAGGTCCGGCCCGATCGTCTTTGCGTTCAACGCTTCCCAGAACACGTCACCAGAGTCGGAGGGAAGCGCGAACCAGACTTCAGTGTCCGCGTCGGACGACGATTGCGTCGGCACAAGCGAAGATCCCGCCCATTCGGCCGTCCGACTGGGGTGCTGCCGGTACTCGCTCATGGCGGCAATCTATCCTCGCCATGCACCCGACCGCACTCGGTTTCGGTCGACGACACTGCCCGACCTCGAGCCCGGTTGACGATCGTGCAACGGACGCGGCTATTCGTGTGTTCCCCGATTGGCTATCGAGCGTGCTGCTGGCGCTTGGGCGCTCAGTCAAGGAGAGTGGGCGGATGCGTTCGATCGTCACCGACAGGCTGATTCTTCGTCCCTGGGAGGAAGGCGACGCCGACTTTCTGTTCGACCTCGAATCACGCTGGGAGACCGTGAGGTACTTGGGCGCTGATCCCACACCGATGCGGAGCAAGAGCGAGGCGGTCGCCTCCATCCAGCGACGGCGGGCACTCGACCACCCTGTGCACGGGATCTGGGCGATCGCACTCCGAGACTCGAACGCGCTTGCGGGCAACCTCTTACTCAAGCCTGCACACCTCTCGGCTGGAGCTTCTGGCGAACGTCCCGTCGAGATCGGCTGGCACCTGCATCCGAGCGCGCAGTCGCTCGGGTTCGCGACGGAGGCCGCAGCCAGCGCCCTGGCGGACGCAGCAAGCCGGGGGCTTGCTTCCGTGCTGGCGGTCACCGACCCGAGGAACAGTGCCTCGCACCGGGTATGCCGTCGCCTTGGATTCGCCGAGGAAGGGATCACGAGCCGTTTCTACGACAGCCCGCAGCTCGTCTTCTCTCGTGTTCTGTCGGGGGAAACACCCCCAACTCCGGCAAGCCACACCGTCCGGTAGCCGATCGCCATCCGGGCACGTTCGGGACTGGCGCGTCTTGCCGTCGAGATGGCGGATCGCGTTCAGCCCGATACGCGCTGCGCTGGTACCAGGAGCCATCTCCGGTATGCGGCATCGATGCGTTGCTTCACTCGTGCGTCAGGCGAGTTGTCGGTGATCGTGGAGACACCCATGGCAAGCGGGATCGTGATACGACGTTCCCGGCCTTGCTTGCTCACGACGACGACAGCCCCCTCCTCGACACGGAGCACGTTCGTCCGTGGAAACCGTCGGACAGACGCCAAGCCGACGAGGACGAGCTCGTTCGGAGCGAAGACGACCTTCAGAGCGAAGAGCCGCCACCAGAACAAGACCAGGACCCCCGGCAAAGTCAACATCAAAGGGCCAGCAGACAAGGCGAGCACGGCGGCGCCGATGATGAGGAACGACAGCAACCCATACGTCAGGTACTTCGTGGCCCGGGAGAACTGCACGACCTCGGTCATTTCTTCCGCCGCTGCGAGACGAACGCGTACACGGTGGCCGCGACGAACAGAGGGCCGATAACCGACGGCTCCACGGGGCGAGCTCCAGCACCCATCGTCGCCCTTCCCGCTCGACATGTCGGCAGTTCCGACTTCTGACCAACTTAGCGAGTGGGGTCGCGCGGAACGGTTCGAGATCGTGCCCGTAAGCCGATGGCGGTCCGGATGGGAGACAGGAGCATGCCCTCCTCGGACGATCGTCGTGCTGATGAAGCCCGGCCTCGACCTGCCCGCGGCCGCGTGTTGCAGTGGTTGTCCTCGGACCCGGACTCCTGGTCCCCCAACGACGTCCGCCCCATGCGCGACGCCGTCGCAGCCCGGATCAACGCTGAGCTGCTGCACCCCTAACGCTCCCCACGGTCACCGTTCGACCGATCACCACCTCGAACTAGGCAACGGGCAGCCTCGGTAGCTAGTTCTTCGGAAGAGTGACACTGGCCTTCTCAGGCCTTGCTCTCGGCGCCTGGACGAATGTCGACGGCTTCTGGGCCTGTCTTGAACGAGTGGATTCGGAAGCGAACTCGCTGGCCAGTGTGCAGCAGCTTCCGCTTCGGCAGAGTGAAGAGCTTGTCGGCGAACAACTCCTGGCCGCCTGCGTCAGCGACGATGAAACCCCATCCCAACTCGCGGTTAAACCACTTCACGGTGCCCGCTTGGTACTCGCCCTCGAACTGTCCTGGGGGTGCAGCTTCATTCATAGAGCGATTCTGGGGGTTCCGACGGCGGAGAGTGTCGCGGACACTCCACCGCCGGCTGCGTGCGCGTCTCAATAGGCGATCCTTCACCGGGCGCTTGGTCGCCTCAGGGCCCCGGTCGCTGCGGTTGGTGGCGATTGAGCAGATCGCCGCCTTAGCTCGCGTCGTCACCCTCGCATACCTCTGACCCTGCGTTCGACTACGTGAGGGCTATGACGATTCCGATTAACATCAATACACCCGAAGCAATGAACGTTCCACTTGATCGACCAGACATTGACCCACCTCTGCGGAAGTCAACAATCGTGAGAATAATCGCCACGACTCCTACGACTGTTCCTGCGAAAATGAACGCGAGGATCAAGCCTCTGTCCATGATTAGGTTCCGTTCTTGATGGTCCTGGCGCACTTGTAGGCTTTGCGGACGCCCGAGCCGAAGCTCCCCGTCCCTGACGACCAACCTAGCAAGTGGAAGCGCGCAGAGCGGTTCCGAGATAGTGCCCGCAAGCCGATCGGCTATCGACACAACGAAGGACTTCCGCGCTCGGCGTGACATCCAGCGCGCCAGAGTTCTCCGAGCGGGATTGGCAGCCCTGCAGCCTCGACTCGAGAAGCGGGGACATGCCGGCAGGGTATGCGGCGGAGCCGCACTACAGGTGCTTGTATGCCCAGACGTAGATGTGGTCGTCGTAGTCGCCGGAGTACACCTTCGTGAAGTCCCTCGTCCCACCGCGGACGGAAGTCAT
>Ga0308161_1002241_pt1 | contig 21038 bp, 20 predicted proteins | sample PhyFR2_FD_201034 | JGI IMG/M metagenome (GOLD analysis project Ga0308161, IMG submission 201034) | Phyllosphere microbial communities from UC Gill Tract Community Farm, Albany, California, United States - DLSLF.R2 | ecosystem: Host-associated > Plants > Phyllosphere > Unclassified | place: USA...
CTCCGCGGCGAACACGTAGAGCAGCGTCGGGACGAGCAGGTAGTCGAGCAGGATCGCCCAGCCGGCGAAGAACCCGGCGGTGGGGTGGATGCCGCGGCCGACGTACGAGAACACGCTGCCGGCGAGCGGGATCGACTTCGCCATCTGCGCGTAGGCCAGGGCGGTGAAGATCATCGCGACGAGGCCGACCAGGTAGACGAGCGGCACCATGCCACTCGACGCGTTGTAGACGGTGCCGAAGATCGCCCACGGGGCGATCGGCACCATGAAGACCAGCCCGTACACGAGCAGGTCGGTGGTGGACACGGAGCGCTTGAGCTCCTGCTCGTAGCCGTAGGCCTCGAGCTGCTGCTGTGCGGACAGCTCGCTGTGCTGCTGCGACATGGGGTTCCGTTCGGGGAGACGGTGCGTGGTGAGGGGGAGACGGACGGGAGGCGCGTGGCGGGGTGGTGCCGCACCGCACGTCCGGTGGACCGACGGTCGGGAGGCGCGTGGCGGGGTCGTGCCGCGCCTCCCGTCCGGTGGGTGGCCGCGACCTACCTGGTGGGCTGGTCGTCGTGGGTCGCCGCGAACGCGGCGACGACGCGGCGGAACTCCTCGGGCTGCTCGAGGTGCGTGCAGTGGCTCGCGCCCGGGAAGACGTGCTGGCGGACGTCGGCGATGCGCTCGACGAAGGGCTGCCAGGTGGCGGGGGTGGCCTCGTCGTGCTCACCGGCGACGACGAGGGTGGGGACGGCGATGCGGTCGAGCCGATCGACGATGGTCCAGTCGCGCATGGTGCCGATGACGTGGAACTCGTTCGGGCCGTTCATGGTGTGGTAGACCGTCGGCTCCTGTTCCATCTGGGTCTCGGAGTCGACGAAGTCCTGCGGCATCGGCACGACACGGCAGACGTGCCGCTCGTAGAAGACCTGGGTCGCGGCGAGGTACTCGGGGTCGTCGACCGTGCCGGCCTGTTCGTGCCGGGTCAGGGCGTCCTGCACGTCCTCGGGCAGCTGCGCGCGGAGCTCGGCGGCCCCGTCGACCCAGAGCTGCATGGACGCGGGGGAGTTGCAGATCATGAGCGACCGGAGGCCGACCGGCCGCCGGACGGCGATCTCGGCGCCGAGCATGCCGCCCCACGACTGCCCGAGGACGTGGTGGTCGCCGAGGCCGAGGTGCTCGACGAGTGCGGCGTACTCGTCGACGAAGAGCTGCGGGACCCACGTGTCGACGGGGGCGTCCGGGCGGTGGGAGCTCCGACCGCAGCCGAACTGGTCGTGGTGGACGACGGTCCGACCGGTCTCGTCGGCCAGGGCCGCGAGGTTCCGGAGGTAGTCGTGCGCCATCCCGGGGCCGCCGTGCAGGACGACGAGGGGCAGCGCTCCCGGCGTGGGGCGGTCGGGCTCGGTGACGCGGTACCACGTGTGGCCGTCCTGGAACGGCATCGTGCCTTCGGTGATGCGGGACATGGAGTGCAGCATGGCCCGCTCAATGGTCCCGTGCAAGACCTTTCCGCGTCCTTTAACGTGGACGAAACGCGAGGAGGAGCCAGTGGTCGCGGAACGCGCTCCGGAGAGCCGGGTCGACGAGGTCGAGGACCGCCTGGTCACGGCCGTCGCCGTCGGCGAGTACCTGCCCGGTGCCCGGCTCCCCGCGGAACGCGAGCTCACCGTGCTGCTCGGGGTGGGGCGGGTGACCCTCCGGTCGGCCCTCGCCCGGCTGGTCGACCGCGGGCTGCTCGAGACCCGGCGGGGTCGTGGTGGCGGCACCTTCGTCCGCACCCAGTGGCCGGACTCGTCCTCCGACGCCGTCGGCCGCACCCTGATCGCACGGTGGGCGGGCATCCGCGAGACCACCGACGCGGTCGCGCTCCTGCACGGCGCGCTCGCGACCGCGGCGGCCGAGCGGGTCACCCCGGCGACGGCCGAACGGATCCGGGAACGGCTCGAGGCGTTCCGGAGCGCGGCCACCGGGCTCGAGAAGCAGCAGGCCGACGCCGTCCTGCACCGGACGATCATCGACGCGGCGGGCAACGCCGTCCTCGCCGGGACGCTCGCCGGGCTCGAGTCGCAGGTGTCCATCGCGGCGCCGGCGCACCTGTGGGGGACGGCCGAGGGCATGGCGGAGATGGAGGACCGGGCGCTCCGCGAGCACGAGGCGCTCGTCGACGCGGTCTGCGCGGGACGTGCGGCCGAGGCGGGGGAGGTCGCCCGGCGGCACGTCGGGATCGACCTCGAACTGCTCGAGCGGGCGATGCGCCGGACCGGGCAGGTGCCGGCGCACTAGGGTCCCGGTCGTGCGACGTCGGCCGTGCGACGTCGGCCGTGCGGCGCCTTCGGTGGGGGTCTCGGGCCGGTCGGGTCCGGTCGGGGCCAGCCCGGTCAGGGCGGGGTCGACCCCTCGAGCCGCGCCTCCTCGGCGTCGTAGCCGGCGCGGACCTGGCGGAGCACGAGGTCGTCGATCTCGTCGGCGTCCCGCAGCCGCAGCAACGTGGCCGCCTTGTGCTGCACGAGGGCCAGCTCGAGTGCGACCGCGGAGTCGTGCCGCTGCAGCGCAGGGTGGTCCTCGTCCTCCTCCTCGCGGGCCTGGATCACGTCGAGGTGCGCCTCGTAGTCCTTGCGGATCCGGTCGACGGTCGCGCGGTCGGCCCCTGCGGCGCGGGCGAGCCGGGGGAGTGCCGCGAGGGCCTCCTCGATCGCGGTGCGCTCGGCCAGTCGCCGTTCCTCGCCGACCGACTCGTCCTCCGGCAGGGCAGCACGGCGCAGGACCGCGGGCAGCACGAGCGCCTGGCCGACGATCGTGACGACGACGACGCCCGCGGTGACGAACACGATGAGGTCCCGCTCGGGGAACGCGCCGCCGGACTCGAGCGTGCGCGGGACGGCGACCGCCATCGCGAGCGAGACGGCACCGCGGAACCCGGCGAACCCGCTGACGAGCCGGTCGCGGCGGCCCTCGCGGGGCTCACCGCCGAACCGCCGCGTCACGAGCCAGACCGTGCCGCCGATCGACCCCTCGAAGGCGAACCGGACGAGCACCAGGACGACCGAGACGGCGAGGACGATGCCGATCCCGCGGAGCACCTCGCCGGCGTCGAGCTCGCGCGCGGCGATCATGGCCTCGATCCCGACGAGCACGAACAGCGCCCCGTTGAGCAGGTAGGTCAGGAAGGACCAGAACGCGCGCACCTGCTGCCGGGTCTCGGCGCGGTCGAGCTTCGGGGCGACCTGGCTCACGACGATGCCGGCCGCGACCACCGCGAGCACCCCGGAGGCACCGATCGCCTCCGCAGCGAGGAACGCGGCGAACGGGACGAGCAGCGTGACCAGGTTCTCGAGCACCACGGTGTCCACGCGGCGCAGGACCAGGGAGCCGAGCCAGGCGGCGAGCAGTCCGGCCGCGACGCCGCCGACGTACGACAGCACGAGCATCCCGGACACGTTCCAGAAGGTCAGCTCCTGCGTGCCGACCGTCACCGCGACCGCGATGCCGTACACGACCAGGGTGGTGCCGTCGTTGACGAGGCTCTCGGCCCGGAGCACCGTGACGTTCCGGCGGGGCAGCATCTTGGTCAGCACACCGACTGCGGTGGCGTCCGTCGGGGCGACCGCGGCGCCGAGCACCCACGCGGGTCCCCAGGGCAGCCCGAGCAGGTGCAGCAGCGTGGCGACGACCCCGGCCGTCACGACGACCAGCACCGTGCCCATGAGCACGATGCCGCGGAGGTTCTTGCGGATCTCGCGCAGCGACGTGGTCAGGCTCTCCCAGTACAGCAGGGCCGGCAGGAAGAGCAGCAGCACGGCCTCGGCGGGGAGCTCGACGCGCGCGAAGGTCGGCACGAACGCGAGCAATGCGCCGATCACGAGCAGCAGCACGGGCGGTGCGACGCGGATGCGGTCGGCCACCGCGGCCGTGACGGCGATCGCCAGGCCGAGGACGACCACCAGTTCAGGACCGAGCACGTGTCTCCTCACGCTGTCGGACGGTGGACCCGTCCGCCGGGCCAGTCAACGCGTGGGACCCTGCGTTCCCTTCCCGATCCGTGCCGGGCGTCCGCTCGACGCGGCGTCGGGCGAACACCGCCCCTCCCGCACGACGCGACGAGGGCGGTCTCCCGCAGCGTCGTGCCGCTGCGGGAGACCGCCCTCGTCAGGTGTGCCGGAGTGTCGGACTCAGTCGTGGAACGTCTCGATGGACGCACCGAGCGAGTTGAGGCGCTCCTGCAGCTGCTCGTACCCGCGCGCGATGATCCCGACGTTGCGCAGGACGCTCTCGCCCTTCGCCGCGAGCATCGCCAGCAGGATGACCACCGCGGGGCGGAGGGCCGGCGGGCAGCTCACCTCGGCGCCCGAGAAGTGCGTCGGGCCGGTGACGTCGAGTCGGTGCGGGTCGCGGAGCGTGACGGTCGCACCGAGGCGGGTCAGGTCGAGCAGGTGGATCGCCCGGCCCTCGTACACCCAGTCGTGCACGAGCGTCGTGCCCTCGGCCATCGCGGCGATGACGACGAAGAACGGCAGGTTGTCGATGTTCAGCCCCGGGAACGGCATCGCGTGGATCTTGTCGATCGGCGCGTGCAGCTCGGACGGGTGCACCGTGATGTCGACGAGGCGGGTGCGGCCGTTGGCGGCGGCGTACTCCTCGCTGACGTCGAAGCGCAGGCCCATCTCGGCGAGGGTGGCGAGCTCGATCTCGAGGAACTCGATCGGCGCACGGGTCACGGTCAGCGTCGAGGACGTCACGATGCCGGCGGTCAGCAGGCTCATCGCCTCGACCGGGTCCTCGCTCGGCCAGTAGTCCACGACCTCGTCGATCCGGCTGCGACCCGTGATCTTGAGCGTGGTGGTCCCGATGCCCTCGACCTGCACCCCGAGCAGCTCGAGGAAGAAGCAGAGGTCCTGGACCATGTAGTTGGGGCTGGCGTTGCGGATCGTGGTCACGCCGTCGCGGGCGGCCGCGGCGAGGATCGCGTTCTCGGTCACGGTGTCGCCACGCTCGGTGAGGACGACCGACGAGGTCGGCACGGCCTGGTTCGCGACGCCGACCTCGTACCAGCCGGAGGTCGCCTCGACGTCGACGCCGAACGGCCGGAGTGCGATGAGGTGCGGTTCGACGGTGCGGGTGCCGAGGTCGCAGCCGCCGGCGTAGGGCAGGCGGAACTCGGGGTACCGGCCGCTGAGCGGGCCGAGGAACATGAGGACGCTGCGGGTGCGGCGGGCCGCGTCGGCGTCGATGGCGTCGAGCCGCAGGTCGTCGGGGGCGACGATCTCGAGCACCTCGCCGTCCTCGGACCACGTCACGGTGGCACCGAGGCTGCGGAGCACGTCGATGATGCGGTCGACCTCGACGATCCGGGCGACCCGGTGCAGGCGGGTCACGCCACGGTTCAGGAGCGACGCGCACAGCAGCGCGACGGCGGCGTTCTTGCTGGAGTTCACGGCGATCGAGCCGCTGAGCTTCCGCCCGCCCTGCACGCGCAGGTGCGAGCGCTGCGGGGCGCCGCCGATCGAGACGATCTGCTGGTCGAGTGCCTCGCTGATGCGCGTGAGCATCTCGAGGGACAGGTTCTGGCCGCCCTGCTCGATCCGGTTGATCGCGCTCTGGCTGGTGCCGACGCGCTCGGCGAGCTGGGTCTGGGTCATCGAGCGGCCCTTGCGGGCGCCGCGGATGAGGGCGCCGACCTCGCGGAGCGGGGCCGAGGGGGTCGCCGGGGCAGCAGCCTGGTCGGCGGACGTGACGACGGTGGTGGTGTCGGACATGGGCGCCACGCTAACACGCTCATGAGATAAAGCAGGGGCGTACACGCACCAGACTCGCAGGAACGGATCGGGAATATCTCGTCCATGAGAAGTTCGGCGACGGGTGTCGATCGCCCTCGGGCCGATCGCTAACGCCCCCGACGGCACCGCCGATAGGCCCCGGTGCAGCACCACGGACGGAGCTGCATCCCGCCCCACGGACGGCGGCGGGACGATCGAGAACCAGGACGGGCCATGATCGTCGTCACACGACTCAACGGCAGCGCATTCGCTGTCAACCCCGACCTCGTGGAGCGCATCCAGGAGACACCGGACACGACGCTCATCATGGTCGACGGGGCGAAGTACATCGTCCGCGAGCCCATGGCCGCGGTCATCGACCTCGTCGCCGCGTACCGCGCCCGCATCGTCGGCATGGCATCCGGCGCCGCCGATCCCGCACTCCGTGCCGCCGAACCCGGGCTCCGTGCCGCGACCGGCCCGCACCCCGTCCTCGCCCCGGTCGCCGCGCTGCCCACCCCGGCCCGCTCGATGGACGGGGGTCGCTGATGGACATCGCGACCATCGTCGGCATCCTGCTCGCCTTCGGTGCCCTGTTCGGCATGGCGCAGATGGAGCACGTCGAGATGGCGGGGCTCTTCCTCCCCGCCCCGATGCTCCTCGTGTTCGTCGCGACGATCGGCTGCGGCGTCGCCAGCACCACGATGAAGGACGCCATCGCCGCGTTCAAGGCCGTCCCGAAGGCCTTCACCGGCAAGGTCACGCCGCCGCAGTCCGTGATCGAGGACGTCGTCGCGCTGGCCGAGACCGCCCGGGCGAACGGGCTGCTCGCACTCGAGCAGGAGGCCGAGAAGCACGACGACCCGTTCATGAAGAAGGCGCTGCAGAACATCGCCGACGGCACCGACGGCGACGAGCTGCGGATCCTGCTCGAGGACGAGATCGAGTCGAACGCCGCACCGATGCGGAGCGCGAGCGCGTTCTTCACGGGCCTCGGCGGCTTCGCGCCGACCGTCGGCATCATCGGCACCGTCGTCTCGCTCACCCACGTGCTCGCCAACCTCGGCAAGCCGGACGAGCTCGGCCCGCTCATCGCGAGCGCGTTCGTGGCGACCCTCTGGGGCCTGCTCACCGCCAACTTCCTCTGGTTGCCGTTCGGCGGCAAGCTCCGCAAGCTCGCGCAGCTCGAGACCGACCGGCAGACGCTGCTCATGGAGGGCCTCCTCGCCGTGCAGGCCGGCAGCCAGCCCCGCCTGCTCGGGGAGCGCCTGAAGGCCATGGTGCCGCCCGCCGCCCGCCAGGAGACCGGCGGGAAGACCGGCAAGGGCAGGACCGCCGACGTCGACGACCAGCAGCTGGCGGCCTGACGTGAGCGCGAACCCCCGTGGTCGGGGCCGCGGCCGGAAGCGCGGCGGACACGACGAGGCCGAGCACCCCGACGAGCGCTGGATGGCCTCGTACATGGACATGATCACGGTCCTGATGTGCATGTTCCTCGTGCTGTTCGCGATGTCCTCGGTCGACCAGGACAAGTACATCGCGCTGAAGAACTCGCTCGCGACCGGCTTCGGCGAGGTCAAGAGCGGCAAGGTGGACACCGCCTCGGGCACCGTCGTCACGAAGTCCGAGGTGACGAAGGACGGCAAGGGCTACGCGACCGACAAGTCGGACGCCGACCACTCGACCGCGGCGTCGGGCGCGAAGGACACGAACGTCGACCCGGCATCGACGGCCGTGCCGCCGGTCGCGTCGAAGGCGGACCTCGCGGCAGCACAGCACGAGCTCGACGACCTCAAGGCGATCGAGGCCGCGATCCAGGCGAACCTGCAGCAGTCCGGGCAGACCGCGAACGTCCAGTTCTCGGTCGACGCCCGCGGCCTGACCGTCCGGTTGATCGGCAGCGAGACGTACTTCGGGACGAACAGCGCGGACCTGTCCGACCAGGCCCGCCGCATCATGGACGCGATCGCCCCGGTCCTGTCGACCAGCCAGCACGACGTCAGCGTCGAGGGGCACGCCGACCAGCGGAACTCGACCGCCCCGTACGCGACGAACTGGGAGCTCAGCGCCGCCCGCGCGACCGGGGTGCTCCGGGACCTCGTCGAACGCGGCGGCATGTCGGCCGAGCACGTGCAGAGCGTCGGCTTCGGGTCGAGCCGCCCGCTGGCGAAGGGCGACACCGAGTCCGACCTCGCGCTGAACCGCCGCGTCGACATCGTCGTGCTGTCGAACCAGGACCAGGACGTCAGCGCCCTGATGCCCGCACTCGCCTCGGCACAGGACGGAGCACGCCAGGGCTGACCGCGACGAGACACCCTCCGCCTCCCCAGTACGGGGTACAGCGCTACCGGCCGATCCCCAGCGGACCGATAGACGCCCTACGTGACCGAGACCCTGCCCGCGCCCGAGGTGTACGACTTCGCGCGCCCGTCGACGCTCGCCCGCGAGCACGCACGGGTCCTCGAGCTCGCCTTCGAGACCTTCGCGCGGCAGTGGGGCACACAGTTGACCGCCAAGGTCCGCGCGGTGAGCCAGGTCACGTGCGGCCAGGTGCAGATCCGCACGTACGACGAGTACGCCTCGTCGCTGCCCGCGCTCACCGGCATGGTGCTGCTGCCGATCGCCGGTCTCGTGCCGAAGGGCGTCCTCCAGGTACCGCTCGACGCCGCGCTCACCTGGGTGTCGCACGCGCTCGGCGCCTCGAAGCCGCTGCCGACCCCGGAGCGCACCTTCACGCCGATCGAGCAGGCCCTCGTCCGCAAGATCGTCGAGGACGCCCTCGACGACCTCCGGTACTCGTTCGGCGGGCTCCTCGCGCACGAGGTCACGACGGGCGGCTTCCAGTTCAACAGCCAGTTCGCCCAGGCCGCCCAGAAGGGCGACCTGATGATCGTCGCCTCGTTCGACATCCGCGTCGGCGACCGCATCGCCCCGGGCACGCTCGCGCTGCCCGCCGAGGCGGTGCTGCCGCAGCTCGGCGAGGACACCGCGAGCGTCACGGCCGCCGACGCGAAGGCCCTCCTCGACGCGCAGCTCGCCGCCGTCCCGGTCGGCGTCGGCCTGCGCTTCGCGCCCGCCACGGTCCTGCCCGCGCAGGTGCTCGGACTCGCCGTCGGCGACGTCCTGCCCCTGCCGCACCCGCAGCACCGTCCCCTCACCATCGCGGTCGACGGGGAACCCGTCGGCACCGCCGCCGTCGGCGCGAACGGCTCGCGACTCGCGGGCATCGTCGTCACGACCACCTCGGAGCAGCACGCATGAGCACGACCACCCTCCACACGACCGCCGCCGAGTCGCTCGCGGCGCAGCTCCCGACGGCGGCTCCCCTCACCGCGACGGCCCAGCCGGGAGGCGCGACCCCCGTCGTCCTCGGAGCGGCGGCCGACGCGGTGGTCGCCTCGTTCGTCGGCGGCCTGTCGGCCGACCTGGCCCTCGTGCTCACCGACCTCGACGCCGTCGTGGCCGCCGGCGGCACCGACGCCGGGATCGTCGACGTGACCGACGTCCTGCGCCCCTCGCTCGAGGCCGCCGCGGCGGTCCTCGGCGTCGGTGTCCTCGGCGACGCCCGCCGCGAGTCGGCCTCGTCGCTGTTCGCCGACCCGGACACGGTCGTGTTCGAGCTGTCGTCGGCCGGCGTCACCGGGGGCTGGTTCGGCATCCGGGTCCGCGAGAACGGCACGGTGTCGGCCCCCGCGGTCGCAGCCGCGACGCCCACCGGCAACCTCGGCCGGATCAACAACGTCGAGATGACCCTGACGGTCGAGATCGGCCGCACCCGGATGTCCGTGCGGGACGTGCTCGGCATGGAGCCCGGAGCGGTCGTGGAGCTCGACCGGAGCGCCGGTGCACCCGCCGACGTCCTGCTGAACGGCCGGCTCATCGCGCACGGCGAGGTCGTCGTCGTCGACCAGGACTACGCGGTGCGCATCACGAAGATCCTCGACGTCGCCGAGAGCGTCTGAGCCCGCCGGTGGACACCCTCGTCATCGTCCTCCGCGTCGCGCTGTCGCTCGGCGTCGTGCTCGCCCTCATGTGGGTGCTGCACCGCCGCGTCGCGAAGGGACAGCTCGGCCGGACGAAGGCCCGCGGACGCCGTTCGGCGACCGTCGAGGTCGTCGGCCGCACCGGCATCGGCGGCAAGGCGAGCGTCGTCGTGGTCGACGTCGAGGGGGAGCGGCTCGTGCTCGGCGTCTCGGAGCACGGCGTCGCCCTGCTCACGAGCGGCCAGGCCCCCGCACCCGAGCTCGCGATCGTGACCGGCCCCGTGGTGCTCCCGACCGTGCCCCGCGCGGTCCCGTCCGCACCCGACGCGCCCGCCGCACGCTCCGTGGCGGAGCCGACCACCACCTCCGCCGACCGGTTCCGTGCGGAACTGGAGCAGCACGTCGACCAGGCCACGGTCCTCCCGACCGACGCGGCGGAGCCGCTGCCCATGCGTCCGCGCAACCGCCGTCCCCAGCGCACCGCGCTGCCGACCGCGCAGCAGCTGCAGGGTTCGATCCTGTCGGTGGACACCTGGCGGCAGGCGGCCGCCGCGCTCCGTGACCGGCGGGCCGGGTGACCGCCGCCCGCGCCGGGCGCACCCTCACCGTCGTCCTCCTCGGCACCGCGGTCGTCGCCGGTGTCGTCCTGCTCACCGCGACCGGCGCGCACGCCGCGGGGGTCGTCGAGCCGACCGCGCCCGCGACCCCGACGGCCCCGGCGACCGGCGACTTCAGCGTCAGCGTGAACGGCCCGGACGGTGCGCCGTCGTCGGCGGTCGTGACGCTGCTCGGCATCACGCTGCTCAGCGTCGCGCCGGCCCTGCTGCTCATGATGACGTCGTTCACGAAGATCTTCGTCGTCCTCGCGATGACCCGGAACGCCCTCGCGCTGCAGGGCATCCCGCCGAACCAGGTGCTCGCCGGGCTGGCGCTGTTCCTGTCGTTGTTCGTGATGGCGCCGGTCCTCGGGCACGTCAACGACGACGCCCTCCAGCCCTACCTGGCGGGGCACATCGACTTCGCGAAGGCCGTCGAGCTCGGCACGAAGCCGCTCCGGACGTTCATGCTGCACCAGACCCGCGAGGAGGACGTCGCCCTCATCACCCGCGCGGCCGGCCAGGCGAACCCGAAGGACATGGACGCGGTCCCGATGACCACCGTGATCCCGGCGTTCGTCATCTCCGAGCTGCGGAGCGCGTTCATCATCGGGTTCGTCATCTTCATCCCGTTCCTCGTCATCGACCTCGTCGTCTCCGCTGCGCTCATGTCGATGGGCATGATGATGCTCCCGCCGGTGATGATCTCGCTGCCGTTCAAGATCCTGCTGTTCGTGCTCGTCGACGGGTGGGGGCTCATCATCACGTCGCTCATCCAGAGCTACCAGGTGGTGCACTGATGAACCAGCAGGCCGTCATCGACCTCACGCTGCAGGCGCTCCTCGTCGCGGGCAAGCTCGCCGCACCCGTCCTCGTCACCTCGCTCGTGGTCGGGTTCGCGATCTCGCTGTTCCAGTCCGTGACCCAGATCCAGGAGGTCACGCTGTCGTTCGTGCCGAAGGCCGTCGCCGTCGCGATCGCCCTGGTCGTCTGCGGCAACTGGATGATCGCCGAGATGGTGTCCTTCACGCACGTCGCGTTCGACATGATCCCGAAGCTGCTCGGGACCGGCTGATGGACCTCGTCGTCGACGCGTCCCGGCTCGAGGCCACGATGCTCGCGGGCGTGCGGCTCGTCGCGTTCTTCGTGCTCGCGCCGCCGTTCGCGTACCGGGCCTTCCCCGCGATGGTGAAGGTGATCCTCGGCCTGGCGCTCGCGATCGGGGTGGCACCGCGGGTCGCCGCCGGGTACGTGTCCCTCGACACCGGGGGGTTCCTGCTCGCCCTGCTCACCCAGCTCGTCGTCGGGCTGGCCCTCGGCTTCCTCGTGTACCTCGTCTTCGCCGCGGTGCAGTCGGCCGGCGCGCTCATCGACCTGTTCGGCGGCTTCACCCTCGCGCAGGCGTTCGACCCGCAGTCGCAGGTGAACGGCGCGCAGTTCACCCGCCTGTTCCAGATGGCCTCGCTCGCGCTCCTGTTCGCCAGCGGCGGGTACCAGCTCATCGTCGGCGGGCTCGTGCGGTCGTTCGACGCGGTCCCGCTCGTCGGCGCGGACGGGGCACCGGGGACGCTCGCACTCGGACCGCTCGCCGGGGTGCTCGTCGCCGCGCTGTCCCAGATGTTCCTCGCGGCGCTGCAGATCGCCGGGCCGCTCGTCGTCGTGCTGTTCCTCGCGGACGTCGGGCTCGGCCTGCTCACCCGGGTCGCACCCGCGCTGAACGCCTTCCAGATGGGCTTCCCGATCAAGATCGGCCTGACCGTCGTCTTCGCCGGCGCCCTCTTCATGGCCCTGCCCGCCGTCGTGTCGTCGCTCACCGGCGACGCCGTCGCGGCCATCACCGGACGGGGGTGAGGCCCGGTGTCCGACAGCGGGGAACGGTCCGAACAGGCCACCCAGAAGCGCATGCGGGAGGTGCACCGGAAGGGGCAGCTCGGCCGGTCGCAGGACCTCGGCGCGTGGACGGGCATCGCGATGGCGGCGCTCGTCATGCCCGCGACGATCGGCAACGCCGCAGCGGCCGGTGAGCAGCAGCTCCGCGCCGTGCAGCACGTCATCGCGGAACCGTCGCTCGCGGTCGCCCGCCAGGCGCTCACCGACGCGCTGGCGTCCCTCGCGGCCACCCTCGGGCCGATGCTCGCGGTCGTCGCGGTCGCGGTCCTCGCCGTCTCGGTCGTACAGGGCGGCGTGCACGTCCGCCGACTCACCCCGCAGCCCGACCACTTCGACCCGGTCGCCGGGGTCAAGCGCGTGTTCGGCGTCCAGGCGCTCTGGAACGGCGTGAAGGCGCTCCTCAAGACCGCGCTCGTCGGGCTCGTCCTGTGGTTCGCGGTGCAGTCGCTCGTCCCCGTGCTCATGTCGAGCGGGTCGCTGCCGCTGTCCTCCGTGCTCGACGCGGCCCGCGAGGGCACCGGCACGCTGCTCCGCGCCGCCGTCGCCGCCGGGCTCGTCCTGGCCGCGCTCGACGTGTTCGTCGTCGTGCGCCGCAACCGCAAGCGCACGATGATGACCAAGCGCGAGGTCAAGGACGAGTCGAAGCACAGCGAGGGCGACCCGCTCGTGAAGTCGCAGCGGCGCTCCCGCCAGCTCGCGATGAGCCGGAACCGGATGGTCGCCGCGATCGGCGACGCCGACGTCGTGATGACGAACCCGACGCACTACGCGGTCGCGCTCAAGTACGAGCCGGGCCGCTCCGCACCGCGGGTGACAGCCAAGGGCGCCGGGCCGGTCGCGCAGGTGATCCGCGAGCGCGCCGAGCAGGAACGGGTGCCGATCGTCCGCGACGTCCCGCTCACCCGTGCCCTGCACGCCGCGTGCGAGCTCGGGCAGGAGGTGCCCGTCGACCTCTACACGCCCGTCGCCCGGGTCCTGTCCTTCGTGATGGCCCTGAGGACCCGCGGGGCCGCGACCGGCACGCACCAGGCGCCGCGGCCGACCACCCCGGACGAGGTCGCGACCGTCCTCGACCGCACCACGCTCACCGGCGACCTGCGTCCGCGCCGAATCCGCCCGTCCCGTCCCACCGCCGACCCCTCGGCCGACCCGCAGGGAGCTCCCGCATGAACCGCAAGGACACCGTCAAGCTCGCCGTCCCGATCTTCATCGTCGGCATCGTCCTGCTGCTGATCCTGCCGGTGCCGTCGTTCCTGCTCGACGTGCTGATCATCTGCAACATCCTGCTCGCGCTGGTGATCCTGCTCACGACGCTGTTCGTCAAGAAGCCGCTCGACTTCTCGGTGTTCCCGTCCCTGCTGCTCGTCGCGACGCTGTTCCGGCTCGGGCTCAACGTGGCGTCGACGCGGCTCGTGCTCGGCCAAGGGTTCGCGGGCGACGTCATCCAGGCGTTCGGCCACGTCGCGGTGTCCGGGTCGGTCATCATCGGCGCGGTCGTGTTCCTCATCCTCGTCGTCATCCAGTTCGTCGTCGTCACGAAGGGCGCCGAGCGCGTCGCCGAGGTCGGGGCCCGCTTCACCCTCGACGCGATGCCGGGCAAGCAGATGGCGATCGACGCCGACCTCAACGCCGGGCTCGTCACCGACGCCGAGGCGAAGGAGCGCCGCGCGGCGGTCTCCGCCGAGGCGGACTTCTACGGCGCGATGGACGGTGCGTCGAAGTTCGTCAAGGGCGACGCGATCGCGGGCATCCTCATCATCGTCATCAACCTCGTCGGCGGCATCGCGATCGGCATGGTGCAGAACGGGCTGTCCGTCACCGACGCCCTGTCGAAGTACGGCATCCTGACGATCGGCGACGGCCTGGTCACGCAGATCCCGGCCCTGCTCATGGCGGTGTCCACGGGCATGATCGTGACCCGCTCCGGCGCCGAGACCGACATCGGCTCCTCGGCGGCGCAGCAGCTGTCGCAATCCCGGAACGCGCTCATGATCGCCGGCGTCGCGGCGATCGCGATGGGGTTCATCCCCGGGATGCCGATCGTGCCGTTCCTGCTCATCGGCGCCGGGCTGCTGTTCGCCGGCTGGCGACTCGGGCAGCAGGCGAAGCGGCAGGAGGCCGAGGCCGCGCAGCAGCAGGCCCTCGCGGCCGCCGCACCGTCCGCCGACACCCCCGAGGACCTGCTCGAGCAGATGCGCGTGCACGCCCTCGAGATCCTGCTCGCCCCCGACCTGGTCGACATGGTGTCCGGGTCCTCCGACGACCTGCTCGGCCGGGTCCGCGCGCTCCGCCGCAAGATCGCGGTCGACATGGGCATCGTCGTCCCGCCGGTCCGGACCCGCGACAGCATCGAGCTCCCGCCGTCGACCTACGCCGTGCGCATCGCGGGCGTCGAGGCCGGCCGCGGCACCGCCCCCGCGCGGAGCGTCCTGGCTCTCGGTGACCAGCTCGACGGGCTGCCCGGCACGCTGACCGTCGAGCCGGTGTTCGGGCTCGCCGGCAAGTGGGTGCCGGCCGAGCTCCGCCACGCGGCCGAGATGACCGGCGCGACCGTGATCGACCGCGTCTCGGTGCTCGTCACCCACCTGCAGGCCGTGATCGGCGACAACGCCGCGCGACTGCTCACCCGCGAGGACGTGAAGGTCCTCACCGAGGGCGTCAAGCAGGTCAACCCCGCCGCCGTCGAGGAACTCGTGCCCGGGATGCTCTCGCTCGCCGAGCTCCAGCGTGTGCTGCAGGGCCTCCTGGCCGAGCGGGTCCCGATCAACGACCTCGGCCGCATCTGCGAGGCGCTCACCCTGCGCGCCAAGGTGTCCTCCGACCCGGAGGGGCTCGTCGAGGCCGCCCGCGCCGCTCTCGGGCCCGCCCTGCCGGCACGCCACGCCGAGGACGGCACGCTGCGGGTCATCATGATCGACCCGCTGCTGGAGCAGTCGATGCTCGAGGGGCTCCGGCCGTCCGAGCAGGGCACGCAGATCGTGCTCGACGCACACCGCATCGAGCAGGTCCTCGGGTCCCTCCGCGACGCCGTGCGCTCGGTCGAGGAGCAGGGCCTGTCCGCGGTCCTCGTCTGCGCGCCGCAGCTGCGCCCCGCCGTGCACCGGATGGTGTCCGCGCAGGCGAACGGCCTGCCCGTGCTGTCGTACCAGGAGGCCACCGCCGCGGGCTCCACCATCGAGACCGTGGGGGTGGTCCGTGCCGCCGACCCGATCGCTGCGTAGCGGTCCGACGCTCGAGGCCGTCCGCGCCGCAGTCCGCGCCGAGTTCGGCCCGGGCGCCCGGATCGTCTCCGCCGAACGCGTCACCACCCCCGGCATCGGCGGGCTGTTCAAGCGTGCCCACGTCGAGGCCGTCGTCGAGGTGCCCGACCCCGGCACCCCCGTCACCGCCCGCGTCGCGATCGCCGACACCCCCGTCACCCGCGTCGGGATCGCCGCGCTCCTCGCCGAGGCCGACGAGACCGAGGCACGCATCGCCCGCGCCGACGGCACCGCGACGGCACGGGCCGACGCGTTCGCGTCGGTGCTCGACGGCTTCGTCGCGGACGGCATCGCGCCCCGCGCACCGCGCCCGACCGCGGACCCGCCGGAGGCGGGCCGGGTCGACGGGGCCGGGTCGCGCCTCCAGGACGGGTCCGACTGGCGTGACGCAGCTGACCTCGCTGACGGACGTGACCGCGGTGACGGTGGTGACCGCCGCGACGGTCGCGACCGTCGGCCGGGAGGCGCGGGTGCGGTGGTCGCGTCGGCTGCGGTCGACGGGGTGCTCGGTGCTGCCCTCGTGGGTGCGTCGCTGCCCGCCGTGCGGTCCGCGGACGGCGACCTCGTGCTCCTGGTCGGGCGCGCGGGGGACGTCGACGCGGCTGCCGGGGTCTTCGCGGCCCGGTACGCGCTGCGGGCCACACCCGCGGCCGACCGACGGTCCGGGATCCTCGCCCGGGCCGACGGGGTGCGGCAGGGGCACGCCCTGCTCGGCGTCGCGGCGTGGGACGACGCGGCGACCGTCGCGGGGCTCGCCCCGGACCAGGTGTGGGTCGTCGTCGACGTGGGCCGCAAGCACGAGGACACCGTCGCGATGGTCGCAGCCGTCGCGTCGCGCACGCCCGTGGCCGGGATCGTCGCGATCGGGGCGGGGGAGACCGCCACGCCGGAGTCGGTGCACCGACTGGGCGTCCCCGTGCTGTCGCTAGGCTGACGGGGTGCTGGTACTCACGCGGAAGGTCGGCGAGCGGATCCTCGTCGGTGACGACGTCGTCATCACGGTGCTCGACAGCCGGGGCGACGGTGTGCGGATCGGCATCGACGCGCCGCGCGGGGTGAAGATCCAGCGCGAGGAGGTCGTCCGCGCCGTCATCGAGGCGAACGCCGAGGCCGCTGCGGCCGCGTCCGGAGCCGGTGCGCCGGGGACGTCGGCGGGTCCCGCGGGTCCGGCCGGTGGTGGGTCGGGTGCTGGTGCCGCCGGCGGGACGGCTGACGACGCCGAGGCGCGACTGCGTCGTGCGCTCGGCGCGGATCGTCCCCGCGGCGAGGGCTGAACCCCGCGACACCGACCTGGTGCCTGTCGTCCGGCTGCGGTGCGGGTGCCCGCTGCGCGGTCGCGCTCGCGGTGTGGGTGCCCGCTGCGCGGTCGCGGTGTCGGTGCCCGCTGCACGGTCGCGCCCGCGGTGTGGGGGCCCGCTCGGCGGCCCCGCACGCGCTCGCGATGCGCGCGGGGCCGGTCCGACGCGCTAGGGCCGGGGCTTCTTCTCCTGCTCGGGGAGTCGTCCCGCCGCCGCCTCGGCCGCGAACCACGCCGCCGCCTCGTCCTGTCGGGCGCGTTCCTCGCCGAGGGCGATCGGCGCGCGGACGTGCTCGGGCGCGTACCCGAACGACTCGATGAGCTGCGGGATGATCGGCACGACCCGGGCGATGAGCCGGTCGACGTAGGCCGAGACCGCCCGTGCGCGCTGGGCGCTGAGCCGACCGTGCACGAGGTACCAGTCGAGGTGCTGCTCGAGCAGGCCGAGCGCGAACAGGTCGCGGAGCCAGACGAGGACCGTCCGGGTGTCGCCGGGCGCCACGGACTCGATCGACTCGGTGAACGCGTCCCACTGCATGAGTTCGGCGTGCGCCTTGGCGGCCTCGATGAGCTCGTGCTGCGACCGGTTGAGCAGCCGCGCCGCCTTCGCCCGGTCCTTGCCCGCCGAGGCGAGCCGCATCCCGATCTCGGTCACCATCGTGTCGACCCGGCCGGCGAGCAGGGCGCGCTGCGTCGACGGGTCCTGCAGGTCGGCGACCGAGGCCGCCATCGAGCCGCGGTCGACCACGGTCTGCCCGAGCCGTCGGATGCCCGAGGCGTCGGCGAGCTTCGAGGCCGCCTGCGCCGCGACGAACTTCGCGGTCGAGGTCGGGTCCTTCGGCGCACGTGCTCGGAAGTCGGTCAGCAGGCGCTTGCCGACGAGCTGCAGCAGGATCGTGTTGTCGCCCTCGAACGTCACGTAGACGTCGAGGTCGGCGCGGAGCCCGGTGAGCCGGTTCTCGGCCAGGAACCCGGCACCACCGCAGGCCTCGCGTGCCTCCTGCAGGGTGTCGAGGGCCGACCACGTGGACATCGACTTGAACGCCGCGGCCTGGGTCTCCAGGTCCTCGCGTCGCTGGGGCGTGTCCTCGCGACCGCTGAACACGTCGTCGAAGGTACGGAGGAGCTTCTCGTGCGCGAAGGACTGCGCGAACACCGTCGCCAGGCGCGGGATGAGCCGGCGCTGGTGGCGGCCGTAGTCGAGCAGCACGCCCTCCTCGCCGCCCCCGGTCGGGAACTGCCGGCGTTCGCGCGCGTAGGTCAGCGCGATCTGCAGGGCGAGCTTCTGCGCGACGACCGCGGCGCCGTCGAGCGACACACGGCCCTGCACGAGGGTGCCGAGCATGGTGAAGAACCGGCGGCCGGGCGACGCGATCGGCGACGAGTACGTGCCGTCCTCGGCGACGTCGCCGTAGCGGTTCAGCAGGTTCGTGCGCGGGACCCGGACGTGGTCGAAGTGCAACCGGCCGTTGTCGATGCCGTTCAGGCCGCCCTTGACGCCGTCGTCCTCGCCGCCGACGCCGGGCAGGAACGCGCCCTCGTCGTCGCGCAGCGGGACGTAGAACGCGTGCACGCCGTGGTCGACCCCGGCGGTGACGAGCTTGGCGAACACGACCGCGGCCTTGCCGTGCAGTGCGGCGTTGCCGATGTAGTCCTTCCACGCGCCGCGGAACGGCGTGTGGATGACGAACTCCTGCGTGTCGGGGTCGTACACCGCCGTGGTCGCGATGCTCTGCACGTCGGAGCCGTGACCGGTCTCCGTCATCGCGAAGCAGCCGGGGACGTCGAACCGGATGATCCCGGGCAGGAACTCGCGGTGGTTCCGTTCGGTGCCGAGGTGGTGCACGGCCGAGCCGAAGAGCCCCCACTGCACGCCGGCCTTGATCTGGAGCGACGGGTCGGCGGTGGTCAGCTCCTCGAACGCGGCGAGGTTGCCGCCGTGGTTCTCCTGGCCGCCGAACTCGAGCGGGTAGGGGCGCTGGATGGCCCCGGCGTCGACGAGGATCTGCAGCTGCTCGAGCGTGCGGGCGCGGTGCTCGGCGAGCGGCTGCCCCTCGATCTTGTGCAGCGCGGGGTCCTTCGTCAGCCGGCGCGAGATGCGACGGTCCTCGGCCCAGCGCCCGAGCAGGAGCTCGCCGAGGAGCGTCGTGTCGATGCGGACGTCGGTGTCGGTGGCGCCGATCGGGGTGCCCGCTGCCGGGTCGCCCGTGGCGTCGGCGTTCGGGGCCTCGGTGCCGGGGCGTGCGGGTGCGGTGTCGACCATGGTGGGAGCCTTCCTGAACTGCTCTGTCCGTGTTGCAGAACCCACGCTAGGCACCTCCGCCGACAGTCGCCCGGACGCCGTGCCGGTGCACAACCGCGTCCCGCAGGAGCGGGTGGTCGTGGTGGGAACCCTCCAACACACACGGTCCGGGATTGATGAGCGGGCATCGTCGATTTCCGGGCAGGCCCGACCACGGGGGAGACTGAGCGGATGTCTGGAACCACCGCACCACCGAAGCCGAAGCAGGAACGCACGTTCTTCGGGCAGCCGTTCGAGCTGTCCACACCGTTCGCGGTCGAGCTGTGGGAGCGGTTCTCGTTCTACGGGATGCAGGGCATCGTCCTCATCTACATGTACTACTCGCTCACGAAGGGCGGGCTCGGCATCGACCGCGGGCTCGCGACCGGGATCATGGGCGCCTACGGCGGCTCGGTGTACCTGTTCACGATCATCGGGGCCTGGGTCGCCGACCGGTTGGCGGGCGCGGACCGGACACTGTTCGGCAGCGCGGTGATCGTCATGCTCGGCCACGTCGCGCTGGCCCTCGTCCCGGGCGTCGCGGGTGTCGGAGCCGGTCTCGTGCTCATCGCGCTCGGGTCGGGCGGGCTGAAGGCCACCGCGACGACGATCGTCGGCGGGCTCTACTCGCGGGACGACCCGCGCCGTGACGCCGGGTTCTCGCTGTACTACCTCGGCGTCAACCTCGGTGCGTTCGCCGGTCCGCTCCTGACCGGCCTGCTGCAGAGCACGCTCGGCTTCCACTGGGGCTTCGGGCTCGCAGCCGTCGGGATGGCCGCGGGCCTCGTGCAGTACGGCGTCCGGCGCCGCAAGCTGCCCGAGGTCGTCCGCCACGCCACGAACCCCGTCGACCGACGTCGGCTGCCGCTGGTCGCGGGCATCGCCGTCGTGGTGCTCGTCCTCGTCGTCGTGGCGGTGCTCACGGGCCTGCTCACCGTCAGCACCCTGCCGAGCATCGTGGTCGCCGTCGTGGTCGTGGCCACGATCACCTACTTCGTCGTCATCCTGACGAGCGGCATCACGGCCGAGGAACGGTCCCGGGTCCTCGGCTTCATCCCGCTCTTCGTCGCGAGCGCGGTGTTCTGGTCGCTGTACCAGCAGCAGTTCACGGTCGTGACGACCTACGCCGACGAGCGCCTCGACCGGTCGCTGGGGCACTGGACGATGCCCGTCGCGTGGGCGCAGTCGATCAACCCCGTCTTCATCATCCTGCTGTCCGGCGTGTTCGCCGCGGTGTGGACGAAGCTCGGTGACCGGCAGCCGTCCACCCCGGTGAAGTTCGCCCTCGGTACGGGCATCATGGGCCTCGCGTTCCTGCTCTTCCTGCCGTTCGCCGGCACGGGCGAACACGGCACCCCGCTCGTCGCCCTCGTCGGCATCCTGCTCGTGTTCACGATCGCCGAGCTGTTCCTGTCGCCCGTCGGGCAGTCCATCGCGACGAAGCTCGCGCCGGCACGCTTCCAGACGCAGATGGTCGCGCTGTTCTTCCTGTCGGTGTCGCTCGGCACCGCGGTCACCGGTGTGCTCGCGAAGTACTACGACCCGACGAACGAGGCGCCGTACTTCACGGTACTCGGCCTCGCGGCGGTCGCCGTCGGGGTCGTGCTGCTCCTGTGCACGAAGCCGGTGCTGCGGCTCATGCGCGGCGTGCGGTGACCCTCCGAGCGGTCGCACGGGGCACGGCGCACGGCGGACGCGACCGCCGTGCGTGGCGGCACGGACCGTGTGCCGCACCGACCCCCACTGCTGCCGTCCGGTAGCCTGGACGCAGTGACCCCGGCCGGTCAGGTGCCGGCCCCGGAACCGAGGAGTCCCCAATGCTCGAAGTCATCGCAGGCGTCATCATCGGCATCGGCGTCCTCGGCGGCGTGGGGATGTGCATGGCGGTCGCCGCCATGATGAAGAGCGGTTCCGAGGAGTACTGAGTCCTCGCGGGCACCGGGCCGAGCGTCCGGGTCCGAGCACGACGGCGCCCCCGTCCGACCACGTGTCG
>Ga0308161_1002242_pt1 | contig 21036 bp, 19 predicted proteins | sample PhyFR2_FD_201034 | JGI IMG/M metagenome (GOLD analysis project Ga0308161, IMG submission 201034) | Phyllosphere microbial communities from UC Gill Tract Community Farm, Albany, California, United States - DLSLF.R2 | ecosystem: Host-associated > Plants > Phyllosphere > Unclassified | place: USA...
GCACACACGAAATACTGGATGTATGCCGACCACCCGTGCCCGCCGTGACGGGTTCGGGATGTCCGATCTCCTCGCCGTCGCGCTGATCGTGTTCTTCGCCGTGCTGCCGTTCCCCGACGAGACCTTCCGGGCCGAGGGGATGCTGCTGATCCCTGCCCTCGCTCCGGCTCTGATCATGCCCTTCCGGGGCAGGTGGCCGATCACCGCTCTGGTCGTCAGCCTGGCATGCGTCGTCGCCGTCGCCGCGTCAGGGTCGATCTCTCCCAGCGCGCTCCTCGCCGTCGCGATCGCCTGCTTCGCGGTGGTCGATAGCCTCGGGCGACGCATCGGGCTGCTCTCCCTCGCCGTATCGGTCGCGGTCGCGTTCCTCGCCGACGCCTGGGCGCTCGGCGGTGATCTCCTCGATGCGACGGCGTTGCAGTTCATCCTGATCATCGTCCTGGGCGGCGCCCTGGGGGACACGGCCCGGTCTCGGCGGGAGTTCATCGCGGCGATGACCGAACGCGCAGAGCGGGCCGAGCGGAGCCGTGACGACGAGGCGCGCAGACGGGTCGCCGAAGACAGGGTGCGGATCGCCCGAGACCTGCACGACGTGGTCGCACATCAGATCGCGGTGATCAGCCTGAACGCGGGCGTCGCCTCCACGTCTCTCGAGACACGGCCCGAGCGTGCACAGGAGGCCCTGGCGACGGTGCGCGACGCCTCGCGGACGGTCCTCGCCGACATCGGGGGACTCATGACCCTGCTGCGTGCCGAGCCGGACGCCGATGAGCGCGCGCCCCGCCCGCAGAGCGGGCTGGGAGACCTCGAGACGCTGCTCTCCGGCTTCCGTGCGGCGGGACTTCGCATCGACCTGCGGGATCCTCACCACGGGTTCGCTCTGTCGCCGGCCGGCGATCATGTCGCGTACCTGGTGCTCCACGAGGCGCTCACCAACGCGCACAAGCACGGTCGCGGCGGCACGGCGACCGTCGCCCTGCGTGCCGAGGGCGCAGCGGTGCAACTGACGATCGTGAACCCGGCTGCGGACGACGCGTCGAGTCCTCTCCGGGCAGGACACGGGCTTCGCGGTCTGCAGGAGCGCCTCACCGCGGTCGGAGGCGCCATGCACGTCGGCAGCGACGGCGGGGTCTTCTCGCTCGAGGCGTGGATCCCGACCGAGACGGCCCCGACCTCGTGACGATCTCGGTGCTCGTCGTCGACGACCAGCCTCTCGTGCGGCTGGCAGTACGGGACATCCTCGTCGACGGCGGTCTTCTCGTCGTCGGCGAGGCGTCGGACGGACGCGCCGCGGTGCGCGCAGCCATCGAGACTGCGCCCGATGTCGTACTGATGGACCTCAGGATGCCGGAGCTCGACGGGATCGCCGCCACGGCTCTGATCCGTGCGAACACGGACTCGAACACGGACGCGAGCACGGACTCGAACACGGACGCGAGCGCGGACGCGTCGCACCGGCCCCGAGTGCTCGTGCTGACGACGTTCGAGGACGACGAGAACGTCGTCGCGGCACTGCGTGCGGGCGCGAGCGGATTCATCGGCAAGGGAGCCGAACCCGACGAGATCGTCCGCGCCGTGCGCACCGTGCACCAGGGCGAGGCACTGCTCTCGTCGTCCGCGACGCGAGCACTGATCGCTCGTGCGGTAGGTCGCGGCGGCGCGCTGCGTTCGGAGCGGTGGGAGGCTGCGCTGGCGCCGCTGACGCCACGGGAGCGCGAGGTTCTCGAGCTCGTCGCCGAGGGGCTCACGAATCAGGACATCGCCGCCCGCCTGACGATCTCGCCGCACACCGCGAAAACCCATGTGAACCGGATCATGACGAAGGTCGCCGCGAGTGACAGGGCACAGCTCGTGATCCTCGCCTACGAGTCAGGGCTCGTGACCGCGGGAGAGTGATTCCGGGACACGCGGGTCTGCGCCACACTGGGATCCATGACCGTCCTGCGCATCAGCATCCTCTTCGTGCTCGCCGCCGTCGCCGAGATCGGCGGAGCCTGGCTGATCTGGCAGGCGATCAAGGAGAACAGGGGATGGGTGTTCGCGGTGCTCGGGGTCATGGCGCTCGGCGCGTACGGCTTCATCGCGGCCCTGCAGCCCGATGCGAACTTCGGGCGCGTGCTCGCCTCGTACGGGGGTGTGTTCATCGCGGGATCGCTCGCCTGGGGCATCATCGTCGACGGCTTCAAGCCCACCCTCTGGGACTGGGTGGGCTCGGCGATCGCCCTGGTCGGCGCGGCCATCATCATCCTCGCGCCGACAGCCGCGAACACCGCGACCGAGACGGCGTCGTAGCGGTCAGCGGCCCCCAGGCATGCGAGTAACCTGGATCCAGACCCAGATGGAGTGTGCAGTGCCTGAAAATGCTCAGCCGAAAGACGGCTTCGCCCTGTTCTCTGACCGTTCAGTCGTCGCGATGCGCGTCAACGGAACCCTCAAGGACCTCGCCGCGACAGTGACGGATGCCGACGAGGTGGAGCCGGTCACGATCGACAGCCCCGACGGACTCGACATCCTCCGTCACTCGGCCGCGCACGTGCTCGCGCAGGCGGTGCAGCGGATCAACCCGCAGGCGAACCTCGGGATCGGCCCGCCCATCACCGACGGCTTCTACTACGACTTCGGCGTCGAGACCCCGTTCACGCCCGAGGACATCAAGGCGATCACCAAGGAGATGCAGCGCATCGTCCGTGAGGGGCAGCGTTTCGTGCGCCGCGTCGTCACCGACGACGAGGCGCGCGCGGAGCTCGCCGACGAGCCGTTCAAGCTCGAGCTCATCGGGCTCAAGGGCCCTTCGGCAGGCTCAGGGACCGTGGGAAAGGTCGAGGGTGCATCCGTCGAGGTCGGCGAGGGCGAGCTGACGATCTACGACAACACCACCCGCGACGGCGAGGTCGTCTGGAAGGATCTCTGCCGCGGGCCGCACCTGCCGAACACGCGCATGATCGGCAATGGCTGGGATCTGACCCGCATCGCGGCCGCGTACTGGCGCGGCAGTGAGAAGAACCCGCAGCTGCAGCGCATCTACGGCACCGCGTGGCCGTCGAAGGACGAGCTGCGCGAGTACCAGCACCGGCTCGAGGAGGCCGCCAAGCGCGACCACCGTCGCCTGGGCAAGGAGCTCGACCTGTTCTCGTTCCCCGAGGAGATCGGCTCGGGGCTCTCGGTCTGGCACCCCCGTGGCGGTGTCGTGCGCGGCGAGATGGAGCAGCACGCGCGCAAGCGCCACATCGAGGGCGGGTACACCTACGTGTACACGCCGCACATCTCGAAGGAAGACCTCTTCCTCACCTCGAACCACCTCGTCACGTACAAGGAGGGCATGTACCCGCCGATCGTGATGGACGAGGAGCGCGACGACGAGGGCAACATCACCAAGCAGGGTCAGGACTACTACCTGAAGCCGATGAACTGCCCGATGCACATCCTGATCTACAAGGAGCGTGCGCGCAGCTATCGCGACCTGCCGCTGCGGTTCGCCGAGAACGGCACCGTCTATCGGAACGAGCTGTCGGGCGCGCTGCACGGGCTCACCCGCGTCCGCGGCTTCACCCAGGACGACTCGCACCTCTTCGTCACGCCGGATCAGCTCGAGGGCGAGGTCGCCAAGGTCCTGGAGTTCATCCTCTCGATGCTGCGCGACTTCGGTCTCACCGATTTCGAGCTCGAGCTGTCGATGAAGGACGATGAGAAGTCGAAGTGGATCGGCTCCGACGAGTTCTGGGACTCCTCGACCGATGCGCTGCGTCGCGTCGCGGTGGCCTCGGGCCTGAAGCTCACCGAGGTGCCCGGCGAGGCCGCGTTCTACGGGCCGAAGATCGACCTCAAGACGCGGGATGCGATCGGCCGCACCTGGCAGCTCTCGACCGTCCAGGTCGACCCGAACCTGCCCGAGCGCTTCGAACTCGAGTACATGGACAAGGACGGACAGAAGAAGCGTCCGATCATGATCCATCGCGCTCTGTTCGGCTCGATCGAGCGCTTCTTCGCGATCCTCCTCGAGCACTACGCCGGCGACTTCCCGGTCTGGCTGTCCCCGGTGCAGGTCGTGGGCATCCCCGTCGCCGACGAGTTCGCCGACTACCTCGGAGAGATCGTCGACACGCTGCGCACCCAGGGCGTCCGTGCCGAGCTCGACGCGTCGGACGACCGGATGCAGAAGAAGATCCGCACGCACACCACCGGCAAGGTGCCGCTGCTGCTGATCGCGGGGGAGAAGGACCGCGATGCGGGCACCGTCTCGTTCCGCTACCGCGACGGCACCCAGGAGAACGGCGTGCCGATCGCCGACGCCGTCGCGCGCATCCGTGCCGCGATCGACGCGCACACGCTCGTGCAGACAGCAGGGGATCTGGCGTGACCACACCCTTGGGGCCGTGGGAGGACGCCGGAGAGTTCGCCGGCGTCCCCGACGAGTTCCAGCGACTGTGGACCCCGCACCGGATGGCGTACATCCAGGCGGGCCCCGAGCCGCTGCGCGAGGAATGCCCGTTCTGCGAGGCGCCGAAGCATCCGGATGCCGAGCGGCTGATCGTCGCCAGGGGCGAGACGGCGTACGTGCTGCTCAACCTGTTCCCGTACAACTCCGGTCACCTGCTCGTGTGCCCCTACCGGCACATCGGCACCTACGACCAGGCGACGCCCGAGGAGGTCGCCGAGATCGGGGCGCTGACCCAGACGGGCATGCGCGTGCTGCGCGAGGTGTCACGCTGCGACGGCTTCAACCTCGGTATGAACCAGGGTGCTGTCGCGGGTGCGGGCGTCGACGGTCACCTGCACCAGCACATCGTGCCGCGGTGGACGTCGGACGCCAACTTCTTCCCGATCATCGCGAAGACGAAGGCCCTTCCGCAGCTGCTCGGCGAGGTGCGTGAGGCCGTCGCGAACGCGTGGCCGGCCTCCGGTCGCTGAGCGTCGGCCGCGTTTCGTCTCGCTGCGCTCGCTCAACGAGCGGGTGCGTGCCTGTAGGTCGTCGGGCGAGGTGCGTGAGGCCGTCGTGAACGCGTGGCCGGCACCGTGACGCCGTTCAGCGCACCTGTCGTGCGCTGAACTGCATCCGCGGGCTCGCATAGAACTCCTGCGCCTCGACGAGCTGCAGTTCGCGCGCACCGGACTCGAGGGTCGCGGCGAGCAGGTCGAAGACACTCGACGCCGTGCGCTCGAGCGCCGTCTTCGCGTCGCCGGTCTCGACATAGTGCGCGGTGAAGAGCGCCGCGGTCACGTCTCCTGAGCCGTTGGCCTTCATCGGCAGTCGAGGAGTCTGCACGATCCAGGCTCCGGCCGCATCCGCGACGAGCATCTCGATCGTGCCCTCTTCGCGGTCCGGGCGCTCCACGCTCGTGACGAGAACCGTACGGGGACCCATGGCCATGGCCAGGTCGACCGAGGTGAGCGTCGACTCCAGCGTGTCGGGCTCGGTGCCGGTGAGAAAGCCCAGCTCGAACTGGTTGGGGGTGATGATGTCGGCGACCGGCACGACCTTCTCGCGCAGCAGGATCGGGATGGCCGGTGCGACGAAGCATCCGGACTTCGCGTTCCCCATCACCGGATCGCAGGCGTACACGGCGCCGGGGTTCGCCGCCTTGACCCTCGCGACCGCGTCGATGATGACGTCACCGATCCCCTCGCCGCCCTGGTATCCGCTGAGCACCGCATCGATCTCGCCGAAGACGCCGCGCTCCTCGATGCCGGTGATGACCTCCCGCACGTCGTCGGGGGAGATCAGCGGACCACGCCAGGCACCGTATCCGGTGTGGTTGGAGAAGGTGACCGTGTAGACCGGCAGCACCTCGACGCCGATGCGCTGCAGCGGGAAGACCGCAGCGGAGTTGCCGACGTGGCCGTACGCGACGGCTGACTGGATGGAGAGGACCTTCATTCCCCGATCCTTTCGTTCAGGGCGGGAGGAGTCCCGCCGCGGTGGGTCATCGGGTGGCCGCGACCAGATCGGCGACCAGTGTCGCCGTATCGTCGTCGGACAGATCGTGCACCGTGAGGCGCAGGTGGTGCGAGGGGTCGGCACGGTCGTCGAGGGCGAAGTCGTCGCCCGTCCGGGCCAACCAGCCACGACGCATGAGCCTCTCGGCGACCAGACGAGCCGGCTTCGGCAGCTCGATCCACAGGCTCAGACCCTCGGTGGGCGCGCAGACGATGCCGTGTGCGCCGAGCCGCGCGGCGAACGCGGCGTTCCGGGAGGCGTAGTGGTCACGGGCCGCCTCGATCTCCGCGACCACGGACCGGTCCGTCAGCTGTGTGAGCGTCAGCCTCTGCAGCAGGTGGCTCACCCAGGTGGTTCCGGGGCTCAGCCGCATGGCGAGGCGCTCGTGCGTGGTCGCATCGGTCGCCGCGACGGCGAGGCACATGTCGGGACCGAGGAACTTCGACACGGAGCGCACGAGCGCGAAGCGACGGTGGTCGGGGCCGATCAGAGTCTCGTAGGGACGCTGCGCCAGCAGGGAGAAATGGTCGTCCTCGATGATCAGGACGTAGGGGTGCTCGGCGAGCACGGCGCGCAGGGCGGCGGCGCGGGCGGGGGTGAGGCTCGCGCCGGTGGGGTTCTGCGCGCGCGGGGTGCAGATGACCGCACGGATGCCGGCATCGAGCGCGGCGTGCAGTCCCTCGACCGTCATCCCCTCCTCATCGACCGGCACCGGGATCGCCCGGTACCCGCCGAGGCGGACGGTGTGGATGCTGGCGAGGAAGCACGGGTCCTCGAGCGCAACCGCGTCGTCGCGCATGAGCGCCTGGGCGAGCAGGCGCTCGACGGCATCGACCGCGCCGCTCGTGACGGTGATGCGGAAGTCGAGCGGGTCGAGGTCCTGGGCCATCCAGTCGCGCGCCCAGTCATCGAGCCCCCGGTCGATCACGGGTTCGCCGTAGAGCACGGGGCGCCCGGCGACCGTGGCCAGGGCCCGGGACGGATCGGGGATCAGACGCGGATCCGGGTTGCCGGTGCCGACGTCCCGCAGCACGGTGTCAGAGGCGTACCCCTCCTGCGCGACCGACTCATGACCGGTGATCACCGTGCCGGCGCGTCCACGGGAGAGCACGATGCCGGCCTGGGCCAACTGGCGGTACGCGGCGACGGCGGTGTTGCGGTTGACTCCGAGCGAGGTGGCGAGCTCCCGTACAGGGGGAAGAGGGCTGCCTGCGACGAGCACGCCTCGGTCGCGCAGGTCTCGCACGCTGTCGGCGATGTCCGCTGCGGTCGTTCCGATGATCTGGTCGCTCATTGCTCCTCGTCTCCGATTCTAGGTCGTTCCCGACAGTGCTACTGTTTGGCCTAGATCAAACGAGACATCGTTCGACACATCAGAGAATCTGCATGCCCTGCGCATCGTGCGTCCCGACAGGAGCCCCCATGACCGAACAGACCACCACCGGATCGTCGCGCGTCAAGCGCGGTCTCGCCGAGATGCTCAAGGGCGGCGTGATCATGGACGTCGTCACCGCGGACCAGGCGAAGATCGCCGAGGACGCAGGGGCGGTCGCCGTGATGGCGCTCGAGCGGGTGCCCGCCGACATCCGCGCGCAGGGTGGGGTCTCGCGCATGAGCGACCCTGACATGATCGACAGCATCATCGACGCGGTCTCGATCCCGGTGATGGCGAAGGCCCGCATCGGGCATTTCGTCGAGGCGCAGGTGCTGCAGGAGCTCGGCGTCGACTACATCGACGAATCCGAGGTGCTCTCGCCTGCCGACTACGTGAACCACATCGACAAGTTCGGCTTCACCGTGCCGTTCGTCTGCGGGGCGACCAACCTCGGGGAGGCGCTGCGCCGCATCAACGAGGGCGCGGCGATGATCCGCTCCAAGGGAGAGGCCGGCACGGGGGATGTCTCGGAGGCGACCAAGCACATCCGCAAGATCCGTTCCGAGATCAATGTGCTGCGCTCCATGACGAAGGACGAGCTGTTCGTCGCCGCGAAGGAGCTGCAGGCGCCCTACGAGCTGGTCGCCGAGATCGCGCAGACGGGCGCGCTCCCGGTCGTGCTGTTCGTGGCCGGTGGCGTCGCCACTCCCGCGGATGCCGCGATGATGATGCAGCTCGGTGCCGACGGCGTGTTCGTGGGCTCCGGCATCTTCAAGTCGGGCAACCCGGCCGAGCGTGCGAAGGCGATCGTCACGGCGACCACCTTCTTCGATGACGCGAAGGTCATCGCGGAGGTGTCGCGTGGACTCGGCGAGGCCATGGTCGGCATCAACGTGTCCGATCTGCCTGCGCCGCACCGCCTGTCCGAGCGTGGCTGGTAACCCACGGGTCGGAGTGCTCGCGCTGCAGGGCGACGTGCGCGAGCACGCCGTCGTGCTCGCGGGGCTCGGCGCCGAGGTCGTGCTCGTGCGACGACCGGAGGAGCTCGGCACCGTCGCCGGCATGGTGATCCCCGGCGGTGAGTCGAGCGTGATCGACAAGCTCTCGCGGCTGTTCGGCATGCAGCAGCCGATCCGTGCGGCGATCGCGGCCGGCATGCCGATGCTCGGCACGTGCGCGGGGCTGATCCTGCTCGCGGACACCGTTCTCGATGGCATCGAGGGCCAGGAGTCGTTCGGGGGCATGGACATCGACGTCCGTCGGAACGCGTTCGGACGTCAGACGGAGTCGTTCGAGACCGACCTCGACGTGCCTGCACTCGGTGCGCCGGCTGTGCACGCGACCTTCATCCGCGCACCGGTGGTCGAGCGGGTCGGCGACGGTGTCGAGGTCCTGGCGTCGCTGACGGACGGCACCGTCGTCGCGGTGCAGCAGGGCAGCCTGCTCGGCACGAGCTTTCACCCCGAGGTCGACGGCGAGACGCGCGTGCACCAGCGGTTCCTCGACCTCGCGGAGACGTTCGCCCGGTCCCGGGCGGCGACGAACGCCTAGGCGTCCCGCACCAGTCGGCGGATCGCAGCCACCGTGCGATCGATGTCGGCGTCGGTCGTCGCCCATGAGGACATCGAGCAGCGCTGCGTCGCTCGACCCCGCCATTCGGCGCCCGTGACCGCCGCCGTGCCCTCGTCGAGGATCGCGCGGCCGAGGGCGCGGGTCGCGTCGTCGTCGTCGAGCCGGAACATGACCTGGGTGTAGTCGACGTCATTGACCACGTGGACCCCGGGGATGGACCGCAGGCCGCGAGCCATCGCCTCGGCGTTCGCGTGCAGCCGATCCATGAGCTGCGCGACACCGGTACGGCCGAGGCTCTTCAACGTGGCCCACGCCGGGACGCCGCGTGCTCGCCTCGAGAGCTCGGGCGTCACGTCCCACGGGTCGAGACCGGTGTACATCAGGTAGTCGCCGCCGGTGCGGAACGCCGCGATCGAGTCGGCCGGGTCGCGCACGATCGCCATGCCGCAGTCGTAGGGCACGTTCAGGGTCTTATGCGCGTCGGTCGCCCACGAGTCCGCATGCTCCATGCCTGCCGTGAGCGATCGAAGCCGCGGTGAGGCGGCAGCCCAGAGCCCGAAGGCTCCGTCGACGTGCACCCAGGCATCGTGCGCTCGAGCGATCGGTATCAGCGCCTCGAAGTCGTCGAAGGCGCCGGTGTGCACCTCTCCTGCCTGCAGGCAGACGATCAGGGGTCCCGTGCCGCTGAGCAGCTGCTGCTCGAGCGCATCCGGGCGCATCCGTCCCTGATCGTCGGAGTCGATCACGATCAGCTCCGCCCGCCCGATCCCGAGAAAGCGCGCCGCACGATCGACGGAGCTGTGTCGATCCGCGCCGACGACGACGCGCAGCGGCGGTGCCTCCCGGAGTCCACGTTCGGCCACGTCCCACCCTGCTCGGGCCAGCACCGCCTGACGGGCGGACGCGAGACACGTGAAGTTGGCGAGCTGCCCGCCGGTGACGAACCCGACGCTCGCCGAGTCCGGCAGGCCGAAGAGGTCCAGCATCCACCGACCCGCGATCCGCTCCATGGCGACCGTGGCAGGTGCCAGCGCCGAGGAGCCGGAATTCTGGTCCCACGTCGAGACGAGCCAATCGGCGGCGAGGGCGGCGGGATGCGTGCCGCCGATCACGAAGCCGAAGAATCGACCACCCGGGATCGCGACGAGACCCGGGTCGGCGCGGGTCGCGATCTCGTCGACGACCTGCGCGGGATCGGTGCCGTCTGCCGGAAGAGGTCCGCCGAAGACATCCAGCATCTCCTCGAGGCCCGCACGCGGCCACACCGGTCGGTCGTCCAGGTCCTCCAGGAACTCGGTCGCACGGCGGTGTGCGGTGTCGAGGGCACGCGTTCTGTCGTCGAAGCCACTCTGGTCCATGGGTCAGGACTACACCCGCGAGACGCTGTGCGCCAGACGGATCTGAACCGCCGAGCCGCGGGTCGGACCATCGTCGCGGGTGTGCGTCGGCGGCGGATGCGACGGGTACGGTGGCGGGATGCGAACGCCACAGGGAACGACCGGAGTCAGCGCGAGCGGGGGCACGGTGGAACTGGTGGGCAGACGCGGTGCGGACTGGACTCGTATCGCCACCGCGAGTCGCCCGCTCGCTGAGGCGATCGCCGAGCTCGACACGCCGGACCAGTCCACCGCCCATGCCGATCCCGCCTACGAGCGGTCGGTCGCGTCGAGCAGTCCCTCTGCGCCGCGCTTCGAGGTCGGCCAGCAGATCCTCTGGCGCTACGGGCGTGTGATCGAGACGGCACGGGTCGTGCGCGATGACGACCGCGGACTCGTGGCATGGACGCCCTCGGGGTCGGCGCGTCTCGACGCCGTTCCCTCCGACGGTCGCCGTCCGCGCGAGGTTCCGCTCGAGGAGCGCTTCCTCGTGCCCTGGAGTGCCGTCGAACGCACGTGGACCGGGCCGGGCATCCTGCGAGTCGCGCCGACCGGAATGCCGTGGTCGGTGTGGTTCTTCCGGCGTGAAGACGGCACGCCCGACGGCGTCTACATCAACATCGAGCTTCCGCACCGGCGCATCGGGGGCGAGGAGGCGGCCGTGTTCACCCGAGATCTCGTACTGGATCTGTGGATCGACGCCGAGCACCGCGGGGAGGAGGACATCTGGCTCAAGGACGAGGACGAACTTCTCGCCGCGGTCGACCAGGGCCGGTTCTCGCCGCGGCAGGCCGAGGCGGTGCGCATGCTCGCCGACCACGCGGGAGCGGATCTCATCATGGCTGCCGCCTGCCCGCTGGACGAGGGGTGGGAGGAGTGGACGCCCGACGAGCACGCCGACCTTCCGCTCGTGCTGCCCGCGACGCCCTCGATGACCGCCGCGCGTGCACGCTCCGGCGTGCGGAGCTCCTAGGGCTGAGCCGTCAGACGGGGCGTCAGCGGCCGTGCCGTGGGGAGAGCAGCCAGTCGTAGACCTCGGGGTTCTCGTACGTCTCGGTCCAGGAATCGTGGCCGACGCCCGCGTATCGCGTGAACCGCACGTCGGCGCCGACCGACCGCAGTTCGCTCACGATCTGCTCCGTGGCGGAGATCGGTACGACATCGTCGGCGTCTCCGTGGAACGTCCAGACGGGCACGCGTCGGAGAGGCGCAGCGCTCTGCAGCCACATCCCCCCGCAGATCGGTGCGATCGCGGCGAACCTGTCGGGGTAGCGCACCGCCAGGCTCCAGGTCCCATACCCGCCCATGCTGAGTCCGGTCACCGATACACGCGTCGGATCGATCCGATGCGTCGCCACGACCTCGTCGATCAGTCCCGACAGCGTGGAGAGCTCCGCGACCCACTGGCTCGACGCGGAGCACTGCGGCGTCACGAGCACGAAGGGGAATTCGTGACCGGCATCCGCGAGCTTCGGCGGACCGTGCGTCGCGGCGAGATCGAGTTCGGAGCCGCGTTCTCCGGCGCCGTGCAGGAACAGCACGAGCGGCCAGCGTCTGCCCGGGTCGGCGTCGTAGCCCTCCGGCAGGTGGATCAGATACCGCAGCGTGTCGGCCGGTGTCGGCTCGCCGTCACGCACGTCGGATGAGCGGACGGCGGGGGTGATGTGTCGGGATCTGCGCATATCTCCATCCTGCGCCACTCGCGCAGTTCGTTAGAATAGACGATGCCCTGGGTGCGAGCTTCTGGGCGGATACGACGAGCGGAGACATATGTCCGGGCATTCCAAGTGGGCCACCACGAAGCACAAGAAGGCCATCATCGACTCCAGGCGCGCCAAGTCCTGGGCCAAGCTCATCAAGAACATCGAGGTCGCCGCCAAGCTCGGCGGGGCCGACCTGCAGGGCAACCCGACGCTGTTCGATGCCGTGCAGAAGGCGAAGAAGACGTCTGTCCCCAAGGACAACATCGACCGCGCGGTGAAGCGTGGAGCGGGCATCGGCGGCGAGGCCGTCGAGTACACCTCGATCATGTACGAGGGCTACGGACCCAATGGCGTCGCGCTGATGATCGAGTGTCTGACCGACAACAAGAACCGGGCGGCGGCCGAGGTGCGCACCGCACTCAGCCGCAATGGCGGCACGCTCGCCGACCCCGGCAGCGTCGCCTACAACTTCAGCCGCAAGGGCGTCATCGTGGTCGGCTCGGAGGGAACCACCGAGGATGACGTGATGATGGCGGCTCTCGAGGCCGGCGCCGAGGAGATCGAGCCGCACGCCGAGGGCTTCGAGATCGTCACCGAGGCGACCGACCTCGTCGCGGTCCGCAGCGCTCTGCAGGACGCAGGCATCGACTACGAATCGGCCGACATCGAGTTCGTGCCGAACCTCAAGGTCGAGATCGATGCCGACACCGCGCGCAAGATCTTCCGTCTGATCGATGCCCTGGAAGACAGCGAGGACGTGCAGAACGTCTTCACCAACTTCGACCTCACCGCCGAGGTGCAGTCCGAGCTCGAGAACGACGACGCCTAGGCGCGCCGGGGCGTCGGTGCGCGGAGCGACGAATAGCCTGGGGGAGTGACCTCCTCCTCGCTTCGCGTGCTCGGCATCGACCCCGGTCTGACCCGGTGCGGCGTCGGCGTCGTCGATGTCGATCGCGCGAGACGCGGCACTTTGGTGCATGTCGGGGTGATCCGCTCGGATCCTGATCTGCCGATCGGTGAGCGTCTCGCGCTCGTGGCAGCGGGCATCCGTGAGGTGATCGCCGCGCACAGCCCGGATGCCGTCGCCGTCGAGCGGGTGTTCGCACAGCAGAACACCCACACCGTGATGGGCACCGCGCAGGCCAGCGGTGTCGCACTGCTGCTCGCGGCAGAGGCCGGCCTGCCTGCGGCGACCCACACGCCGAGCGAGGTCAAGGCCGCCGTCACCGGGTACGGCGCCGCCGACAAGCGGCAGGTGCAAGCGATGATCGCCCGGATCCTCCGCCTCGACGCTCCACCGCAGCCGGCCGATGCCGCAGACGCCCTGGCCATCGCCCTCTGCCACGCCTGGCGCCGCGGCGCCGCAGGAGCTCCGGGCCAGGGGGCGCTCACACCGGCCCAGCGGGCATGGGCGGACGCGGAGCGTGTCGCTCGAACATATCTACGACCCGGTGCGTAGGCTGGAGCGATGATCTCCTCGCTGCACGGCGCCGTCCTCCATTCGACCGCCGATCAGGTCATCATCGATGTCGGTGGCGTGGGCTTCTCCGTCGCGGTGCCCGCGGACGTCGCGCACACCGCCACGGTGGGGGAGAAGCTGCTGCTGCACACCAGCCTGATCGTCCGTGAGGATGCGCTCTCCCTCTACGGATTCGCCGATCGCAGCGAGCTCGAGATCTTCGGTCTGCTGATCAGCGTGACCGGTGTGGGGCCGAAGTCGGCACTCGGGGTGCTCTCGCACCTCACCGTCGACCAGATCGCCGATGCGGTCACGGGGGAGGATGACGCGCCCTTCCGGCGCGTCTCGGGGATCGGCCCCAAGACCGCCAAGCTCATCGTGCTGCAGCTCGCCGGCAAGGTGCACCCGGTGAGCGCCGCGTCGACGAAGATCACGAACGCGCCCGTCGACGTCGTCGACCAGGTCGCCGCGGCGCTGGTCGGACTCGGGTGGTCGGAGAAGGTCGCCGCCGAGGCGGCGGCGCAGACCGCGGCCGAGGCGACCGACGCGGAACGCGACTCCGTGGCGCCGCTGCTGCGGCGCACGCTCGCGCTGCTGGGACCGGCCCGTGTCTGACGCCCGCGACGCCTCAGAGCCCTCGGACGACACCGAGCTCGCGATCGAGGGCGCGCTGCGCCCCACCAGTCTCGGTGAGTTCGTCGGCCAGCAGAAGGTACGCGGTCAGCTGCAGCTGCTGCTCGACGCCGCACGCATCCAGAATCGGCCGCCCGACCACATCCTCCTGGCGGGGCCGCCCGGGCTCGGCAAGACGACGCTCGCGATGATCGTCGCGCACGAGAGCGAGCGCCCGCTGCGGCTCTCCAGCGGGCCCGCCATCCAGCACGCCGGCGACCTGGCCGCACTCCTGTCGAGTCTGGTGCCCGGGGAGGTGCTCTTCATCGATGAGATCCATCGCATGGCGCGCTCCGCCGAGGAGATGCTGTACCTCGCGATGGAGGACTTCCGCATCGACATCATGGTGGGCAAGGGTGCGGGAGCGACGAGCATACCGCTGGACCTCGCGCCCTTCACCCTCGTCGGGGCGACCACCCGTTCGGGGCTGCTGCCCAATCCGCTGCGCGATCGCTTCGGTTTCACCGGCCACCTCGAGTTCTACGACGAGCCGGAGCTCGAGCGGGTCATCGGCCGGTCCGCTCTGATGCTCGGCGTCGATCTCCCGAACGATTCGCTCTCGGAGATCGCGCGACGCTCGCGCGGCACACCCCGCATCGCCAACCGCCTGCTGCGGCGCGTGCGCGACTATGCGCTCGTGCACGGCGGTGGGGCGGCGACACTCGAGGGCGTCCGCGCAGCGCTCGAGCTCTACGACGTCGACCCGATCGGGCTCGACAGGCTCGACAGGGCGGTTCTCGAGGCCCTCGTGCGACGCTTCCGCGGCGGCCCGGTCGGACTCAGCACCCTCGCCGTGGCGGTGGGAGAGGAAGCCGAGACGGTCGAGAGCGTCGTCGAGCCGTACCTGGTGCGCATCGGGTTCCTCGGCCGCACGCCGCGGGGTCGTGTGGCCATGCCGGAGGCGTACGCGCATCTCGGCGTGGCGCATCCGGACGGGGCGCTTCGCCTGGATGACCTATAATCGCTGGAGACTTCCCCGATAATCTGCGCGCCCGCTCTCTGGTGCGCGCACCTGAGAAAGGCCCACCCCCGCCATGCCTATGGAAATCCTGCTGTTCGGCCTTCTCGCCGTCCTCGTCGTGTTCATGTTCGTCAACGGCCGCAAGCGCCAGAAGCAGATGAAGGCGGAGCAGGAGGAGAAGGCGACGAAGACCGTTCCCGGCGTCAAGGTGCTCCTCCAGGGCGGTATCTACGGCACGATCGTCGCCTACGACCACGAGGACCTCGACTCGCCTGCTCTCGTCGAGATCGCCCCGGGCACCGTCATCGAGGTGCACAGCCAGGCGATCCTGCGCATCGTCGAGCCGAAGGACGACGTCGTGGTCGTCGATGACATGGACGCTCCCGCCGTGGTCCTCGACGCACCTGCCGTCGACGGCGCAGCCGCGGTCGAGACCCCCGAGGAGACCCGTCGTCGCCTCGAGCGCGACGCCGACGACAAGTAATCTCCGTTCCGCCGCACCACATCGACAGCCCGGCATCCTCGACCGGCATCCAAGAAAGCTGATCACACGTGGCCACTTCTTCCCCGGTCCGTCACGCCTGGCGGGTCCTTCTGGGCCTGCTCCTGGTGACGGGCGTCCTGTTCGGCGTCAACGCGCTGGGCGTCTACGTCATGAAGGATGCCAACGGCGATCCGGCGAGTTCCTGGGCTCCTGAGCTCGCCCTCGACCTGCAGGGCGGCACGCAGATCGTCCTGAGCGCCGAGACCGAAGACGGCGCCGCGCCGTCGAGCGAGCAGCTCGACCAGGCCGCGGCGATCATCCGCCAGCGCGTCGACGCGTCGGGAGTCGCGGAAGCGGACATCACGACCGAGGGCGGCCGCAACATCGTGGTGCAGATCCCCGGTGTCGCCGACCAGCAGACGCGAGACCGGATCCAGTCGAGCGCGCAGCTCGAGTTCCGCGCAGTGCTGTACACGGGCGCCGCCGCCACCTCGTTCGTGGGGGAGGACGGCACGGAGACTCCGTATCCCTCGCCGGACCCCAACCTCGCGGCCACGCCCGCAGCGGAGCCCACCGACGGCAGCGACGTGTCGTGGATCACGCCGAAGCTCCAGGCGGAGTTCCTGGCCTACGACTGCACCGCTCCGGGGAACGACGCGTCGAAGGGCCCGCAGGATCAGCCGCTCATCGCATGCGACCCCACCGGCACCGAGAAGTACATCCTCGGCCCGACAGAGCTCACCGGCACCGCGATCGACAACGCGGTCGCCGGCCGCGACCCGCAGTCCGGGGCCTGGACCGTGCAGCTGACGATGAACGCCGACGGAGCCGACGCGTTCGGCAAGGTCAGCACGCGTCTGAACCAGAACCGCATCGACGGGCTGACGCCGCGTGACCGGTTCGCCTTCGTCCTCGACGGATCGGTCATCTCGGCCCCGACGATGAACGGCCAGATCCTCGACGGCCGCCCGAGCATCTCGGGAAGCTTCACGCAGGAGACGGCCACGACGCTCGCCGATCAGCTCAAGTTCGGTGCGCTGCCGTTGAGCTTCGCCGTGCAGAGCGACGACACGGTGTCCGCGACACTCGGCACGCAGCAGCTGCAGGTCGGCCTCATCGCGGGTCTGATCGGACTCGCCCTCGTGGCGATCTACTCGCTCATCGTCTATCGCGCCCTCGGTTCCGTGATCATCGCCTCCATCGCGGTGATGGCGGTGCTGACCTACATCGTGATCAGCATCCTGGCGTGGCGCCTCGGCTTCCGGCTCTCGCTGGCCGGCGTCGCGGGTCTGATCGTGTCGATCGGATTCACCGCCGACTCGTTCATCGTCTACTTCGAGCGCATCCGAGACGAGCTCCGCGACGGCAAGTCGATCACGTCGGCGGTGGAGGACGGCTGGGGACGTGCCAAGCGCACCATCTACATCTCCAAGTCGATCAACGTCCTCGCTGCCGTGGTGCTGTACATCCTCGCCGACTCCACGGTGAAGGGCTTCGCGTTCACGCTGGGGCTCACGACCGTCATCGACGTCCTGATCTTCGTGATCTTCACGCACCCGGTGATGCAGTTGCTCGCTCGTACCCGGTTCTTCGGCGGCGGGCACAAGCTGTCCGGACTCGATCCGGAGGCACTGGGCGCCGTGTACCGCGGACGCGCGCAGTTCCGCTCGGTCGACACATCTGCGGGCCGTGCCGCGAAGAACTCCCGGGCCAGGGGCGAGGCCGAGCGTCGGCAGACGATCGCCGAGCGCAAGCGCGCTCAGGCCCTCGCCGGCGACAGACCCACGAACAGTGGAAGTGAGGGGGACGCGTGATGGCTTCCATGAACGAGTTCGGCAACAACCTGTACAGCGGGAAGACCTCGTTCCCGTTCGTCGGGAAGCGGCGCCTGTGGTTCATCATCGCGATCGCCCTCGTGGTCGGTTCGGCGCTCGTGCCGCTGATCCGCCCGATCCAGTTCTCGATCGAGTTCACCGGCGGCTCGCAGTTCACGGTGCAGGCTCCGGACAGCACCGACCAGGACACCGCGGCGGAGGCTGTCCGCTCGGTCGTCCCCGGCGCCGCTGCGAAGGTCGCCATCGTCAGCAGCACCGACGTCCGCGTGCAGACCGACCAGATGAGCTCCGCTGAGACCCAGCAGGTCGCGAACGCCCTCGCCGAGGCGTACAAGGTCGACCCGGCAGAGGTCACGTCGTCGTTCATCGGTCCGGCCTGGGGTGAGAACGTCACCAAGCAGTCCCTGTGGGGGCTCGCGATCTTCCTCGCCCTGACCTTCCTGATCCTCGCGATCTACTTCCGCACCTGGAAGATGTCGGCCGCGGCGATCCTCGGCCTGCTCGATGTGCTCGTCATCACGGTGGGCGTCTACGCCCTCGCGGGTTTCGAGATCTCTCCGGCCGCGGTGATCGGATTCCTCACGATCCTCGCGTACTCGCTCTACGACACGACGGTCGTGTTCGACAAGATCCGAGAGAACACCACGGAGGACGGCGAGAACTCCTCCCGCCTCTTCGGCGAATCCGTCAACCTGGCCGTCAACCAGACGCTCGTCCGCTCCATCAACACCTCGGTCGTCGCGGCGCTGCCCGTCGGAGCGGTGCTCTTCATCGGAGCCTTCTGGCTCGGAGCCGAGTCGCTCACCGACATCTCGCTGTCGATCTTCGTCGGCATCCTGGTGGCGACATACTCGACGCTGTTCGTCGCGGCTCCGCTGTACTCGCTGTTCCGCGAGAACGAGCCGCAGATCACGGCGCGCGACTCCCGGGTCCGTGAATCCCGCGAGAAGGCCGCTGTCGAGGTCTGACCGTTCCCGCCCGGCGGGGCCGCACCCCGCAGGGCACGCGTAAGCTGTTGTGATTCGGAGGTGAGCGGATGGCGGAACCGCAGACGTCGTCGCAGGGATCGAGCCTGAGACGACTGGTTCCCCGCATCTTCTCGCGCGCCCCACGGGTCAACGACCTCGACAACCTGACACGCACCGTCCGGGCGAACCACCCCAAGGGCGATCTGGCCGTCATCGAGCGTGCGTACGCCGTCGCCAAGGAGAAGCACACCGGGCAGCAGCGTCAGAGCGGCGAGCCGTACATCACGCATCCGCTCGCCGTCGCGCAGATCCTCGCCGAGATGGGCCTCGGGCCGCGGGCGATCGCAGCCGCACTGCTGCACGACACGGTGGAGGACACGGGCTACGCCCTCACCGACCTCACCGCCGAGTTCGGTGACGAGGTCGCCATGCTCGTCGACGGCGTCACCAAGCTCGACAAGGTCAAGTACGGCGAGAGCGCGCAGGCCGAGACCGTCCGCAAGATGATCGTGGCGATGTCGAAGGACATCAGGGTGCTGCTCATCAAGCTCGCGGACCGCCTGCACAATGCCCGCACCTGGGGTTTCGTCCCGCCCGAGAAGGCGGCGAAGAAGGCCAAGGAGACGCTCGAGATCTACGCGCCCCTCGCCAACAGGCTCGGCATCCAGGCGATCAAGTCCGAGCTCGAGGACCTCTCGTTCGCCGTCCTGCATCCGAAGATCTACAACGAGATCCACAACCTGATCGCGCAGCGCACCCCGCAGCGCGAGAAGTACCTCGCCCAGGTGGTCGAGGAGATCGACGTGGACCTGCGCGATCTGCGCATCCGCGGCAAGGTCGTGGGCCGCCCGAAGCAGCTGTACTCCGTGTACCAGAAGATGGTGGTGCGCGGGCGCGAGTTCGACGACATCTACGACCTCATCGGCATCCGCGTGCTGGTGGCATCGGTGCGGGACTGCTACGCCGTGCTCGGCGCCATCCACGCCCGATGGACCCCACTGCCCGGCCGGTTCAAGGACTACATCGCGACGCCGAAGTTCAACCTGTACCAGTCGCTGCACACGACCGTGATCGGCCCGTCGGGGCGCACCGTCGAGATCCAGATCCGCACGCACGAGATGCATCAGCAGGCGGAGTACGGTGTCGCCGCGCACTGGATGTACAAGGAGCGGATGAACGGCGGCAAGACCGAGGTCAGGGCCGCCGACAACGACATGGCCTGGCTCGCGCACATCTCGGACTGGCAGGCCGAGACCGCCGACCCCGGCGAGTTCCTCGACTCCCTGCGGTTCGAGATCGGCGCGAAGGAGGTCTACGTCTTCACGCCCAAGGGGCGGGTGATCGGGCTCCCGGCCGGCGCGACACCGGTGGACTTCGCCTACGCCGTGCACACCGAGATCGGTCACCGCACGATGGGCTCGAAGGTCAACGGGCGTCTGGTGCCGTTGGAGTCCGAGCTCAAGAGCGGCGATGTGGTCGAGGTCTTCACCTCGAAGAACCCCGACGCCGGTCCGAGTCAGGACTGGCTCGGCTTCGTCAAGAGCACCCGGGCTCGCAACAAGATCCGCGGGTGGTTCACGAAGGAGCGTCGCGAAGAGGCGATCGAGCAGGGCAAAGAGGCGATCGCGCGGGCGATGCGCCGCCAGAACATGCCTCTGCAGCGTCTGATGAGCCAGGACTCCTTCGCCGAGGTCGCCCATCAGCTGCGGTACGAAGACGTCTCCGCGCTGTACGCGGCCGTCGGCGAGGGTCACGTCTCGACGCAGTCCGTGCTCGAGAAGGTCACCGCGCTCGTCGCCGCGACCGATCCGGTCACCGGGCCCATCGACCTGCCTGGCAGCATGCCGTCGCGGGAGCCGCGCTCCGGCGACTCGGGTGTGCTCGTGCGCGGAGCATCCGACATCCTCGTGAAGGTCGCGAAGTGCTGCACCCCGGTGCCGGGCGATGAGATCGTCGGCTTCGTCACGCGAGGCAGCGGAGTGTCGGTCCACCGCACCGACTGCCCCAACGTCAAAGCGCTCTCGGGCGAGGAGGACCGCTTCGTCGAGGTGTCGTGGGCGCCCACGACGAAGAGCGTCTTCCGCGTGCAGATCCAGGTCGAGGCACTCGACCGCTCCGGGCTGCTGTCGGATGTCACACGCGTCCTCAGCGAGCATCACGTCAACATCCTCTCGGCGACCGTCAGCACCACGGACGAACGCCTTGCGATCAGCCGCTTCGTGTTCGAGATGGGCGACGCCGTGCACCTGGACCGGATCCTGAACGCCGTGCGCCGCATCGATGCCGTGTACGACGTCTATCGCGTCACCTCGTCGTGAGCGGGAGCCGGTCGAGCGTGCCCCTACCGGCTCTCTTGCCGGGTACGCGTCCCATCGTCTCGAGGGCGGAGATCGCCTCCGGCACGAGGCGCGGATCCGTCTGAGCGAGCAGCAGCACCCACCGGCGCAGGGATTCGTCGCGGTGCACGCTCAACGCGAGGTCGACCATCGTGCGCACGGGCGTCATCACCGTCACGCCGCCGATCACGAGCACATCCGTCGGCTGCAGAGAGGTGTCGTGCAGGGCGACCCTGGCGGTCGACATCGCCCGGATCCGGCGCTGCACCGCCCGCCGCACGTGGTGGCGTGCGGGCGGCGTATCGCCCGCACCGTGGATCCACGCGGCCGTCGGACCTGACGCCGCGGTGTCGGCCGGCA
>Ga0308161_1002249_pt1 | contig 20978 bp, 20 predicted proteins | sample PhyFR2_FD_201034 | JGI IMG/M metagenome (GOLD analysis project Ga0308161, IMG submission 201034) | Phyllosphere microbial communities from UC Gill Tract Community Farm, Albany, California, United States - DLSLF.R2 | ecosystem: Host-associated > Plants > Phyllosphere > Unclassified | place: USA...
CCATGTCGATCAAGCACGTCTTCACCACCGTCGTCGGGATCACGGTCGTGACCGTCGCACTCGCCGGCTGCTCGTCGCAGTCGGGGGACTCCGCGCCGAGCAAGGCCGCGGCGAAGCCGTCGCAGAGTCGGGCGGCGGAACAGCAGACGCCGACCCCGACGCCGACCAGCACGGCCGCAGCGTCCGGTGTCGTGAAGGTCACGTCGGACAAGATCACCGACGACCAGATGGGCCACACCGTGCAGGCCGACGAGGTCGTCCGGAACTTCCCGTGGACCTCGGCGCAGTCGGGGCTCGCGGACCGGGACGACAACGAGCAGGTCCTGGTCCACGTCGCCGTGACCGCGGGGGACAAGTACTACTCGACGATGGACTGCCTGGCGATCCGCGTGCAGGCACACGGCAGCACGGAGTCGTACACGTCCCAGGGCACGACCTCGGTCGTCGAGGACGCCATGAAGGCCGCGGGCTACCCGGCGCTGACGAAGGTCGAGCAGGGGCAGTCCGGCGAGGGCTGGTGCGCCTACTCCGTGACCGACCCGTCCGACGTCCTCGACCTGCAGTACCAGCGCAACGCGGCCGCGTCGAACGACGGGACGCAGATCACGGCGAAGGACTTCTATGCCGAGATGACGCCGGTGGCGTCGTGACGCGGGCCTCCGGGTGAGGCGCAGAGTGACCGGTCCCGAAGTGATCGACGACCGATTCGCAACGCGGTTCGTCGACGCTGTCCACGACTGTTTCCTCAACAGCGCGATCCTGAACGAGGGCATGTGCTGGGTCGGTGGCCGGGTTCGCGAGCCCCACGATGCGGTGATCCTCTACCGGGACCGCCCGGACGGGCCCGTCCTCGGCCGCCGGTACGAACTCCGCTCGTACTCGGCGCTCTTCGGCGGCGAGACCGCGCAGTGGCTCGCGAACGAAGCATGGGTGAGCGACATCACCGATCCGTCGGGCGCCGGTGAGCCGAAGGACGTCGACTGGGCGGTCGGTCTGGTCGACGACCCCGGTGTGGTCCGCTGGCTCGACTGATCGGCGGACCGCCGTCACTCCCCGTTGCCCTGCATCTCCAGGGCGTCCCCGTCGGCGCACTCGGACACCGCCGTGATCGTGAAGCGCTGGCCGGCCGCCAGCAGGCTGATGGAGGTCGTCGGCCCCCCGACGCCTCGCAAGCCGAGGAGCGGGTCCGAGCCCCGGCTCTTGTACGGTGCCGTCGTGATGCCCTCGGCTTCCCACAGCTTCCTCAGAACAGCGATGGCCTGGACCGGGTCACCGCTCGCCCCTTCCAAGTTCTTGATGTAGGTGTACGCCGCACCGTCTCCGCCGGTCCCCTTGGTGCACTGCTCCACCGCCGGTCCGCTCTCCACCTGCCAGTCGCCGTCGACCGCCTCCGCCGACCGGTCGACGATGTCCTCGACCGACTGCCGAGCCTCGTCCGTACTGACGCTCCTAGCGACTCCGGACCCCGTCGGACCGCCGCCGCTGCACCCCGTCAGGGCGAGGATCGCGGTCATCACACCGACGACGACGACCGCCGGACCGGTTCGTTCCCCCCGTGAACGCACTTTCAGCAACCCGTCCCGAGATCGACGTCGGAAGCGGTCTGCCCCGTCGGTTGGTCGTCGTTCATCGTGTCCCCCTGCCCTGTGGTCGTCGTCGACGTCCCACAGTGATCATCGTCCTCCGACCGAGCCAACCAGTGCGCTCCGCCGTCCGCACCCCTGATCGCCGCCCCCGCATGCCAAGATGACCGCCGTGACCACCGGTCGTGATCGTCGACGACGAGACGCGATGTCCGGCGCGGCACCCAGGATGAGTTCGAACCCGTACCGGACGAGACGTGGTCGCCACCACGGGAGACGTCGACGCCGTGCAGTTGGTCCGCGAGCGCGCCCCCGACGTGGTGCTCCTCGACGTGCGGATGCCGCGGATCGACGGGCTCGAGGTCCTCCGCCAGCTGCAGACCCTCTCCGAGCCACCGGCGGTCGCGATGCTCACGACGAAGGCAGAGTCTGCGGCCGGGCTGATGATCCGCACTCGACGGTGCTCCTCTGGACCTGAGCGCCCGGCAGGCCCGAACTCAGCGGTGATGGCGACTGAGCGGTCGGTCTGGTCGGTGACCCGGAAGCGGTCCACTGGCCTGATTGACCGCCCAGTCGGATTGCTCGCCATCGCAGAGAGCTGGCATGAACTGTGAGCAAATCCGAACGACGCGGTGGCGGTTTCAGACGCCGCTGCAAGAAAGTCGGGGTGTGCTCATTGTGTGTATCCAGCCCCGCACACGGTAGCTATTCGTCGTTTTCCCGCATCTCGAGAGCGTTCCCGTCGGCGCACTCGGACACTGCGGTGATGGTGTACCGATGAGCGGCCGCGAGGAAGCTGATGGAGGTTGTCGGCCCCCCGACGCCCCGCACGCCGAGGATCGGGTCCGAGCCCCCGCTGTTGAACGGTCCGGTCGTGATCCCCTCGCGTTCCCAGAGCTTTTTCACGACGGCGATGTCGTGAGCCGGGTCACCGCTCGGCCCTTCCCATGCCTTGATGTAGGTGTACGCCGCGCCGTCTCCGCCCGTTCCCTTGGTGCACTGCTGCACTGCCGGTCCGCTGTACACCTGCCAGTCGCCGTCGACCGCCTCCGCTGACCGGTCGACGATGTCCTTGACCGACTGTCGCGCCTCCGTCGTGGTGACTGTCCTGCTCACTTCTGACCCCATCGGGTTCCCTCCACTACAACCTGTCAAGGTGAGGATCACCACCAGCGAACTGACGGCGCCGATCGATGGACCCATTCGGCCCCTCATCGAAATCATGATTCAGAGCCCCGACCCAAGGACGAGCCCCAGGGCTTCCTCGAGGGGGGTCTGCCCCTTCGGATGGTAGGCGGTCATCTTGTCTCCCTGCCCCGTGGTTGCCAAAGCGACGTTCTTCAACGCTTCCGTGTTCATGTCGAGGTAGCCAGTACCGCTCGACGTGTGCACCGCGTGGTTCGTGACGCCTTCGAGGGTTCCTGAGCCATCAGCTCCGAACGTAGTCGCTCCGAAGTAGTCTGCGGTCGGATCCTGGTGATGATCCCAACTGTGTTCGCGGCCGGTGGCGGCCCAACCATCTCCCGACTCGATGAGGGGGATGACATTACGGGCCTGACCTGCGTAGACGTGATCGGCGTGCAGCGCATCTGCATCAGGAATCGAATCGGGGATTCCAGCAGAGGCGACAGCCGTGAACGTGTTGACGTGCACACCGTGTGCGGTGAGCCCGTACGCGCCTGCTGTCGTACCGTACGAGTGTCCAACGATGTTGGTCATCGGCATGTCCGACGATCTCGTCGCACTGAGTCCTCTGATGGAATCGGCGAGCTTCTGGCCGCCGTCCGCAGCTCGATCACTGAACAGGACCCCGACGTCTGGTGCCGTTCCGGGGATCGCCGGGGCGTCGTAGCCCACCCATGAGATCACTGCACGGTCCGGAGGACCGTCAACCGCTCCTTGCATGTCGTAAACGTTCTGCGAAGCGTCGGTCCAGCCGACCATGTCTCGGCTGCTCGACCCCATCCCCGGGACCGCCCAGGTCACATTCGATGCGCTGTCGAGATCACCGATCGAGATCGCGGCCAGAGGGGGGGCGTCCTCGCTCAGCGAGATCAAGAAGCGGGTTCCGGCTCGAGCACCCTGCTTGAGGGCAATCTTGATGTTCTGGAGACCGAGGAGACCTCGAGCGTTCTTCGCGCGCTCCGCCTGGTTTTGGTACGCCGGCTGGTTCAAATTGTTGAGGAAGTCCTTCGCATCCGCGATCCGCTGATCCAGCGCGGCGATGTTGACAGTGCTCCGGGCCCAGTAGGGCACTCCTTCGAGGTTGCCGAGTTGGCTCAACGCCTCGATGGGCAGTGCCGCGAGGTCTCGGGCGTCGGCCTTGCTGTAACCGAGTTTGCCCCAAAGTGCTGCCACTTCGGTGGCCGTGAGGCCTTTCGCGAACAGCTTCTCCAAGTCCTTCGGTACTCCCGCCGCGTCAGCAGCATCGAGCGAGACGTTGGACAACGACCCGTGTCCGCCGGCTCGTTCGAATGCCGCGGCGATGCGTTCGACCCACGCTGCGTCGGCACCGTTCTCCTGGAGCCACCGGTCGAATCCTGATAGGAACGAAAACGAATTCACCTCTGCCCAACCACATGCCGCGGTGAACGCCGACCATGCGTTCTTCAGCGCAGTCAGCTGCGACGAAGCGGCGGTGTCGTTGGCGCGACTGACCGACGAGAAGGATCGCAGCTTCGCCGGGTCGGCTGAACTCCTGCCACTTCCGGTGCCCTGCCCCGTCCGCGTCCGTCCACGAGCCGCGAAAGTCGCATCGATGGGAGTTGGTTGCACCTCCGGTTGGGGCGGCCTGATGTCGAATGGCTTCTGTGGTGGGAGGTCAATTCCGCCCACCGGTGAAGCGGCCACCGCTCGACGGCGTTCCTCCTGGCGGGCCTCCCACGCGGCGACTTCGCTCAGGCGTTTCCGTTCCTTCGCGGCTTCTGCCTTCACCTTCGTGACTTGCTCGCCGAGTCCACTCAGAACCGAGGACAGCTTGGACCGGTCCTCTGACTCGACCTGCGCGGACTCAATGAAGCGATTGGCATAAGCCCCGTCGAAGTCCTCAGCAGCGTCCTCGGCTGCGGACCGTCGCGCGGACCCCTGGGACCGCAGGACATCGGCAGCAGAATTCGCCGCCTTGACCAGACGATCCGCCGTGGCGTCGTCGAATTCGATCTTGTCCATGACTCATCCCCCCGATGTGTCCTCTTGCTCGTCATCATCGTACCTGCCTAGGCCGAACTCGTGTCGGTCCGGAACTTCACCGGCATCAAGACGTTCCTGTCGCTTCATCGGAGTGACGGGCGGAGCGTTTGACCGCGCTCCTCAACAGCTGGCGTCCTGACGGCTGAGCGTCCGTCGGGGTTCCCGTGTCACCGCCGCCCCCGCGTGCCAAGATGACCGCCGTGACCACCGTCGTGATCGTCGATGACGAGACGCTCGTCCGGTACGGCTTCGAACTCATCCTGGGTGCCGCGCCGGACATCGACGTGGTCGCCACCACGGGTGACGTCGACGCCGTGCAGGTGGTCCGTGAGCACGCTCCCGACGTGGTGCTGCTCGACGTGCGGATGCCGCGGATCGACGGGCTCGAGGTCCTCCGTCAGCTGCAGACCCTCCCGGAGCCCCCGGCGGTCGCGATGCTCACGACGTTCGACACCGACGAGTACGTCGGCCGGGCGATGGACCTCGGCGCCGCCGGCTTCCTGCTCAAGGACACCGACCCCGAGGGGCTCGCCGAGTACATCCGCGTGCTGGCCCGCGGGGGAGTCGTCCTGGCTCCCGGGGTGGACCGCCGGTCGCTGTTCGCGGCCCGGTCCTCGGCCGCGACCCCGCCGCCGTCCCTGTCGGACCGCGAGCGTGCGGTCCTCCGGCTGATCGCCGACGGCGCGAGCAACCCGGACATCGGCCAGCGCCTCGGCGTCAGCACGGGCACCGTGAAGGAGGACGTCCGCGCCCTCCTGGCGGCGTTCGCCGTCCCGACACGGGTCCAGCTCGCACTGCGTGCGGCCGAGGCAGGACTGCTGGATGGCTGAGCGTCCGCGTCTGGCCCGCGTCCGTCGGGTGCTCGCGGCGACGGACGGGAGGCTCGACCACCTCATCGAGGTCGCCCTGCGCTGGGTGCTCACCCACCGGGCACCCTGGTGGCTGGTCGACCTGCTCTTCGTCGCGGCTGCGGTCGCCGACGCGGTCCTCGACATCTCGGGAGCGACGACCGTCGACACGGAGCTCTCGTTGCTCGCCGCGGCCGGACTGCTGATCCGCCGGCGCTTCCCGGTGCTGGCGTTCGCCCTGACGGTGCCCGCGCTGTTCGTCGGCTCCGCGGTGGTCGCGGGCAGCATCGCGCTCTTCACGCTGGGGGAGCGCACTGACCGCCGCTGGCTGATGCTCCTGGCGGCGCTGGTGCAGTTCGTGGGCTTCAGCGGGTTCGTCGGGCCGGCGCAGGCCCCGGCGGAGATCGTCGTCTCGGTCGTCTACGCGCTGCTGTTCGCCCTCGGGCCGCTCGCGGTCGGGCTGCTCGTACGGACCCGCCTGCTGCTGACCGAGCAACTGACGGCGGCCCGTCTGGCCCGGGAGGACGAACGCCGCCAGGCCGCAGCCGTCGCACTCTCGCGGGAGCGGGCACTGCTGGCGCGGGAGATGCACGACGTCGTCGCCCACCAGGTCACCCTGATCGCGGTGCAGGCCGGGGCGATGCAGATGGCCGGACGCGACGAGGCCGAGCGCGGGTTCGCCCGGACGATCCGGCAGCTGTGCGTCGTGACCCTGCAGGAGCTGCGCGGCATGGTCCAGGTGCTCCGTGCCTCCGGCGGGACCGACCGGCAGATCGCCCCGCAGCCGGTGCTCGCCGACCTGCCCCGACTGGTCGCCGAGAGCGGCCTCGACACGCGCTGCGACGTGGACCTGCCCGACACCCTCGAGCAGCCGCTGCAGCGTGCCGTGTACCGGTTCGTGCAGGAGGGCCTGACCAACGCCCGCAAGCACGCCCCGGGCGCCCTGGTCCGGGTGAGCGGGCGACTGCACGGCGACGAGGTCCTGGTCGACGTCGTCAACGGCCCGGCGCGGTCGGACCGCCTCGAGCTGCCCGGGTCCGGCCTCGGGCTGATCGGGCTGGGGGAGCGGGCGTCGCTGCTCGGCGGCAGCATGCAGTCCGGGCCGCAGCCCGACGACGGGTTCGCGCTGCACCTGCGGCTGCCGGTCGCGCACGTCTCGGCGGCCCGGAAGCCCTGACGGAGACCCCCGGGAACGGCCCGACCCGGGTCCTCCGGTCGACGGACCCGGATGGCCGATCGGCCATCGGAGTTCACGCTGCGGGTCGATGACGCGGAGCGCTCGTTCCGCTGCAATCAGAACGTGGCACCCTCAGCGCTCGTCGGACGGCTCCGACACCTCCCGGTCTCCGTCGCCGTGGCGGTGACCGCGGTCGTCCTCGTCGTCACCGCGCGCATCGCGCACGCCGAACCGGACTTCCCGCACCACCCGCCCGTCGCCTGCCTGGCACTCCTCGGCGTGGTGCTGACGGTCGTGCTCGCCGAACGGTCCCTCGGATCGGTCCGGACGCTCCTGATCGGCGTGCTGGCGCCGACGCTCGGCGTGCTCGGGACCCTCCTCACCGTCACCATCGGGTCCGCGTTCGGCGAGGCACACGCCGAACTGGCGGTCGGCCAGCCGCTCTTCGCCCCGTCGACCATCGCGACCGCACTGCTCGGCGCCGCCTCCGCGGCGATGCCGGCCCAGCGCCGGTGGCGCACCCGCGCCGCGCTCTGGACCGTCGTCCTGACGCTGGTGCTCTTCGCCGGCCACGGGTCGGACCTGGCCCGTGCCCTGGCGACCCTGCTCGGGACCGCGGCGGGCGCGTTCGTGGTGCGCCGTTCCTCCCGTCCAGGAGGCCCGTCCCCCCGTGACACCGTCAGCGCCCGCACGTGGGTGGTCGCGACCCTCATCGCGCTCGGCGCGGGCACGCTGGTCACGCCCGTCGTGCCGGACCCGGACGGCGTGCTGTCCGTCTTCGCCGACGCCATGAGCGACCACGCGGTCGTCGTGGTCGGGCTCCTGCTGCTCGCCTCGGCATGGCTGGTGCAGCGCGGCCGCCGCGTCGGCGTGTACCTGGCCGTCGGCGTGCTCATCACGCTGACCGCCGTGCTGGCCGACGTGTTCCTCATCGAACCGATGACCGACGACGCCGTGCAGTGGCGGGGGATCGGACTCGACGCGATCGAGTGGCAGGTCACCCTGCTCGGCGCCTGGCTCGTGCCCGCGATCGTGCTGCTGGCGGTGCTCGCCCTCCGCGGCACCCTGGTCCGTGGACGGTTCCGCGCCGCTGCGGACGGACGTGACGCCTTCGTCGGGATGCTCCGCGACGGCGACGCCGGCACCCTCGGCCACATGGGCACCTGGCGCGGCAACGCGACCTGGACGCATCCGGGCGGACGCGGTGCCGTGGCCTACCGGGTCTGCGGCGACGTGGCGTTGACGGTCTCGGACCCGGCGTGCTGCGTCGACGACCGTGCCGAGGTGGTGTCCGCGTTCGCGGCCTTCTGCGAACGGAACGGCTGGGTGCCGGCGTTCACGAGCGTGCACGAACCGGTGCGGCAGATCCTCGCCGCCGAGGGCTGGACATCCCTGCCCGTCGGCGTGGAGTCCGTGCTCGACGTGACCGCCTTCGACCTGCGCGGCAAGAAGCGGCAGGACCTCCGGACGGCGTCGAACCGCGCCGACCGCGAGGGCGTGCGCGACGAGTGGACGACCTTCGACGCCCTCGACGCCGAGCAGCGGGCCCAGGTCGAGACGATCTGCACCCGCTGGGCGACCGACCGACGACTGCCCGAGATGGGGTTCACCCTCGGAGGCTTCCACGAACTCGACGACCCGGACGTGCGGCTCATGCTGGCCGTGGCCGCCGACGGGCACGTCACCGCGGTCACCAGCTGGCTGCCGGTGTACGAACGTGGGGCGCTCGCCGGGTACACGCTCGACGTCATGCGCCGCGGCGAGGACGGGATGCCCGGCGTGATGGAGTTCCTCATCGCCCGCACCGCCCTCCGTGCCCGCGACGCCGGACTGCGGATGATCAGCCTCTCCGGCACGCCGCTGGCCGCCCACGCCGGCGCCGGGTCGCTCGTCACCCGCGGATCGCTGCTCGTCGCCCGGCTGCTCGAACCCGTGTACGGCTTCAGGTCCCTGCAGCGCTTCAAGGAGAAGTTCGGAGCGCGGCACGAGACACTCTGGATCGTGGTCCCGACTCCGCTGCACGTGCCGCGCGTCGCCCGCGCCCTGGCCGGTGCGTACGTGCCGGGTCTGCGGCCGAAGCACCTCTGGGCGCTGCGCCAGGCACACCGCGCGGCGGCCCGGTGAGTCCGACCGAGTGGCTGCTCGCCACCCAGCTGCAGGCCCCGTCGAAGCTCGTCCCCCTGGACGTCGGGTTCACCCTGTTGACGGTCGCCGTCTTCCTGCCGGCCCTCGGCGCGCTGCGCTCACGGGCAGCTTGGCGTCGAGCCGGACTCCGGGCCGCCGTCGCCGCGGGTGCCGCCGTGGTCGTGCTCGTCGTCTGCTGGGTGCTCAGCGACCTGATGAACGTGTTCGGCGTCGCGCTCAGTCCGATCACCCGGATGTGGGTCGCCGTGGCTGCCGCCGCGCTCGGCATCGCGGTCGTCGGGCTGGTGCAGGGCGGTGGCTGGCGTCGCGTGCTGGCCGCGGTGCTCGTGCCGGCCGCGCTGCTGGTGCCCGCCCTGGGCGTGAACGTCGAGTTCGCGATGTACCCGACGCTCGGCACCGTGGTGCAGAAGGACCCCTACCCGGAGCTCGACCTCGCCGCGGCTCCCGCTGCCGCGCCGCCCGCCGTCGGCGAGGTCCGCACGATCGACATCCCGGGGCAGCGGTCCGGCTTCGACGCCCGACCGGCCGTCGTGTACCTGCCGCCGGCCGCCCTGGTCCGGAACCCCCGGAAGCTGCCCGTCGTGCTCGCGTTCTCCGGGCAGCCCGGCGCCCCGAGCGACCTGTTCACCGCCGGACAGCTGGACAAGGCACTCGACGCCTACGCCGCAGCGCACCAGGGCCGCGCCCCGATCGTCGTCTCCGTCGACCAGCTGTCCGCGCCCGGGCTCAACACGATGTGCGTCGACTCCGCGCTCGGGAAGGCCCGGACCTACGTCACCGAGGACGTCCCGCGCTGGCTCACCGCACACCTGCCGGTCACCACCGACCGGCACGCCTGGGGCCTGGCCGGGTTCTCACAGGGGGCGACCTGCGCGATGCAGTTCGTCACCGCGCAGCCCGACCGGTTCGGACCCGTCCTCGCGGTGTCGAGTGAACTGCACCCGATCGACCAGAACCCGCAGCACAGTGCCGACCGGGCCTTCGGCGGTTCCGTCGCAGCGTGGAAGGCCGCCGGTCCGATCGCACAGATGCGGGCGAACGGGCTGCACGGGCACGCGCTCTGGCTGACGGCGGGGTCCTCTGACCGCGAGTTCAGCGACAACGCCCGGGTGCTCGCACGGGCAGCGCGGGCCGCGGGAGCCCACGCCACCGTGGCGCTCGCACCGGGGAGCGGGCACGACTGGAACACCGTGCAGTGGTCGTTCCGCACCGAGCTGCCGCAGGTGGCCGACGTGCTGTTCGCGGTGTTGCGCTGACCTGGACGGCCGGTTCCCGACGGCGCGACCGGCGGGGCGGCGGTGCCACGGGCCTCCCGGCAGGGCCAGCCGGACCGGTCAGCCGACGCCTTCGCTGACGACCCGCCAGCCGTCGGCGTGGTGGCGCAGGCAGAGTCCCCACGTGTCCGCCCCCGGCTCCATGCCGGTGAGACCGGTCTCGCGCATCCCGAACTCGAAGCACTGCTGCCGGTCGGCCGCTGCCGTCGTGCGCCGCAGGGCGGACCAGGCGTCCATCGTCGGGTCGCCCTCGTCGGTCCACCGCTGCCACAGGCTGGCCGGGCACCAGTCCGTGTCGTCCGGGGCGGAGAGCGCCCGCATGCCCTGGCAGTCGCGGCGGACCGCGGCGTCGAGGAACGCCCGGGCGACCGTCCGGGCCGAGGCGCTGGACGACGGCAGGGGCTCCTGCGGGCCGGAGCGGCCGGGAGCAGCGACGACGACCAGGCCGCCGACGACGACGGCGAGGACCAGGCCGGTGGTGATCAGGGGGACGCGACGCACGGGGTCACCTTCCTGGGCGGTGCTGCGCGTCGGCGTCGAGGAATGGCGTCGTGCGTCTCGACGACGTCACGGTGGTGTCCGGGCGCTTGACCCGCCCCGGTTGCTGCGGCAGGGTCGGACCTGAACCGGAGGTCCTGCCGTGCACAACCCCGTCATCCCCCAGCAGTACGACATCTCGTGGACGATCGCGCTCGTCGCCGTCCTGGCGCTGATGGTCGCGGCCGTCGTGTCCGTCGTGCGGAACACCGAGCGCATGTCCCTGCCGGCGACCGTCGTGTGGATCGTCGGGGCGGTCGTCCTGCCGGTGCTGGGACCGCTCGTCTGGTTCCTCGTCGGACGGCGGGATCTCCGCCGCCGTCCGGACCCCCTGCGCAGCTGACGGCTGAGCGTCGGCACGGTCAGCGGTGCTGACGCTTCCGGGTCTCGTACCAGCCGAGCAGCGCGGCGACGAGCACCATCTCGACGAAGAAGTACGTCGCGCCGTTCCCGGACCGGGCGGCGAGCGGGGTGAAGACCGCGAGCCCCAGGACGACCACCGCGACGACCCCCCAGCGGAAGGTCCGGCGGTCGCGGTCCCGATCTGCGTTGTTCACGATGCCTCCTGATCGGCTGGTGCGGTCGATGTGGACGGCCCCCAGGCTCGCACGACCGGAGGACGTGTGTCAGCCGCCCGACTGGCCGACCGGAGTCGTACCCCTGGCGACGGGCATCACGCCCGCATCGCCTCGACCACCACGTTGCTGACCGACCGTTCGCCGTCCGCACGCTGCAGGCACGTGATCACGACGAGCCGCCCCGGCGTGTTCGCCCACACCTCGGCGTCGGCGTGGATGTCGCCCTTGCCGACCGTCTCGGTGCGGGTGACGCGGTAGCGGACGTCGTCGACCGTGATCGCCGCCCCCGTTGCGATGCGCGGGCGCCCCGCCGCGACGTCGATGAGCGCGTTCCCGGGCCCGACACCGCCGCCGCGCAGGGAGTGCATCGCGACGAACACGGTGCCGTGGGCCGCGTCCGCCGGGGCGACGCCGAGGTTCCGCACCCAGTACGCCGAGGTGAAGCCGGGAGGCTCGACCACGTCGTCGACGACGCTCAGAGCACCGAGGGGCACGTCCAGACCGACGGACGGCGCCGCGAAGCGGCCGACCCCGGAGGGCGTCGCGGATGCGCTCGGGGCGGGTGCGGGGCCGTCCACCTGCACGGGGTGGCCGGCGAGGTCGAGGGTGGGCGGGCCTCCCGTCTGGCGGGTGTGGGGGAGTGTCAGGCCGACGATCGCGGTGACGACCATCCCCACCGCCAGCACGCCGACGGCGGCGCCGAGGACGGATCCCCGGCGCCGCCGCGTCGTCGTGTGTCGTGTGGTCACGACTCAGCGGCCGCTGCGGAACTGGCCGTTGCGGAGCCGGCCGTTGCGAACCTGGCCGCGCAGGCGGAGCACGCCGAGGCCGGCGAGGAGGGCCGATCCGAGACCGCCGAGCAGGACCCACGGCAGGACGCCGCCGTCGGCGGGGCTGGCCACGACCGTGCCGCCCGTGGCGACGGACGGACCCGATGCGGAGGAGGACCGGACCGGGACGGTCGCCACGGTCGTGCCCCCGCGGGTCGTGGTGGTCCCGGTCGCCGAGCGGGCGACCAGGACGATGCGTGCCGCGGTGGTGACGGCGGTCCCCTTCGCGTCGGCCAGGAACAGCGTGTGCGCGCCGGCGGCGAGGTCGGCCGGCAGGACGACGGAGGCCGAGACGGTCCCGGCCGCCGTCGCGGTGACCGTGCCGATCACGCGCGGGGTGGAGTGCACGACGACCGAGTAGACCGCACCGGGCGTGAGTCCGGCGCTCGTGATCGTCACGGCGGAGCCGGGCGCGAACGGACCGTGGGCGGCGGGGCCGTTCGCGGTGACGGACAGGGCGGGCTGCTGCACGGTGACGCGGTACTGCTTCGTCGTCGTGCCGTCCGCGGCGGTGACCGTGACGACGGCGCTGCGTCCGGTGACGGCGACCGAGGAGGTCGCTCCGGCGTCCGTCGTCGTGACGTGCACGTCGGCAGCGGTCAGCGCGGTGAGGGGTGCGGTGACGGTCGCACCGGCCGTGGTCGCCGCAGCGGCGAGGGGCACGGTGACGCCACCGACGGTGACGGCCGAGGCCGAGGCGTCGTCGGAGACGAGGAACCGGGCACGGAGGGCCGCGACCTCGGCCGGGGTGACGCCGATGGTCTTGGACAGGTACGAGTCCATGCCGGCGTACTTCGTCGCGACGTCGTGCTCGAAGGTGCCCTGCAGCAGCTGCGGGGTCGCCCACGTGACACCGAGCTGGGTGTTCGAGAGCAGGTAGTCGTGCAGGACGTCCGCGCTGTCGACGCCCAGGACCCGGTCGAGCAGGTCGATCACGGTGCCGGTGCGGTCCATGCCGTGGGAGCAGTGGATCAGCACGGTGCCGGTCGTGTGCGTCGCCAGGATCTGGAGCACCTGGGCGTAGGCGCTGATCATCGGGCCACGGTCCGCAGCGTCGACGTAGCCCTTGTCGGTGAGGTCGTGGTACATCACGGTGTCGTCCGGGTAGTCGCCGTCGGCGCCGAACATCGAGATGTCGACGACCTTCGCGCCGGGGATCGTCACGTCGGGCTTCGCCGCCACCTGACCAGGCGTGCGGAGGTCGACGACGAGGTCCACGTGGTACTTGCCCGCGAGCGTCTGGGCGCCGGCGGCCGTGACCTTGTCGAGCGACTCGGAGCGGATCAGCCGCGTCGCGTCGACCCGGCGTCCGTCGAGCCCGGTGAAGGCGCCGAGCTCGCGGCCGTTCACCATGCCCGGGACGTCGGTGACCGGGTGGTCCTGCGCGGTGAACGCGGGCTGCAGGCCGGTGTCGGCGCTCGCCGTGGTGGTCGAGAGGCAGACGGTGCCGAAGACGGCGGCGGCAGCGGTGGCGATGGACGCGGCTCGGAACAGCGCGTGTGCTCGGGCGGGACGGTTGGGCACGGGGCTCCTCGTTCGGGTACGGGTACGTGTCCGCCTGCGACCAGGGGGTCGGCGACACGGCGGGTACCGAGAACGATCGGGGTCTGTCCGGGCCGTTCGGTGAACAGTGCGCGACGGCAGACTTTCTGCGCGGTGAGCCAGCGCTCAGGATGGCGATCGGCGCTGCTCCTCGTCGAAGGACGCGCTGTGCCCGCTACCGTGAGGGGATGACCACACGACGGGCCCGGGCGTGAGCCACGCTGTCCCGACGATCCTCGACGTCGCCGCTGCCGCCGGCGTCTCGAAGTCCGTCGTCTCGCGGGCGCTCGCCGGGGCCTACGGGGTCGCGCCGGCGACGGTCGAGCGGGTGAAGCAGGCCGCCCGCGACCTCGGGTACGTGGCGAACGCCAACGCCCGGGGCATGTCGGCGCACCGGACCCACACGGTCGGCGCGTTCGTGCGCGACGCCTCCACCCCGTTCTACGGGCACCTGCTGACGGCGTTCCAGCTGCGCGCGGCGGAGCGTGGGTACCGGGTCGTCACTGCGACCGGAGCCGGGTCGTTCTCGATCGAGGAGGAACGGCGTGCGCTCGAGACGCTGGTCGCGCTGCGGGTCGAGGGGCTGATCGTCTGCAGCGGCGCCCTGCCCGTCGAGGACGTCCTGCCGTTCGCGCAGCGGATCCCCACGGTGGTCGCCGGGCGTCCGGAGCGGGACGAGTCGGTCAGCAGCGTCTACTGCGACGAGCACGGTGGCGGGACGGCGCTGGCGGACCGGGTCGCGGACCTCGGGCACGAGCGGGTCGCGGTCTTCACGGTCGCCCGGTCGGGGTCGCTGACGCAGTCGGCCCGCACGGACGCGATGGCCCGGCAGCTGGAGGCCCGGGGTGTCGACGTGGTGCTGGTCCGCCTGGAGGACCACGGCGACGACCCGCGCCGGCTCGACTCCGCCGTGGACCACGTGGTGGCGGCCGGGGGCGTGACGGCGATCATGGCGCCGAGCGACCACTGGGCCGTCGGCGTCCTCGAGGCGATGCGCCGCCGCGGGCTCCGGGCGCCGGAGGACCTGTCCGTCACCGGGTACGACGGAATCATGCCCTTCGCCACGGAGCTGTTCGGCATCACCTCGTGGCGGCAGCCCCTCGACGTGATCGGGTCCCTGTCGGTTGACGACGTCGTGGACCAGATCGACGGGGTGACCTCGCGGGCGACGCACACCGCCATCGACGGCACGCTGGTGCCCGGGCGGACGCTCGCCCCGCGCTGAGCAACACGGTGCCGCCCGCGTCACCACCCGTTCACCTGCTCGTCGCCGTCCAGACGACCACGGCGGTGCGCTGGTGACCACGATAGGGAACGTTCCCTAAACGTGCTCGACCGAACGGATCCCATGTCCCAGCCCGACCCCGCCGTCATCTCCCGCCTGCCGCTCGACGCCACCGACCCGTACCGCTACGGCGTCTACCTGCGCCCCGACGCCCGCACCTGCCGCGCCGTCACGGTCGTCACCGACCAGCTCCGCGCCCAGTACGGCCTGGTGTCCGCCGGCGCGTTCCCGCCGCACGCCACCCTGGTCGGCAGCCAGCCGTTCGGCCGCGACGTCACCGAGGTCGTGCAGGCGCTGACGACCCTGCTCGCCGACCGTCCGGCGTTCGACGTCCACAACGCCGGCGTCCGTGGACAGGGCATCGGGTACGTGTACGACGTCGCCGAACGCCCCGACGGAACCCTGAACCAGGACTTCGTCCAGCTCGCCGCGGACGTCGACGCCGCGGTCGACCCCTTCCGTCGGACCATGGACTCGCCGCCGTCGAACGACTTCCTGCCGGAGAAGTGGCGCGCACACCTCTCGCTCGCCTCCCACGACCTCTACGGCCGCCCGGACCTGCGCGACGAGGTCGGTGCGTTCATCCGCGACCTCGACATCGACGTGCCGTCCGGCTTCCGCGGCGACACCGTCGTCCTCTACCGGACGGCCAGCCCGGACTGGAGCGGCCGCTGGTGGCACACGATGACCTGGGAGCACGTCCACACCTGGACCCTCACCGGTCGATGACGGTCACCCTCGCCCAGGTGGCTCGGGCGACCGGCCTCTCGCGGTCGCTCGTCTCCCTGGCCCTCCGCGGCGACGACGGGGTGTCCGCGCCGTGTCGGGAACGGGTGGTGCGCGCGGCGGACGAGCTGGGCCTCCCGGTCGGTGCCCTGGCGCGGCGACGCGCCTCCGGTGAGCCGCTCGTCATCGGGGTGCTCGTCACCGACGCGGCACACCCGTTCCACGCCGAGGTGCTGGCGAGTGCACGGGAGACCGCCGCGACCTTCGGGTTCGCCGTCCGGGTCGTCGACGCGGGTCGCGACGACGCGCGGCTGGCCGCCGGACTGGAGGCCCTGGTCGCCTCCGCCGGGACGGCCGACGGTGTCCTCGGGGTCGCGGTGGTGAGCAGTCGTCTCCCGCGGGCACGGGTCGTGTCGGCCGCGCGGCGGGTCCCGGTGGCGGTCCTCGGATCGGGGGCGGGCCTCCTGGCCGGGACCGGGATCGACACCGTGAGCGTCGACGAGGAATCCGGCATGCGGGAACTGCTGCTGTACCTGGCGTCGCTCGGGCACGTCCGGACCTGCTTCGTGGCGGAGTCGGCGTTCCCGTCGACCACACGGCGTGGGCGGGTGCACGCCGAGGTGTCGGGCCGACTCCAGGCGACGGCGGACCTGTGCACGGCGGACATCGACGTGCTCGTCGCCGAGCCCGGACGGGTGCAGAGCTTCCTGGACGACGGCGTGACCGCGTTCGTCGCGGCGAACGACGCGACCGCGGGACGGCTGCTGGCCGCCGCCCGCGCAGCCGGGACCGACCTGCCGGAGGTGGCCGCCGTCACCGGGTTCGACGGCACCGCGCTGGCGGAACGGCTGGACCTGACGACGGTCGAGCAGCCGTGTCGACGGATGGGGGCACGGGTCGTCGAACTCGTCGTCGAACGGCTGCGGGGTCGGCGTGTGGTCCGACACGAGGTGCTGCCGACCGTGCTCGTGCCGCGGTGCCGACCGCGGTCGGTGCCTTCGGAGGGTTAGACCGCGCCGATCGCTTCCTCGTCCGCCGCGGCCTCCTTCTGCACCGCGAACTGCGTCCGGTGCAGCTCCTCGTACCGCCCACCCGCGGCGAGCAGTTCCTCGTGCGTTCCGCGCTCCACGATCGAGCCGTCCTCGACCACCAGGATCAGGTCCGCGCTGCGGATGGTGGAGAGGCGGTGCGCGATCACCATCGCCGTCCGGCCCTCGAGCGCCTCGCTCAGGGCCGCCTGCACGGCAGCCTCGGACGTCGAGTCCAGAGCGGCCGTCGCCTCGTCGAGGATGACGACCCGCGGCTGCGCGAGCAGGAGCCGTGCGATGGTCATGCGCTGACGCTCACCACCGGACAGCCGGTAGCCACGCTCGCCCACCATGGTGTCGAGCTGGTCCGGCAGGGACCGGATGAGCGGCTCGAGGCGGGCCCGCCGGACGGCGTCCCACACCTCGTCGTCCGTGGCCTCGGGCCGGGCGAGCCGCAGGTTCGAGCGGATGGTCTCGTGGAACAGGTGACCGTCCTGCGTCACCATGCCCATCGTGTGCCGCATCGAACTGAACGTGACGTCGCGGACGTCCGTGCCGGCGAGCCGGACGGCACCGCTGTCGACGTCGTACAGGCGCGACAGGAGCTGCGCGACCGTGGACTTACCCGCGCCGGACGTGCCGACCAGGGCGACGGTCTGCCCCGGCTCGATCCGGAACGAGACCCCGTGCAGGACCTCGTCGCCACCGCGGGTGTCCAGCGTGGAGACCTCCTCGAGCGAGGCCAGGGAGACCTTGTCGGCGGACGGGTAGGCGAAGCGGACGTCGTCGAACTCGACCGCGACCGGACCGTCGGGGATCGTGACGGCGTCGGGCTTCTCCTGGATGAGCGGTTCGAGGTCGAGCACCTCGAAGACGCGCTCGAAGCTGACCACGGCGCTCATGATCTCGACCCGGGCGTTCGCCAGGCTGGTCAGCGGCGCGTAGAGGCGGGTGAGCAGGAGGGCCAGGGTGACCACGTCACCGGTGTTCAGCTGGCCGCCGAGGGCGAGGGAACCACCGACCCCGTAGACGAGCGCGAGGGCGAGCGCGGAGACCAGGGTGAGCGCGGTGACGAAGACGAACTGCAGCAGTGCGCTCCGGACCCCGATGTCCCGGACGCGGGCGGCACGGACGCGGAACTCCTCGGCCTCTTCGTCGGGGCGGCCGAACAGCTTGACGAGGGTCGCACCCGGCGCCGAGAACCGCTCGGTCATCTGCGTGCTCATCGCCGAGTTGTGGTCGGCGGCCTCGCGGCGGAGCGCGGCGAGACGGCTGCCCATCCGGCGTGCGGGGATGAGGAAGACCGGCAGCATGACCACCGCGAGCACCGTCACCAGCCAGGAGGTGCTGAGCATCACGACCAGGGTCAGGACCAGCGCCACGACGTTCGTGACCACGCCGGACAGCGTGCCGCTGAAGGCCTGCTGCGCGCCGATCACGTCGTTGTTGAGCCGGCTCACGAGCGCGCCCGTCCGGGTGCGGGTGAAGAAGGCGATCGGCATCTTCTGCACGTGGTTGAACACGGCGGTGCGGAGGTCCAGGATCACGCCCTCACCGATCCGCGCCGAGTACCAGCGGGTCACCAGCGACGTGGCGGCGTCGGCGACGGCAACCAGGGCGATGACGACGGCGAGCCAGACGATCGTGCCGACCGCGCCCCGGGCCGCGATGACGTCCACGACCTGGCCGGCGAGCACCGGCGTCGCGACCGCCAGGAACGCCCCCACGACGGACAGCACGATGAAGACGAGGAGCTTCGCGCGGTAGGGCACGGCGAACGTCAGGATCCGCCGCACGGACTCACGGGAGATGCCGTGCTTGCCGTCCCTGGCGGTCGAGATCTTGTAGAGCGAGCTCCAGGCCACGCCTTCCATGCTCATGACAGTTCCCTCCGTGGCCAGCCGGGGCCTGCTGCGGTGGCGGGAGCCCCGTGGCGGGGCCCTGCAGCGGCGACGGCGACCAGGGAGTCAGGATACGGCTCGTCCGGCACGGAGCGGACGGGCGTCGTGCGCAACGCGGCTGGCCGGGGTGGAGCCCGCGGCAAGTTGTCTGGATTTCTGGACTGGTTCACGGATTCGTCACCGGGGGAGGGGCTCCGCTCCACCTCCCGTCCTTACCGTCGCCGTGACACGACCGCGGATCGACTGCGGCAGCGTGCACGACCGGAAGGCCCACCCATGCATCTGTCCCGAAGCAAGCGCATCGGCATCGTCGGCTCCGTCCTGACCCTCGCCGTGGTCGCGCTGACCGGCTGCTCCGCGAGCAGCGGCGCCGCGACCGGCAGCGGCCCGACTGCCGGCTCCTCCTCGTCCGGCACCTGGGCGAAGTCCGAAGGCACGATCGTCTTCGGTGCCGTCCCCGACCAGGCCGGTTCCGACGCGAACAACAAGCCGCTCGAGGACTACATCGCGAAGGAGACCGGCTACAAGGTGGAGTACTACCCGACCGCCGACTACACCGCACTCATCGCGGCATCGGTCGCCGGCAAGGTCGACGTGATGTCGTCCGGTGGCCTGCAGTACGTCCAGGCCACCAACAAGGGCGCGGCGCTGGCCCCGGTGGCGGCGACGCTGAGCTCGCCGGACGTCAAGGACCCCGGGTACTACTCCGAGGCCATCACCAAGGCCGGCTCGTCGATCACGTCGCTGGGGCAGGCGAAGGGCAAGACGGTGTGCTTCGTGGACCCGAACTCCACCTCCGGCTTCCTCTTCGGGCTGTACCAGCTGAAGAAGGCCGGCCTCGACGTCTCCACCTCGGGCACGGACGCGAGCGGCAACCCGAAGTTCTCCGCGTTCACCGCGTACTTCGCCGGTGCGCACGACAAGTCCGAGCAGGCCGTGGCCTCGGGACAGTGCGACCTCGGGTTCGCCGAGGACTCGGTCGCCGAGCCGGCCGTGAAGAAGGGCGAGATCACGTCCCTCGGCAAGCAGTACGTGCCGGGAGGCCCGCTCTCGATCTCGACGAAGCTGCCGAAGGACGTCCAGGCGAAGCTCGCCACGGTGCTGTCGGGTGCGTCGCCCGATGCCATCAAGAAGGCCGGCATCACGATGACGGACGGCTTCACCCAGGGGTACTTCGGCGTGCAGGCGGAGGACGCGTCGTACTACAAGTCGATCCGCGACCTCTGCTCCACCATCCCCAGCGCCGAGTGCGCCAAGTGACGCGCAGGACCTGGACGAGGGACTGACACCATGCACCGCACGACGACCTCCCCGGTGATCTCCGTCAGCGGGGTCACGAAGGACTTCGGCACCACGAGGGCGCTCGACGACGTCGACCTGTCCGTCGAGCAGGGGGAGGTCGTCGTGCTGCTCGGGTTGTCCGGGTCCGGCAAGTCGACGCTGTTGCGGCACGTCAACGGACTGGAACGGCCGAGCTCCGGTTCCGTCCGGGTCCTCGGCCAGGAGGTCAGCACGCTCCGTCCGCGCGGCCTGCGGACCATGCGTGGCCGCGTCGCGATGGTCTTCCAGCAGTTCGAGCTCGTCCCGGCGCTGACGGTCCTCGAGAACGTCCTGACCGGAGCGCTCTCGCGGCTCCGGGGACCGCGTCTGGGCGTCTGGTCCTACCCGCGGGCCGTCCGCACGGCCGCGCTGACGCACCTCGAGCGTGTCGGTCTGCTCGACAAGGCGTACCAGCGGGCGGACGAGCTCTCCGGCGGGCAGCAGCAGCGCGTCGCGATCGCGCGGGCCCTCATGCAGGACCCGGAGATCCTGCTCGCCGACGAGCCCGTCGCGTCGCTCGACCCGGAGTCGAGCGCCCAGGTGATGCGACTCATCCGGGAGATCGCCGCCGACGACGGGCTCACGGTCGTGTGCAGCCTGCACCAGGTCGACATCGCCCTCGGCTGGGGCGACCGCATCGTCGGCCTCCGGCACGGCGAGGTCGTCCTGGACCTGCCGACCGCCGGCATCAGCAAGGCCCAGGTGATGGAGATCTACGGACGGGTCAGTACCTCCTCGGCCGAGATCCAGGTCATCGCGACCGAACTCGGCGACGTCGAGCTGCTCGACGCAGCCCGGTCGACGGCGGAGCGGTGACCGCCCTCGGGGCGCCCCGCGTCGGCCGGGCCGGCGACGTCGGGGGCCGCGCACCGCGTCGACCGGTCGCGTTCCAGCGGATCGTCGCCGGCGTCGTCGTGCTCGGCATGGTCGCCTTCGGTGCCTGGTCGTTGTCGGAGCTGGACTTCGGCTGGAGCGCCGTCCCGACGAGCATCGCCAACGCCGCGAAGGTGTTCCA
>Ga0308161_1002250_pt1 | contig 20977 bp, 17 predicted proteins | sample PhyFR2_FD_201034 | JGI IMG/M metagenome (GOLD analysis project Ga0308161, IMG submission 201034) | Phyllosphere microbial communities from UC Gill Tract Community Farm, Albany, California, United States - DLSLF.R2 | ecosystem: Host-associated > Plants > Phyllosphere > Unclassified | place: USA...
ATTCAGGGCTTCGGAGAGGTCGGCGACCAGGTCGTCGGTGTCCTCGAGGCCGACAGAGAGACGGAGGTGCCCGAACTCTCGGAACGGTGCCGGGTAGGTGGCCACCCGGCCGCCGTCGGTGCCTGTGTGCACGATGAGCGAATCGTCATGACCGAGCGAGAATCCGGACGTGATCAATCGGAGGTTCGCGACGAACCGGTTCTGCACGTCGGGGGAACCGGCGACGGCGAAGGCCATCATCCCCCCGAAGCCACGCCCGCCGAACTGGCGCGCGGCGAGAGCGTGGTCGGGGTGCGATTCGAGACCGGGATAGTAGATGTACTCCACTCGCGGATCCGCCTCGAGCATCTCGGCGATCCGCAGCGCCGACGAGAAGTGCTGGCGAAGGCGCAGCGGCAGGGTGACGGTGCCGCGCTGGATCTGCCAGGCGTTGAACGGCGAGATGATGCCGCCGACGTCGACCATGGCGTCGGCCTTGATCGGTTCGATCAGCTCGCGACGCCCCGAGACGGAGCCTCCCATGGCGTCGCCGTGACCGTTGAGGTACTTGGTGAGGGAGTGCACGACCAGGTCGGCGCCGTCGCGGATGGGGCGGTAGAACGGCGGTGGCGAGAAAGTGGAATCCACCATCAGGATGGCGCCCGCGGCGTGGGCGATCTCGGCGACCGCGCTCACGTCGGCGACCTTCGTGGTCGGGTTCGCTATCGCCTCGATGCACACGAGCCGCGTCTCCGGACGCATCGCGGCCCGTACGGCGTCGAGGTCGGTGATGTCGACGAATGTCGCTTCGAGGCCGTACCGTCGTGGCAGCAGCTCGGTCCACAGCCGCCAGGTGGCCTCGTACACGACATCGCTCACGACGACGTGGTCGCCGACGCGCACGTGGGTGAAGAAGACCGCATGCAGTGCGGCGACCCCCGAGGCCAGGGCGACCGCGTCCTCTGCGCCGTCGAGCGCGGCGAGCTTCTGCTCGAGGGCCGCCTGGTTGACTCCGGTGTTGCGGGTGTAGAGGCCTGGTGCCGTGGCCGACCAGCTGATCTCGCTCGGATCATCGGGCAGCTGATAGGAGTTCGCCATCACGAGAGGCGTGCGCAGCGCCAGAGTCGAATCGAGCACATTGCCCGCGTGCACGGCCAGGCTGAGGTCGGACAGCGTGTGCGGATCCTTGCGGTCGGGGCGAGGGCTCATGGTGACTCCTTTGATGCGCACCGGGCTTCGGCGCCAACACCACAATAAGGTGCATAATAGACATGCGCAATTGCTGATAGTGCACAACCAGCGCCACTTCCGGGAGGTCACGATGGAGCGACTCCACCTCGATCAGATCGATCGCCTCATCCTCGCGGCGCTCACCGAGAACGCCCGCATCCCTCTGGTGGCACTCGCGACCCAGGTGCATCTGTCACGGAACGCGGTCAAGCAGCGCATCGAGCGCATGGAACGACAGGGCATGATCGGGGGCTACACGGTCGTCGCCGGACGCGCCGGCGGATCCGCGGTGTCAGCCGTCGTGATGGTCTACCGCAGTGACCGGATGCGCGGGGGCAGCGTCGTGTCCGAGATCGCTCAGATCCCCGAGGTGCGCCGATGCGATGTACTCTCGGGCGACTTCGATCTGCTCGTCACGCTGGAGGCCGAGTCGATGGATCGGATCGGCGAGATCTGGGAGACCCTCGCCGCGCTGCCCGGCGTCTCGAACACCGTGACCGCGGTGTCGTTGACGCGGGTGGTCGACCGGTTCTGACCTCGCGGAGGGGCAGGGCATCCCCCACGGACTCCTGCCCTCCGCGAGGAGATCTCAGGTGGTGATGCAGGTGACCTTCGGCTGGGTCATCTCCTCGTATGCGAAGCGCACCCCTTCGCGGCCCATGCTCCCGTACTTCGAGCCGCCGAACGGCATGCTGTCGATGCGGTAGTCGGACGAGTCGTTGATCATGACCCCGCCCGCGTCGAGCGCCTCGGCGACCCGCAGCGCGCGGGTGATGTCCGACGTGAACGCCGCAGCATGGAGCGCGTACTCGATGCTGTTCGCCTCGGCGACGGCGTCGTCCTCGGCGTCGAACGGCGTCAGGATCACGACGGGGGCGAACGCCTCCTCCCTCCAGACCACGCACGTGGGCGAGACGTTCTCGAGTGCGGTCGGCCAGTACACCGACCCCTCTCGCCGGTGACCGGCCAGCACGCGAGCCCCCGACCGCACGGCATCGTCGACCACGCGCTCAGCATGCGTCGCCGCAGCGACCGAGATCATCGGACCCACGTCGGTCTTCGGACTGGCGGGGTCTCCCGCCCGGAGCATCGAGGTGCGAGCGGCGAAACGGTCGCGGAACTCGGCGTACACCGAGCGCTCGATGAGGATGCGCTGGGCGCCGACGCAGTTCTGCCCCGCAGCCCAGAAGGCGCCGGACACGCAGGCCTCGACGGCGGCCGAGATGTCGGCATCCGCGAACACCAGTACGGGGGCGTTGCCCCCCAACTCCATCGCCAGCTTCTTGAGACCGGCGGTGCGGGCGATCGCCTCGCCCGTGGCGAATCCTCCGGTGAACGACACCATGCGGATGTCGCGCACGGCGACGAGCGCCTGTGCCACCTGCCGGTCTCCATGGACGACCGTGATGATCTCGTCGGGGAGTCCGGCCTCCTGCAGCACCTCGACGAGGAAGCGCGCGGTCAGGGGCGTGAACTGCGACGGCTTGAGGATCACGGCGTTGCCGCCGGCGATCGCCGGGCCGATCTTGTGGGCGACGAGGTTGAGCGCGTCGTTGTACGGCGTGATCGCGAGGATCACTCCGAGCGGCTCCCGTGTGTACCAGCCGCGACGGTTCGCGGAGCCCTCATACGCATCGAAGGGGATGACCTCGCCGTCGAAGGAGCGTGCGGTGTCGGCCGACAGCGAGATCGTGGTCACGGCGCGCGTCACCTCCTTGCGCGCCTGAGCGATCGTCTTCCCCGCTTCGCGGACGATCAGCGTCGCCGCCTCCTCTGCCCGCGCCTCGAGGATCCGCGCTGCGCGATCGAGCACCTGGTGCCGAGTGAACCGCGACAGATCGCGCGAGAGCGAGGCGCCGAGCCGCGCCCTCGCCATGATCTCCTCGACGTCATCGACCGAATGCTGCGCGAGGTGGGCGATGACCTCTCCGTTGTAGGGATCGAGCACCTCCAGCAGAGGCGCCTGAGCCGCGGGGGCCTCGATGGTGGGCGCGCTCATCGCGCTGCTCCGACGAGCGCGGCCTGCTGGGCGTCGATCGCGATGATGTCCGACAGCAGCGCGTAGGCCGTCTCGAGGCGGCCGGCGCCGGGGCCCGACATGGTGACGGTGCCGAGCAGATCGGTCGTGAACGCGATCGCGTTGGTCGCACCCGAGATCCCCGCGAGGGGGTGGTCGGCGCCCAGCGAGAGGGGCTCGACGGATGCCGTCACGGCGCCCGACTCGTCGCGGGAGATCGTGCCGAGGAGCTTCCAGTGCTCGCCGGCCGCCGCTGCGGCGATCACGTCGCTCGCGGTGATCCCGCTGATGCCGACGCGAGAGACGTCGGCGGTCGTGATCTCGGCACCGAGCAGCTCGTTGGCGAGGATCACCACCTTCAGCTGCACGTCGGATCCTTCGATGTCGGCGGTGGGGTCGGCCTCCGCATAGCCGAGCGCCTGCGCCTCGGCCACGGCATCCTCGAGCGACTTGCCCGACTCCATCTGACCGAGCACGAAATTGCTCGTGCCGTTGAGGATCCCCTGGATGCGGGTGATGCGGAGGCCCTGGAGGGTCTGCTGCGCCAGCCGCAGCACGGGTGTGCCGCTCATCACCGATCCTTCGTACTCGAATCGCACACCGTTCGCCTCGGCCAGACGATTGAGCTCGGTGCTCGCGAGCGCGACCGGGCCCTTGTTGGTCGTCGTGACGCTCTTGCCGCTTTCGAGGGCGGCGCGAACGTGCGAGATCGCGGGCTCACCGTCGATCGGGTTCGTGTAGGTCGCCTCGACGATGATGCCCGCCGTCGTGGTGCGGATGACGTGGTCGTTGCGAGGATCCTCGTCTCCTCCCGGCATCCCGGCGAAGGTGGCGTCCCCCGTCATCGCGAGCACCGCCGCGAGGTCGATGCCGTCCGCCTGCATGAGGGAGCCGAACCGAAGATCCGTGATCGCCACGACTCTCAGGGTGAAACCGAGATCGTCGGCGAGGTCGGAGCCCCGGTCGCGGATGATCTCGGCGAGGGCGCGGTTGACGCCTCCGAAGCCGATGAGGGCGAGGTCGTGGTGAGTCACCGGGGTTCTCCTTCTTTCCGTGGGCTGTCGCAGGCGTCATCGCCGACCGACACGAGTCCATCCTCAGCGCGGGCGGTGTCGGTGCGCGCCTGTCGGAACCGCAGGGGACCCTGGCGGAATGTCAGCGTCCCGGCCGGATTGTCGGAGCTGGCGTCTGCAGGAGAGATTCCGGGGTTCGGCTCTTGTGGCGCCGTTCTCGAAGGGGATAGTGTCCCCGCAGACACCCACATATTGCTGCATTTACACATCGCTGTGGCTATGATGCACATACAATCCGATTGAGAGTTCCGATGACGCCTCTTCCCGGGGAGAAGTCCCTCCCCAACGTCCTGCCCCACACGACGGCGACCCAGGTGCCTCTTCGGCGTCTGCAGCGGACGATGGACGCCCGACACCTCATCATGATCGCGCTGGGCGGAGTCATCGGCTCCGGCCTCTTCCTCAGCTCCGGCTACACGATCTCGCAGGCGGGTCCGCTCGGCGCGATCATCGCGTACCTGATCGGCGCGTTCGTCGTGTATCTCGTCATGGCGTGCCTCGGCGAACTGGCCGTCGCCTACCCCGTCTCCGGAGCGTTCCACATCTACGCGTCCCGGTCGATCGGGCCCGCGACCGGCTTCACGACCGCCTGGCTCTACTGGCTGTGCTGGGTCGTCGCGCTCGGGTCGGAGTTCACCGCCTCCGGCATCCTCATGCAGCGCTGGTTCCCCGGGGTTCCGGTGTGGCTGTGGTGCCTCATCTTCGCCGCGGTCCTGTTCCTGCTCAACGCGATCTCGGCTCGCGTGTTCGGTGAGGCCGAGTTCTGGTTCTCGCTGGTCAAGGTCGTCGCGATCGTGGGCCTCATCGTGCTCGGCGCTGCGGCGATCTTCGGGTTCACGCCGCTGTCGCCCGAGCATCCGCCGGCACTGCTCTTCAGCAACTTCGAGACTCCCGGTGGACTCTTCCCGAACGGATTCAGCGGCGTGATCGTCACCGCCCTCGCCGTCTTCTACGCGTTCAGCGGTTCGGAGCTGATCGGTGTCGCCGCCGGCGAGACCAAGGATCCCGCCAAGAACATCCCGCGCGCGCTGCGCTCGACGGTGCTGAGACTCGTGGTGCTCTTCGTCGGAGCGATCGCGGTCATCGCCGCCATCCTCCCCTACGACCAGGCCAGCGTCACCAGCAGCCCGTTCGTCGACGTCTTCCAGTACGTCGGAGTCCCCTACGCCGCCGACATCATGAACTTCGTCATCATCACGGCGCTCCTCTCGGCGGGCAACAGCGGACTCTTCTCCTGCGCGAGGATGCTGTTCTCGCTCGCCGAGGAGGGTCACGCTCCGAAGGCGTTCACCCGCCTCACCCGGCGCGGGGTGCCTCTCATCGCCCTCAGCGTCAGCATCCTCATCGGCCTGGTCTCGCTGCTCACCAGCGTGATGGCAGCCGGAACGGTCTACCTGGTTCTGGTGTCGATCGCCGGGTTCGCGGTCGTCGCGGTGTGGATGTCGATCGTCGCGTCGCAGTTCTTCCACCGCCGCAGATTCGTGCGCGAGGGGGGCCGAGTGCAGGATCTGGCGTACCGCACGCCGCTCTATCCGGCCCTGCCCATCGTCGCCTTCTCACTGCTGCTCATCTCGATCGTCGCGATCGCATTCGACCCGAACCAGGTGGCCGCGCTCTACTTCGGCATCCCCTTCGTCGGGGCCTGCTACCTGTACTTCTGGTGGCGTCACGGCCGCAGGGGCGCGCGTGAGGTCTCGCACGATCACGAGGCCGAATCCGTCGAGGCGTGACGACCTCCGCATCCGCGGCGGGGTGGGTGGAGATCGATGAGAGCGCCATCGCCCACAACGTCGTCACCATCCGCGCAGAGCTCGGCGAGAAGGTCGAGTTCTGCGCGGTCGTGAAGGCCGACGCCTACGGCCACGGGATCGACCTGGTCGTACCGCTGCTCATCGCCGAGGGCATCGCGCTCATCGGGGTCGCCTCGAACGACGATGCGGCTGCCGTCCGCGCCGCAGGATTCTCCGGACGTCTGATGCGCGTGCGCCCCGCCGGCCGGGACGAGATCGATGACGGCATCCGGCTCGATGTCGAGGAATGGATCGGTGGAGTCGAGCACGCGCGGATCGTGAGCGCGATCGCCGCAGCGCGCGGCGCCCGGGTGCGCGCGCACCTGTCTCTCAACTCGACGCGGCTGGGTCGCGACGGGATCGACCTCGGTGAGGACGGGGGTACGGATGCCGTGGCCGCCGTCCTCGCTGATCCGTGGGTGGATGTCGTCGGCCTGTGCGCGCACTTCCCGTGCGAGGACGTGACGGACGTGACCGACGGCACGGCACGATTCGATGACGAGACCCGGGAGGTGCTCGCGGGGAGACACGCGGGTGCGCGGATCGCGCGGCACTGCGCCACCACGTTCGCGGCACTCACCGTGCCCGAGTCGCGGTTCGACCTCGTGCGCATCGGGGCGGGGCTGTACGGCGACTCCGACACGGTCGGGGGCGCACTGCGGCCTGCCATGCGGGTCGTGTCGCGGATCGCGGCGATCAACGTCTACCCGGCCGGAAGCACGGTCGGATACGACCGATGGCACCGCCTCGACCGCGATGCGCGTCTGGCCGTGATCCCTCTCGGCTACGCCGACGGCTTCCACCGCAGTCTGAGCGGCACCGGCGAGGTGCTGGTGCGAGGACGACGCGCACCCATCGTGGATCGGATCGCGATGAACAGCTTCCTCGTCGATGTCTCGAGCATCCCTCGTGCAGCGCCGGGAGACGAGGTGGTGCTGTTCGGCCGGCAAGGCGACGAGGTGATCTCCCCGGCCGATGTCGCGCGGTCGCACGGTCACATCGCTGCCGATCTCTACGTCGCCTGGGGGCGGCTCCTGCCGCGTCGTCCGGTCGCCGCCGGCGGATAGGATTGCCGTGATCTCGACCCGCACGAAGGAGGAACGATGACGGCCTCATCCTCTCTCGTGCAGGGTCTGAAGCTTCTCGACGCCGCGGTATCCCAGGAGCGCCGCGCTCGTCCCGGGCTCAACGCCTCCCGTCTGGCGGAGGCCACCGGGATCGAGCGCAGCCGGGTCTCGCGGCTCACGCAGGAGCTGCGCGCACGGGACCTCCTCAGTCGCGACGATGATGCCCTGTTCGCGGCCGGGCCGGAGTTCTTCCGCACCGCTGCCGTTCTCAACGCGCCCTGGTTGCGGGCCTCGCGGGCCGCTCTGCGGGCGCTCGCCTCGAGACTCGGCGTCAATGCGCTGATCACGATCGCCGACGGACCGCGGGGCGTGCTGCTGAGGTGCGAGAGGTCGGCCGACGGGGTCGATCGTTCCCTCCGGGAAGGGCTCGTGACGCCCATCTGGTGCACCGGTGCGGGCAGAGCGCTGCTCTGGGACCACACTGCCGAGCAGCTCGAGCAGCTGCTCGACGATGTGCAGTTCGTCGGTGTGGGCGGCCCGACGGCCGCCCGATCGACGGACGACGTGCGTGCGCTGCTGGAGAGGGACCGCGCAGACGCGCTCATCGCCGCGGCGGAGGAGTACGACGAGGGCATCGACGAGTTCGCTCTGCCGATCCGCCGCAGGGGCGAGGTCATCGCGTCACTGGCGGTTCGCGGCAGGCATCGGCGCAAGGGTCCCACGCGCGACACGCGCGCGCTGCTCACCCAGTTCGCCGGCGAGCTCAGTGCGGCGGCCGGCGCGGAGTAACCCTCAGGCGCAGACGGAGGCGGGGGCGCCGAGCTCCCGCGAGAGCTGTGCGGCTGCTCGGGCGCAGGCGTCGCCGCACGCCGCGGTGCGCTCCTGCATCGCCTCGCGCGTTCCGATCACCTGCACCGCGGCGACGACCTCGCCGCGGTGGTCCCAGACGGGAGCGGCGACCGAGTAGAGGCCGGGCTCGGCTTCCTGGTCGACGATCGTGAAGCCGCGCCGACGATCGTCGTCGAGCCGCGAGAGGAAGTCGTCGATCGAGGCGGGGGTGTTCGGGCCCTGCGCCGAGAACTCGGTCGAGCCGAAGACGGTGCGGATCTCTTCGGCGGGGGCGTCCCACAGCGTCGCGCGCCCGGCGTCGCTGCAGTACGCCGGGTACGCGCGACCGATCCAGGATCCGATCATCCGGGAGTCGGCGGGCAGGCTCTCCAACGTCGTGAGCGTCGCATCTCCCTGCAGGACGCTGAGGAACGCGGCCTCGCCGAGGTGCGACGACAGCTCGTCGAGCACCACCTGGCCGTGGGTGCGAAGACGCTGCGCGCTCAGCTCCTGCGCGGCGGCGTACCAGCCCCAGGCGAGGGTGAACGAGCGGTCGGCGTTCCTTCTCACGAGCCCCGAGCGGTGCAGAGATGCCAGGGTGCGCGACACCTGCGAACGCTCGCGACCGAGGGCCTCGGCGATCCCGCTGACGGTGGCCGGCCGCAGATCACGGGCGAGGTCGGCGACGGCTGCGAGGACGTCCAGTCCGCGACCCATGCTGCTCGAGGGGGGCCGTCGGGGCGTGGCGGAGGGCATGCAACGAGGTTACCGCTGGGCGTCAGCCCACCCGGCGTATCGAGGCGCGCTCGATGACCGGCATCGGTATCAGCACCGCGCCGAGAGGGCGCTCGCCGAGGAGCATCTCGACGGCCGTGCGCCCCATCACGTCATAGGGGAGCCGCGCGGTCGTGAGGCCCGGTCGTTGGAAGCTCGCCAGCTCTTCGTCGTCGAACGACGCGACCGAGATGTCGTCGGGCACCTTCAGTCCGCGCTCCGCGATCGCCTGGTACGCGCCGAACGCCACGCCGTCGTTGCCCGCCAGGATCGCTGTGAGATCGGGATGCGCGTCGAGCATCTGCAGCGTTCTGGTGTACCCGATGTCGGGGTTCCATTCGGGGACGTCGACGATGGTCGGATGCACGCCCGCCTCGGCGAAAGCGGCGCGGATGCCGTCGAACCGCGGCCCGATGGTGACCGAATGGCGCGGCGACGAGACCGCGAGGGGATTGTTCCCGATCACGCCGACGCGGCGGTGCCCGGCGGCGGTGAGCAGGTGCGCCATCGCATGACCGGCGGTCCGTTCGTCCGGCAGCACCGAGGGGTGCCCGGTCGTCGACGTGCCGTTCACGATCACGACGGGGACGTCCTGGGGCATCGGCGGAAGCTCGATCATCCGCGCGCCCAGAAGTCCGATCAGGATGCCGTCGACTCGACGGTCGATCATGGCCTGGATCTCGTCCGAGATCTTCGCGTCGTCGCCCTCGGTCTCGGCGATGAGAACGGTGTGGCCGTGCTCTTTCGCCGCCGAGAGCAGGCCGCGGATCATCTCGGAGGCATAGCGGGTCACGGTGATCTGGTCCGAGATGAAGCCGAGCGTCTTCGTCTTGCCGAGGCGCAGGCTCTGCGCTGCCGGGTTCGGTCGATAGCCGAGCTCCTCGGCGGCGGCCCTGACGCGTCGGGCCGCGTCGACGGAGAGGCGCGAACCCGGTCGGTCGTTCAGGATCATGCTGACCGCGGTCTTCGACATGCCGGAGAGCGCGGCGACATCGGCGAGCGTCGGCCTGCGATCGACGTTGTTCGGCACCGGCATCCTCCTGTCGTGACATCTCCAGCTTAGGCAGTGGGAGCCTTCCCCCGGAACTGCGTGCGTTGAATTGATTTAGCAGAATACTTGCAGCCCCCGATCCGCGATGCTAACCTCGGCCTGCTGAATCAATTCAGCATCTTCGCTCGGGCACTGCTTCCCGCCTGCGAAGTCACTCACTCAGGAGAGAACATCGTGGTTGATCTCACTCGCAGAGCCCTGTTCGGTGCCATCGGCCTGGGCATCGTCGGCACCGTGGTCTCGTGGCCTCGGCTCACCGGAGCCGACATTCCCGGGCGCGGAAAAGATGTCCTGACGGTCGCTCTCTTCGGCACCGCGCAGGATGCCGTGGCCCGCCAGGCGCTGGTCGACGGCTTCCAGCGCGCACACCCCGGGATCGAGGTGCGCATCGTCGCCATCCAGGGACAGGACTGGAGCGAGTACTTCGCGAAGATCCTCACGATGATCGCGGCGGGTACGCCTCCTGATGTCGTCACGGTGGCGACCGAGGGCGCTCAGCTCTTCGCGTCGCGGCTCGCGCATCCGCTCGACGACTTCGTGCGCCGCGACGCGTCGGAGATGCAGGAGTACTTCGACGACGTGAACCCGGCGCTGATCGAGGCGTTCATGTACCAGGGCAGCCTGTTCCAGATGCCCGACAACTTCAATGCGGCGAACGTCTTCTACAGCACTCAGGCGATGGAGCGCGCGGGGCTCGAGCGCCCCGCCGACAACTGGACGCTGGATGAGTTCTTCGCGACCGCCCGGGCGATGAAGAAGAGCGCGCCGGGGCAGTTCCTGCCGTACTTCTGGAACAACCGACTGTGGGGCGGAGTCGTTCCGTGGCTCTACGTCAACAACACCAGCTTCCTGCGCGAGGAGAAGGCCGGCGGAGGCGACTGGTTCTGGAACCGCTTCTATCCCGACCAGCCGGCCCGCAGCGGAGGATACGTGTGGCGGCAGGCGGATGCGCTGAACGAGAGCGTCGAGGAGAGCTTCTCGGTGCTGCAGAGCATGGTCTCGGAGGGGCTCGCAGCGAATCCCGCCCAGGGCGGGGGCAACGAGCTGGTCTCGCTGTTCTCCAGCGGGTCGGTCGGCATGACCCCCGCGGGTGGATTCTGGGTGAGCGGGCTCGAAGAGGCGGGCGTCGCGAACGACGCCTACGACGTGACGTACTTCCCCCGGATGGCGGGGCAGCGTCACCAGTTCGGTGCGGGGGGCTACGCGATCATGGAGACCTCCCCGCGCAAGGACGAGGCCTGGGAGTGGCTCAAGTACTGCGTCTCGGTCGAGGGCATGAAGATCGCCCACCCGAAGCCCGACTCGTCGCTTCCTCGTCGCTCGCTCAACGCCGAACTGTACGGAGCGGGGGTGGGCCCGGCCCACTGGGAGGTCTTCTACGACACCCTCGACAAGTTCCCCGACACCGGCCCGATGCCGGCGCCTCCCCAGCAGGCGGCGGTCGAGTCGGCGTTGCTGAAGAACGTGGTGTCGACCATCACGAACGGTCCTGCCGGCGTCCGCCGCGGGCTGGAGACGATGCAGCGTGATCTCGAGATCGCGCTGGGAGGACGATGATGTCGGAGAGCAGCACGCGAACCCTGACCGTGCCGACGGCACCCCGCGGTGAGACCGGCACCGTCGCCCGCTCGGGCCGGTCCATCATCTGGGTCTTCCTGGCCCCCACCGTGATCGGCCTCGGGCTGTTCAACCTCGTCCCGATCGTCGGATCGTTCGTCCTGGCCTTCTTCCGCTGGGACATCATCTCCGATCCCGTGTTCGTCGGCGTCGACAACTTCGTCGATCTCGCGATGAACCCGACGGTGCGTGTGTCCTTCCTGAACACCATCGGCTTCGTGGTCGTGGCGGTCATCCTGCAGCTCACGGTCGCGCTGGTGCTCGCCATCCTCGTGCAGTCGAAGATGCCGGTGTGGTTGCGCACCTTCTTCCGGTCGTCGCTGTTCTTCCCGCTGATCCTGTCTGCCGCATCGGTCTCCCTGATCATGGCGTACCTGTTCAACCAGGAGTTCGGGCTCGTGAACCAGACGCTCAACCTGATCGGCATCGCCGACGTCGGGTGGCTGACGACCGGGTTCGGAGCGAAGGTCGTGGTGCTGCTCGTCTACGTGTGGCAGAACTTCGGCTTCACGTTCCTGCTCTTCATCGGGGGGCTCGCGGCGATCCCGAGCGAGGTCTACGAAGCATCCTCCCTCGACGGCGCCGCCGGATGGACGCAGTTCCGCATGATCACGCTGCCCCTGGTGAGCCCGACCCTGCTGGTCGCATCGGTCATGGCCATCATCAACGCGCTGCAGATCTTCGATCAGCCGTGGGTGCTCTCGCGAGGCGGACCCGGTGATGAGACCCGGACGGCAGTCATGGTGATCTACGAGTCCGCCTTCCGGGAGCTCGACTTCGGGGGCGCCTCCGCCATCGGAATCGTGCTGACCCTCCTCATCATGCTCGTCACGGCCATCCAGTTCCGGCTGAGCCGCCGATTCGTCTTCTACGGGTGAGGCCATCATGACCACGACAATCATCACGAAGCGCTCGTGGGCCCACAGCCTCGGCACGGGTGCCAAGTTCGTCATCCTCGGGGTGGCCGCCTTCCTCACTCTCGGCCCCGTCGTCTGGACGCTCGTCACGGCGCTGTCGCCCACAGACAGCGTCACGCAAGAGGTCACGGTGGGCTTCGGAGCGTTCGCCGACGTCTTCACCAAGATCCCGCTCTGGCTGTATGCCTGGAACAGCGCGCTCGTGGTGATGCTCGTCGCCGCCGGGCAGATGCTCTCTGCGGCGATGGCGGGCTACGTCTTCGCCAAGTTCGAGTTCCGCAGCAAGAAGATCCTCTTCGCCCTGATCCTCGCGACGATGATGGTTCCGCTGCAGGTCACGATCGTGCCCGTGTTCATGCTGGTGCGGGGCATGGGTCTCGCCGATACGCTCCTGGCGCTCATCGTGCCCGCCTTGCCCACCGCCTTCGGCACGTTCCTGATGCGCCAGTACTTCATGGGCATCCCGACCGAACTGGGTGAAGCCGCGCAGCTCGACGGCGCGGGCCCCTGGCGCACGTTCTTCGGCGTGTACCTGCCGCTGGCGACGCCGGCACTCGCGATCGTCGGCATCCTCGCCTTCAACTATCACTGGAACGAGTTCTTCCGGCCGCTCATCATGACCATCAGCGATCAGAACTTCACGTTGCCGCTCGGTCTCGTGACTCTGCAGGGCAACCTCGGCACCGGCAGCATCTCGACGGTGCTCGCCGGCGTGATCCTCTCGATGATCCCTGCGCTGCTGGTGTTCTTCTTCGGGCAGAAGCCGCTGCGCGAGGGACTCACAGCCGGCGTCGGCAAGTGACGCACGCCCCATCACAGAGAAAGACGACTGCACCGGTGACTCCCACTGATCTTCCCCCGGTCCGCACCACGAGACCGCGCGTGCACTTCGCTCCGCGCAGCAACTGGATGAACGATCCCAACGGTCTCGTCTTCCACGACGGCCTGTACCACCTGTACTTCCAGTACAACCCGCACGGCGTCGAGCACGCCAACCTCAGCTGGGGCCATGCGACGAGCACCGACCTCGCGCGATGGACCGAGCACGACCCGGCGATCCTCTGGGACGACGATGCGCAGATCTTCTCGGGTTCCGTCGTGGTCGACCACGGCAACACCTCGGGATTCGGCACGGACGAGCGACCGCCGCTGGTGGCGTTGTACACGGCTGCGGCGCCCGGGCATCAGGCGCAGGCGCTCGCATACAGCACTGACGGCGGGTATGCCTGGACCAAGTATTCGGGCAACCCCGTGCTCGACCGCGGCACGAGCGACTTCCGCGACCCGAAGGTGTTCCGCTACGACGACGGCGGGGACGGATACTGGGTGATGGTCGCGGTCGAGGCGCAGGACCGTCAGGTGCTGTTCCACCGCTCCGACGACCTGAAGACCTGGACGTTCCTCTCGTCGTATGGTCCGGCCGGACCGGTCGGCGGTGTCTGGGAATGCCCGGACATGTTCCCGCTCGCGGTCGACGGCGATGACGACGACGTGCGCTGGGTGCTGTTGATCAGCCTCAACCCCGGCGGCATCGCGGGTGGTTCGGGGACGCACTATGTCGTGGGTGACTTCGACGGCACGACCTTCCGCGCCTCCGTTCCTCACCCCGTGCCGACGCGCGCCCTGCTGAGGGAGGGGAGTCAGTCCCGTGACGAGCTCGAACGCTACGGGTGGATCGATTTCGGGCCCGACTGCTATGCCGGCGTCACGTTCGACGGCCTCTCCCACGGCGAGCGGACGCTCATCGCCTGGATGGACAACTGGAAGTATGCCGGTCGCATCCCCGCCGACGACTCCGAGGAGCACCGCAGCGCGATGACTCTCCCGCGCCGGCTCTCGCTCACTCGTGATGAAGCGGGGGTCGAGCGCCTGCGGCAGCAGCCGGCGGTCGCACTCGAGCCCCGTGGGAGCACGGACCTCAGCGGTGTGGCCGGTGGCGTCGCGCTCACCGAAGGTGCCGGGGCTGTGCGCATCAGCGTCGCCGCGACGTTCGGCGATGCGCAGAGCGTCGAACTCCGCATCGACTCGACGTCGGACGACGGGGTCGTGATCCGTCAGGACCGTGCGAGCGGACGCATCGAGCTCGTTCGTGCCGGCGCAGGGATGCCGTCGGAGTTTCGCGGGTCTTCGTCGATGACTCTCGAGCGACGCGACGAGATCCGATGGGACCTCTGGATCGACGATCTGAATGAGCGGGTGTCGTCGGTCGAACTGTTCGCGCAGAACGGCGAGAGGGTGCTCACGGCGCTGATCCCCGTCGCGTCGCTGCGCACGTACACCGTGACAGCCGTCGGGGGAACGCTGCAGGAGGCACGAGCCGACGTCGCGGAGCCGTGAACCGGCTGACCGACGGCCGGTCGCCGTCGGTCAGCCGCATCGCGCCGTCAGTCAGTCGTCTGAGCGACGGCGCCTGGTCGTGCGACCGCCGATCGAATGATCTCGGCCAGGTCGCCAGGGCGGCTCCACATCGGCCAGTGGCCCGTCGCGAGGTCGATGACGTCGACCGTGTCGAGCTCCGCGACCGGGGCAAACATCGGGTGCCCGTTCCGGGCCAGCTCCACTACCTGCGCGCTCGGGATCGAACAGCACACCAGTGTGGTCGGGATGCTGTTGCGGGCGTCGTTCGTCAGCTCGACGGACCCGCGGAGCACGAGGCCGGGCTCGGGGACAGCCCTGGCACGGAAGCGCTCGAGGACTTCGGTGCTCAGTCCCTCGAGGCTCGCCTGCTGTGCGAGAACGTCGAACGCCGGCAGCGGCACGTCCTCGACGTCGTCCGGGAGATCGGGGGCGAAAGCGCTTCCGGATGCCATCGGCCCCGAGTCGACCCACACCACTCGACGAACGAGTTCGGGATGCCGGTCGAGAAGGAGGCTGACGGGACCGTTCGCCCCGCTGTGGGCGACGACAACCGCCGGCCGGGTTGCGGAGACATCACAGCGCGCAAGCGTGTCTTGGATCGCCCGTACCTGGTCGTCGAGCGTTTTGGATGAGCGGTGCGGGTCGTCGCGGTCGAGCCCGGGCAGCGTCACTGCGACGGTGCGGGAGGAGGAGGCGTGCAGGTCCTCGAGGACCTCGTCCCACGCCCAGGCGCCCAACCAGTGCCCGGCGATGAGGATGGTGATCGGACTGAGGTTCGGATTCGTCGTCGTCATGTCTTCACTCTCTCGGCCTCTCCGGGCAGGTGTATGTCACTATCTATGTCATGAATAACCAGCGCACTCGACGATGAAGCGGGCAGAGCGACTCCATGCGCTTTCCGAGGCGTTGCACAGGAGTGGATCGAGGGGGTACTCCGCCGAGCGTCTGGCGCGAGACTTCGAGGTCTCCGTGCGCACCGTGAAGCGCGATCTTCAGGCGCTCGAACGCAGCGGTGCGCCGATCTGGTCACGCCCGGGGCCCGGCGGTGGGTACGGATTGGCGGTGGGCGCATCGCTGCCGCCGGTCAGCCTGTCGCCCGTTCAAGCGGTGGCGCTCATGGCATCGGTGTCGGCGGCGCCTGATGCCCCGTACGCGGATCTGGCGGCGGCCGGCGTCCAGAAGGTCCTGGGCGTGCTCGATCCCCGCACCCGAGCGCGAGCCGACGCATTGGCTGCGCGCATCTGGGTCGACGTGCCTCCCACCGCTTCACGAGCCACCAGGTCGGCGCTCGAAGAAGCGATGACCGAGCAGCGGGTCGTTCGCATCCGATACACCGCCCAGGATGGCGCCACCACCACACGCGACGTCGAGCCTGTGCTGTTCGCCTCGACGAACGGCCGGTGGTATCTCGTCGGGTGGTGCCGGCTGCGTGACGCCATGCGATGGTTCATCGTGTCTCGCGTCGCGCGGGCCAGCGTGACCGCGATCCCCTGCAGCGGTCACACCGTCGCTGAGGTCGGCGAGCCCCCGGCGAGCGCCAGGCCGGTGCACGGCTTCTCCTCCTTCAGGTAAGAGGGCGACGTGCTCCCAAAGACGCCCTCGGGATTGAACGAGGCCATCGTCGACCCGCCTCGCACCTGTATGGAGGGGCTTCACACAACGCAACGACCGGAGGACAATGCAGACCGCGATCCGAGGTGAACGGGCCTCAGACGGTCGACTGCGAGCGACGCCCGCAAAAGGGCCTGGGAGCGGATCGCTGCCAGATTTCTCCTTGGCGGCCGAGCTGGACGCGCTGGGGCACTCCGGGGTCGCCAGATCGTCGTGTCCTGTGAGCGCCCGGTATCGCCAGCCCAGCACCTCGCAGATCTCGGCTGTTTCTGTGAACTGAACTTCTTGACATCCCTCCCGCGCAGGCCTAACGTACAACCAAATGGTTGCACAAAGAGAACTGAGCGAAGCGGAGGTCGACCGTGTGTTCCACGCACTGGCGACGTCGACCCGACGCGACATCCTGCGCCGGACGATCGCGCGGGAGCAGTCCGTCTCGGCCCTCGCCTCCGAATACGACATGTCGTTCGCGGCGGTGCAGAAGCACGTGTCCGTGCTCGAGGCCGCCGATCTCATCGTCAAGCGCGCCGAGGGGCGCGAGCGGCTCGTCCGCGCGAACCCCGAGATGATCGCCCGCGCCAGGGCGCTCCTCGCCCGATACGAAGAGCTGTGGCGGTCGCGCATCGCCCGGCTCGACGACCTGCTGGCCGAGGCGCCGGCAGATCGACCGACCACCGAAGACAGCACCCGCACGCCCACTGGAGAAGGAGACTGATATGCCTGTCACCGACGTCATCACCGATACCGAGAACCTCACCATGACGGTCATCGCCGACCTCGCGGCACCCGTCGAGCGGGTGTGGGAGGTGTACAGCGACCCCCGTCAGCTCGAGCGCTTCTGGGGTCCCCCCGGATGGCCCGCGACCTTCACCTCGTGGGATCAGACGGTCGGCGGCCGTGCCGACTACACGATGCACGGACCCCGCGGCGAGAAGGCCGCAGGCACCTGGGAGTTCCTCGAGATCGACCGACCCCGCGGATTCGCGGTCATCGACGCGTTCGCCGACGACGACGGACATCCCGACCCCGACCTGCCTTCGATGCGCATGACGTTCACGTTCGAGCAGACCGCCGAGGGGACGCGCATGGTCAACACCAGTCACTTCGCGTCGGCCGAGGCGCTCGAGCAGCTCATCGCGATGGGCGCGATCGAGGGCACCACCATGGCGATGAGCCAGATGGACGCCGTGCTGCAGGACCTCCGCGACTACGCGCAGGGCAAGGGCACGCAGGTCACGCTCCTCGACGACGTGCACGTGCGCATCACCCGCCTCGTCGAGGGCCCGCGCGAGCTGGTCTGGCGCGCTCACAACGAACCGGAGCTCATGAAGCGATGGCTGCTCGGGCCCGACGGATGGGAGATGACCGAGGTCACCGTCGCCTCCGAGGTGGGGCAGAGCTATCGCACCTCCTGGGCGCCGGTCGGCGACACCGAGGGAGAGCCGTTCGGATTCGAGGGGGAGGCGCTGCTGATCGACGCCCCGCGGCGGTCGGTGCAGACCGAGCGGATGATCGGGATGCCGGTCGAGACGTTGAACGACCTGAACCTCTACGAGGAGGACGGGGCGACTCTCATCACCCTCTACATCGAGTACCCCGACAAGGAGACGCGCGACATGATCCTCGCCACCGGCATGGCCGAGGGCATGGAGACGTCGTACGCACGCCTCGAGCGGGAGCTGCTCGCCGTCTGACGGGTGAGACGCCGGAAGACCGGTCGGTTCCCTGGAGGGATCGGCCGGTCTTCCGCGTTCCTGGTGCGCTTCTCCGGAGTCGGAGTCGGGGTCATGGGGCGGCTCGATCGCCGCCCCGCGCGCGCCAGGACGATTCAGTCCCCGTCGTCCTGCAGGGCGGGCACGTAGCCGTGCATGCTGGCGGCGCGCTTCAACTGCGAGAAGGTGGTGACGCCGATCTTGCGGTACACGGTCCTGAGCTGTGTCTTCACCGTGTTGACGGACACGAAGACGGCCTCCGCGGTCTCTCCGACCGTCAGGCCGCGCAGTCGTGCGGCCAGCACGACGTGCTCTCGCGGGGTGAGCGTGAGGAACGGGTCGTGAACCCGAGATCCGGCAGTGCGGAGGATGTGCGCGGACATGTCCTCAGGGAGGGACTCGGAGCTGCTCTGCATGAGCCTCGGGATCTCGCGACCGTCTCCCACAGCCAGCGCGCTGTAGAGCCGCTCCCGGTTGGCGAGCGCCACCGCCGACTCCCACGTCCTCGACGCGGTCGGCACGCCGAGCGAGGACTCCGCGCCGGCTTTCAGCGCGAGCGCCGCGACCATGACCCAGGGCGACACGGCCGGCAACAGCGTCAGAGCGGTGGCGGCCCTCTCGACGCGCTCGATGCGGCCGGATCTGGCGTCGTCGGCGATCTTCCAGAGTTCGATCATCTTCGCGCCCAGAGAGGAGGGAGGAACGACGGCGCCGTTCAACTCCAGGCGTGCCGCGGACTGCGATCCCATCTTCGAGAGCAGCCTGTGTCGGGCGATGGCGAGGAATGCCGCGCCCTCGCCCCGCTCGGCGCGCTCATCGGGCATCGCAGACGAGGCGGTATCGATATCGGCGAGGATGGTGACCGCATCCACATGCGAATCCACCAGCAGAGCGCAGAGGAGCTTGTGAGCCGGCCAGCGTTCACGCGCGGGGCGCAGGTCTATCCGGGCGAGGAGCCGTCGTGCATCGTCGAACTCGAAGGTGCCGATGAGGATCATGACCTCCGCGAGCTGCGCGGGCACCACGCTGCGTCCCGCCCACCATGCGTCGCCGATCTCGGGCAGGCGGGCGAGCCACGCACGCGCCTCGGTGTTCCTGCCGGCGAGCGCGTCGACCCACGCGAGTGCCCCCGCCGCTCGTGCTCGACCCATCCGATCATCGATCATCAGGGCGATGTCGTAGCTGTCGACGAACTCTCGTCTGGCGCCGTCGAGATCCCCTGCGAGCTCACGCACGTAGCCCCAGGCGTAGGTCATCTCCGGCAGGGCCTGCTGCATCTGCTCGCGGTCCGAGGAATCGGCGGCGTCGAGGAGTTCTCGTGCCTCGCGGGCCATCTTCTCGGCGGCGTCGTACTCGCCACTGGCCCGTCGCGCCGTCGCGCGGACGCTCAACTGCACGAGCTCATCGAAGACGCCGCGCGGTGGTCCCGCGGGGGTCGCCTTGCGGAACCGCATCGTGTGCGCGTGATCTCCCGGGGCGATGCGGTCGAGGTAGCCCTTCGCGAGAGAGGCGCGCGGATGGGCTACCAGCACGGCGTCGGGCAACGCCTCGATGGCCTGTCTGGCCGACATCGGATCCTGAGCGAGGAGTTCCGTCCAGTTGCTCTGGACGAAGCCGACCAGATCGTCCCATGCCTCGGCGTCGATCAACCCCCGCATCGTGCTGTGCAACGACTCGGACCTCAGCGCCACGTTGTCGCCCCGTTCGTCATCTGATCTCGCGGCCTATCCGTGCCGGATGGGCCTATCTGCCTCTCTGCTAGCTGCGCAGCCGGAACAGTCCGGCGCCACCGTCGACCGCGAGAGCATGGTGAGTGCCGAGGCGTGCGTCAGGGCGTCGTCGCGCGGGAGCGCACCTGCCGCTGTCGCGTGACGCGACCGTGGTGAGCCTTCTGCAACATACACGTCGCGAAGACCGGTTCTCAGAGACTCAGCGGCGCAGGAGCGGTTTATCACCCACAGTTTCACCTCTAACAGAGTCGACACGCTCACAGAGCTCATCGAGAGGCGGTTCTGCTGCGCGGGGGCGCTGGTGTGGCCCGTGTCGTCGATGCGCGGCTATGCCGGCGCGCTGCTCCGCGGTCAGGGAGCGGATCGATCGCCGCCCCGGGCGCGCGGGCGACGCGTCGACCACAGGGCCAGGGCGATCAGCACCGGCTGGAAGAACAGGCGCACGAAGCGCTTGGTGTCGGTGTCGAGCCCGAAGGCATCGCGGTGCTCCAGCCACTGGGCGATGTTGCCGGGGAAGACGGCGAGGAAGAACAGGGCCGTGGCCACGCCGACCAGCCCGCGGCGCTTGCGCGCGACGAGCAGAGCCGCGCCGAGTCCGACCTCGACGACGCCGGACGCGAGAACGGTCACGTCGGGATCCAGCGGCACCCAGTCCGGCACCTGCGCCTGGAACTCGTCCCGCGCGAACGTCAGATGCGAGACGCCGGCGAAGACGAGGAAGGAACCGAGGAAGATCCGACCGACCGTGCGTGCGACATTCTTCTTCGACATGGTGCGAGTGTACGCGGCGCGGCTCAGCGGAGCATCGAGAACAGCAGCCGACCCGCCTCCTCCGTCGAGAGCCGGGTGAAGATCGGCAGCGCGATGACGTATCGACCGAACAGGAACCCGATGAGGGCGGTGGCCATCCGGCGGGCCCGTGCACGGCCCAGCTCGTCGACGAGCGGGTCGAAGACCGAACTCTGGAGGTAGTCGCCGATCGTCTCGGACGCCCCGGAGTCCGAGACCAGTCGGCGGGCGAGGTCGGCGAGCCGAGCGCCGTGCTCGGGGTGCTCCCACACCGCCAGGACACCGTGAGCGAGACGCTCGAGGTCGAGTCGGCCGTCGTCGTCGCGAGAGAGGGCGATGACGTCGTGCGGGGCCGCACGCAAGGCGATCGCGGCCGCGATCAGTCCGGTCCTCGAGCCGAAGTGATAATTGACCAGAGTGTGGCTGACCCCCAC
>Ga0308161_1002251_pt1 | contig 20970 bp, 19 predicted proteins | sample PhyFR2_FD_201034 | JGI IMG/M metagenome (GOLD analysis project Ga0308161, IMG submission 201034) | Phyllosphere microbial communities from UC Gill Tract Community Farm, Albany, California, United States - DLSLF.R2 | ecosystem: Host-associated > Plants > Phyllosphere > Unclassified | place: USA...
CGTCGTCTGCAGTCAGTGCGTGGTCTCTCCCGCGTCCGGACGTTCGACGATCGCCTGGGCCGCGGCGGCCTCGGCGGTCGGCACCTGCGCCCCGACCGACGCGCCGATCTGCGCGGCACTCGCCGCATCGTCGGCATCGCCGCTCACGACCACCGGGGTCGTGCCGGTGAGCGCGTCTTCGGCATCGATGTCGGTCGCGGCCTGCTCGAACTGCGACTGGTACAGCCGCCAGTAGGCGCCCTGTGCCGTGATGAGCTCGTCGTGCGTGCCCTTCTCGACGATGTCTCCGTGCTCCATGACGAGGATGAGATCGGCGTCACGGATCGTCGACAGCCGGTGCGCGATCACGAACGACGTGCGCCCCTGTCGCAGCGCGGCCATCGCGTTCTGCAGCAGCAGCTCGGTGCGGGTGTCGACGGCCGACGTCGCTTCATCGAGGATGAGGATCGACGGCTGGGCGACGAACGCTCGCGCGATCGTGATGAGCTGGCGCTCTCCCGCGGAGACGTTGGAGGCGTCTTCGTCGAGCACGGTGTCGTATCCCTCGGGGAGGGCGTGCACGAAGCGGTCGACGTACGTCGCCTTCGCGGCCTCGAGCACATCCGCGTCGGTCGCGGTCGATCTCCCGTACCGGATGTTCTCGCGGATGGAGCCGGCGAACAGCCACGGATCCTGCAGCACCATGCCCGTGCGCGAGCGCAACTGGTCCCGCGTGATCTCGGAGATGTCCTGGCCGTCGAGGAGGATGCGTCCACCGTCGAGCTCGTAGAACCGCATGATCAGATTGACCAGCGTCGTCTTTCCCGCTCCGGTCGGTCCGACGATCGCCACGGTCTGGCCGGGCTCGACGCGGAACGACAGGTCGGTGATCAGCGGGCGATCGGGCGTGTACGAGAACGCGACGTTCTCGAACTCGACGACGCCCTCGCCGTCGGCGAGCATCGGCGCATCGGGCTCGTCCGCCTCCTGCTCGTCGGTGTCGAGAAGCTCGAACACGCGCTCCGCCGATGCGGTTCCCGACTGCACGACCGCAGCCATGCCGCCCAGCTCCGACAGCGGCTGCGTGAACTGCTGCGAGTACTGGATGAACGCCTGCACGTCGCCGAGACGCAGCTGGCCGCTCGCGACCATGAGACCGCCGAGCACGGCGATGCCGACGTAGGTGAGACTGCCGACGAAGGTCATCGCCGGCATGATGATGCCCGAGAGGAACTGCGCCTTGAAGCTGGCCTGGAACAGCTCCTCGTTCTCGTCCTTGAACTTGTCGAGCGCGTCTTTCTCGCGACCGAACACCTTGACGAGCGCGTGTCCCGAGAACGCCTCCTCGACGCGGGCGTTCAGACGACCCACCTTGCGCCACTGCGTTCCGAAGGCCTTCTGCGACCGCGGACCGATGACGCCGAAGATCACACCCATGAGCGGCAGCGCGACGAGGGCGACGAGGGCGAGCTGCCAGGAGATCGAGAACATCAGCACCAGCACGCCCACCACCGTGAGCACGGCGGTGATCGCGCCCGACAGCGACTGCTGCATGGTCTGGGTGATGTTGTCGATGTCGTTGGTGACGCGGGAGATCAGGTCACCGCGCTGCACCTTGTCGAAGTACGACAGAGGCAGACGGTTGATCTTCGCCTCGACCGACTCGCGCAGACGCCACATGGTGCGCACCATGATGACGTTGATGACGTAGCCCTGGATCCAGCTGAGGAAGGCCGCGACGATGTAGATCGCGAGCACGGCGATGATGACCCACCGCAGCGCCTCGAAGTCCACCCCGGCGCCGACGCGGAAGTCACCGAGGGCCGAGATCTGGTTCGCGTAGTCGTCCTGCCCGCCCTGGCGGAGGGCTTCGACCACGTCGTCCTTCGCGGTGCCGGCGGGGAAGCCGGGGAAATCCCCGTTCGCCTGCCCGAGCTGCACCGAGATGAAGCCCTTGTAGATGAGGTTGGTCGCCTCGCCGAGCACCTTGGGGGCGGCGACCGTGAGCACGACCCCGACGGCGCCGGCGATCGACACGAGGATGAACCACACGGCCGACGGCTTGAGCAGTCCGATCATCCGGCTGAAGCTCTTGCCGAAGTTGTCGGCCTTGCCCGGTGCGACGCTGTCCCACCCGCCGCCGTTCTGGCGTGCCTTCTCGGCGAGTTCGGCCTCGTACTTCTCTTCTTCGGTGAGCTCCGACTCGGCCGTCTGCGCGACGGTCGTCTGTGCGCCGGCCGTCTGCACGCCGGTCGTCCGCGCGGCCGCGCGACCGCGGCGGGTCTTCGGCGTGTTCTGGTCGCTCATGCGTCCACCCCCAGCTGCGACTCGACGATCTCCCGATAGGTCGTGCTCGTCTCCAGCAGTTCCGCGTGCGTGCCCACGCCGACCATGGTGCCCCCCTCGAGCACGACGATGCGATCCGCATCCGTGATGGAGGACACTCGCTGCGCGACCACGATCTTGGTCACATGCGGAAGCTCGCGCCACAGCGCCTGCCGGAGGCGGGCGTCAGTGGTGAGGTCGAGAGCGGAGAACGAGTCGTCGAAGACGAGGATCTGCGGCTGACGGACGATCGCCCTGGCGATCGCGAGACGCTGTCGTTGACCGCCCGACACGTTCGTGCCGCCCTGGGTGATGCGGGACTCCAGCCCCTGCGGCATCTCCTCGACGAAGTCACGACCCTGCGCGATCTCCAGCGCGTGCCAGAGTTCCTCGTCCGTCGCGTCCTCGCGTCCGTAACGCAGGTTCGATGCGACGGTGCCGGTGAAGAGGAACGGGCGCTGCGGCACCAGGCCGATCGTCGCCCACAGCGACTCCACATCGGCTTCGCGCACGTCGGTGCCCCCCACGAACACCGCGCCGCCCGAGGCGTCGAACAGGCGCGGGATCAACGACACGAGCGTGGTCTTGCCCGCACCCGTCGATCCGACGATCGCCACGGTCTCACCGGGCTCAGCGCCGAAGCTGATGCCCGTGAGCACCGGGGAATCGGCCCCCGGATAGGTGAACTCGACGCCGTCGAAGGCGACGGATCCCGGCGTCGGGAAGTCGGTGACGCCGTTCGTCGGGCGCTCCATGCTCGATTCGGTGTCGAGGACCTCGCCGATGCGCTCGGCCGAGACGGCCGCGCGGGGGATCATGATCGCCATGAAGCTGGCCATGATCACGCCGCCCATGATCTGACCGATGTACTGCATGAAGGCGAAGATCGTTCCCACCTGCACGGTGCCGCTGTTGACCTCGATCCCTCCGAACCAGACGACGGCGACCACGGTGACGTTGAGGATGAGCATGAACAGCGGGAACAGGAGCACGAAGAGCGAGCCGACCTTACGGCCGACGACCATGATGTCGGTGTTCGCACCGCGGAAGCGCTCCTCTTCGATGCGCTCTCGCACGAAGGCGCGCACCACTCGGACGCCGGTCAGCTGCTCGCGCATGACGCGGTTCACCGTGTCGAGCCTGCCCTGGTAGCTGCGGAAGAGCGGCACCATCCGGCTGACGACGAGCCCCGCGACGAGCAGCAGCAGCGGAACCGAGACGGCGATCAGCCAGCTGAGGCCGATGTTCGTCTGCACCGCGAAGATGATGCCGCCGATCGCGAGGAGCGGCGCGGTGACGAGCATCGTCGCACCCATCATCGCGAGCATCTGCACCTGCTGCACGTCGTTGGTGTTGCGGGTGATGAGCGACCCTGCGCCGAACTGTGAGACCTCGCGCTCGGAGAACCCGCTCACCTTTCCGAAGACGTCGGCGCGGATGTCGCGGCCGGCGCTCATCGAGGCGCGTGCGGCGAAGTACGTGGCGATGACCGACGCGGTGATCTGCCCGAGCGACACGGCGAGCATGAACAGCCCGGTGCGCCAGATGTACTCGGTGTCGGACTGTGCGACGCCCTTGTTGATGATGTCTTCGTTCAGACGAGGCAGGTAGAGAGTCGCGATCGCGCTGGCGAACTGGAAGACCAGCACGGCCGCGAGCAACCACTTATAGCGGGACAGATATCGGACGAGGATTTTTCCCAGCACAGGCGGACTTTCTAGGAAGGATGAGGTCGCTGATCTCTCGACGGGCGGACGCGGGCCGAGATCGCGCACAAGCTAGAGTGCCACGAACCGCGGACATTCGTATCCCCCTGCTGGTGGACCTTCGCTCACAGCGAACCGACGCCACCCGCTCAGGTGGCGTCGGGCCCTCAGAAAAGCCCCGGCTCGGGCGTGAACTCGCGGGCGCCGGCACCGGCATCCGCAGGCAGGTCGGCGATGGATGCCGGGTCCCACCGCGGGTTGCGATCCTTGTCGATCAGCTGCGCGCGGATCCCCTCGACGAGGTCGGGGTGGCGCGTGACGAACCACATCACACGGCGGTACTCGCCCTCGAGCGCTGCGCGCAGGCCCGGGAGCTCCCGCGCCTCGCGCACGGCGTCGAGAGTCACCGCCAGCCCGGTCGGCGCCAGGGCTTCGAGCACCTCGGCGGCTGCGGCGGCCTCGGGAGCGTCGTGGGCGTGGAGGCGCTCGAGGATCCCCGCGACCGTGTCGGCGGAGAACGCCTCATCGATCCATCCGCGGGATTCCGGTAGGGCGGAGGGCTCGGGGGTCTCGTCGAACAGCAGCACGATCTCGGCGGGACCGGTGGGGTCCGCGCGGTACGCGAGCGTCTCGCGCAGGGCATCGAGCCGGTCGGAGGGCACGAAGTGGTCGGCGAATCCGAGCAGCACCGCGTCGGCGCCGCTCATGGTGCCGCCGGTGAGTCCGAAGTACTCCCCGAACCGCCCCGGCGCGCGCCCGAGCAGCCATGTCCCCCCGACATCCGGGGTGAACCCGATGCGGGTCTCCGGCATCGCGAGCTTCGAGCGCTCCGTGACGATGCGGATCGACGCGTGTCCCGAGAGCCCGACGCCGCCGCCCATCGTGATGCCGTCGGCGATCGACACGATCGGCTTCGGGTACTCGGCGATCATGGCGTTGAGCGCGTATTCCGCGCGGAAGAACTCCGCAGCCTCGTCCGCGTGACCCGCCACGATCTGCGCGTGCAGCCCCCGCACGTCGCCACCGGCGCACATCCCGCGCTCGCCCGCCCCGTCGATGACGACGATCTGCACGTCGGTGTCGTCCCGCCACGCCTCGAGGGCTCCGGCCAGCAGCCGGACCATGCCGAAATCGAGCGCGTTGATGGCCTCGGGCCTGTTGAGAGTGAGCCTGCCGAGGGCGCCGTCGGTGCGGACGAGGACCCGGGGGACGTCGAGGGAATCGGTCACGGGTGCCAGGCTACCCCGTACATTCGGCCTTGCCACGGTGCCCGTTCGTGGGGTAAATACGCGATCCGACGGCTTTTCCGGCAGGATAGACAGAACTGCCCACTGCAACGAGAGGTCGCAGATGCCCGACGGACAGGTGCTGGAGTTCACGCACGTGACCAAGCGCTTCAATGACGTGACGGCGGTGTCCGACTTCTCAGCGCGAGTCGAACCCGGCGTCGTCACCGCTTTCCTCGGCCCGAACGGAGCCGGAAAGACCACGACGCTGCGCATCCTCCTCGGTCAGGTGCGCGCCACCAGCGGAACCGCGACGATCGGCGGTGTCGCATTCCCCGACCTGCGCCACCCGCTGCGCACCATCGGATCGGTCCTCGAGGAGACGGCCTACCGCCCCCGCCGTTCGGCCGCGCGCCAGCTCACCATCGCGGCCAAGGCGAACGGCATCCCGCTCTCCCGCGTCGACGAGGTGCTCTCGCTGGTCGGCCTCGAGCAGGAGGCCGAAGGCCGCATCGGCAGCTTCTCGCTCGGCATGCGCCAGCGCCTGAGCGTCGCGCACGCCCTGCTGGGCGACCCTGGCGCCCTCGTCTTCGACGAGCCGGCGAACGGCCTCGACCCCGAAGGCATCCGCTGGATCCGCCTCCTGATGCGCCGGCTGGCCGACGAAGGTCGCACGGTGCTCGTCTCCTCGCACGTCCTGAGCGAGGTCGAACAGGTCGCCGACAACGTGCTCGTGCTCTCGAAGGGCCAGCTCATGCTCTCGAGCGGCATCGAGACGCTCGCCGATCCGTCGGCCGGATCCGTGGTCGTCGACGCCGCCGATCGCGCCGCGCTCACCGCCGCGCTCTCGGCCGGCGGGCTCGAGGTCGAGGTGCTCCGCTCCGGGCTCACGGTGCGCGGAAGCGATGCCGGCACCGTCGGTGCGATCGCGGCATCGGCCGGGATCGCGCTCAGCACGCTCGTGCAGCGTGGACCCACTCTCGAAGACGTCTTCATCGATCTCGTGCGCGGCGGCCGGTTCGACCCGCGCACCGACGCGGCGCCGGCGGCGATCGAGGCGCCTGCCGTCGTCGAGGCGCCTGAGGCTGTCGAGACACCTGTTGTCGAGACGGATGCGGTCGAGACGGATGCGGACGAGACGGATGCGGTCGAGGCTGATGCGGTCGAGACGGCTGACGACGAGACCGACGTCGCGGGCGCAGCGTCTGCCGAGGAGTCGGCGCCTGCCGAGCCCGAGGCGCCTGCCGAGGAGTCGTCAGCCGAGGAGGAGGACGCACCCGCCGAGTCCGCCGAGGATGCGGCGTCAACCGGATCCGAGGCACCTGTCGAGTCCGCCACCGCACCGTCTTTCGATGAGATCCTTTTCGGCACGACGCCGGCGACTACTGCAGACGACGAGGCGGAGGACGACGACCCGCGGTCCGCAGCCGTCAGCTCCATGCTCGCCCAGGCCGCTCGGGCCTATTACGAGGACGAGCCGAAGGAGTACCCGCTCGAGAACGCATCGAGTGAGGACAGCGTCGTCGAGAGCATCGACGAGACTGCGTCCGAGGATGCCGCCGACGACCCCGAGAACGCGCAGAACCACGAGCACGCGGAGCACCACGACTCGGAGCACGACGACTCGGAACACCAGAACGATGCGGACCAGAACAACGCGGACCGTGACGACGAGTCGGAGCAGAATGACTCCGAGCACCACCGTTTCTGAGATCTGACTCGAACGCCCTCCGCGCCGAGAAGGCGGTGGAGGGCGTTCGTCGCTCATGAGGGAGTCTCGGTGCTCCCCCGCCTCACGCCGGACGCGGGCGGATCACCGGACGTCGGCTGCCCTTCGACACGGGGACCGGTGAGGTGGCGACGATCTCCTCGACATCTGCGGGCTCATCCGTCACGTCGAGCCTGAGTGCCTGAGTCAGTGCGAGGCCGTGGCTCGTCGTGAGGATCAGTCGCCGATACTGCTCATCGCCGACGAGGTCGACGACCACGCTGGGTCGGCGTCTGCGGATCAGCACGAAGTCGGTGCTGCCGGCGGCCTTCCACGTTCCGGCGGCGAGGATGCCGGGAATGTGCGTCCCGGGATTGGGCACTCCCCGAAGCCACGTCCACGCGTCGTCGATCAGCTGCACCTTGGCGATGGTCTCCCGCTCGATGCGGAGATTGTCGCGGTGAAAGCTCGCAGCCCGCTCGATCGGCGAGAGCACGACCTCGAGTCGCGTCTGATCAAGCAGCAACGTCACCATGCGTCCAGTCTGCCAGCGGCACCCGCCCAGATGTCTGTGTCTTGCTCACAGGAAGGCAACGATCCCTTGTCGGTTCCCACGTGTTCACGTCTTTCTCCCATTCCGATGTTCTGCTCGACCTTCGAACAAATGTACTAGAATCGGAGTATGACCTCGACCACCGACCTCAGCATCGAGCAGCGCCGTGCACTGCTCGATGCCTGGGTCGAGAAGCGACGTCAGATCGCCCGACTGGAGGCGGAGGCGTCCGACATCCTCGCCGAGCGGATGCGGCTCTGCACGGCCGAGTCCGACGAGCACCCCTACCACCGCGACGCGATCCATCGATCGATGGTCGCGGAGTACGCGGCCGCCGGGCGGATGAGTCAGGGCAGCGTCGAGTATGCGCTCACCGACGCGGGGTTCCTCGCCGGCGGCCACCATCCGCGCGTGCAGGAGGCGTTCCGAGCCGGAGCGATCTCGGCCGCGCATGTCCGCGAGATCGTGCGGGCGGCCGGAGTGGTCCGAGAGGCAGTGAACAACAGACGGACCGACCCCGATGTGCTGCCCTTCTACGACAGCGCGGCCGTCATCGTCGCAGAGCATGAGACACCGGCCCGCACCCGCGCGCAGATGCGTGAACTCGCCGCTGCGCTCGCCGACTCGACGACGGTTGAACGTCATGAACGAGCCGCATCCGAGAGGACCGTCACCGTGCGTTCTGCTGACGATGGCCTCGCTGTGATGACCGTCGTCCTCCCGGAATATCTCGCCACAGCGATCCACGACCGTCTCACGCGGCTGGCGCGAGTGGTGATCGCCGGGCGGAGCGGCGCGGAGTTGCGCTTCGAGACGACGGACTCCCGCTCCATCGACCAGGTGCGCACCGATCTCCTCATCGATCTGCTTCTGGCCTCCGACCCGAGCGCGGCGAACGGCTCGGGTCTCGACAGCATCCAGGCTCGGATCCAGGTGACCGTCGCGGCGACGACGCTCGCCGGGATCGATGACCGTCCTGCCCACCTCGACGGACACGGACCGCTGCACCCCGACGTGGCTCGCGACCTCGCAGGACGCAACGGCGGGTGGTCACGTCTGTTCCTCGATCCGTCCGGACTCGTCGCGGAGACGGACGCCTATACGCCGACCGAGTCGATGCGACGATTCCTGCGAGCCAGAGACCAGCACTGCCGATTCCCCGGATGCAGAATGCCGGTGCACCGATGCCAGATCGACCACACGTTCGATCATGCGAAGGGCGGCAGGACCGAGATCCACAATCTGGGTCATCTCTGCGCGACCCACCACGTACTCAAGCATCCCGACGTCGGCGATGACCATCGGTGGACCGCCCACCAGCTCCCGGACGGAACCATCGACTGGCGCAGTCCACTCGGACGCACCTACCGTGATAGTCCGCCGCGCCGGGTCATGTTCGTATGACGACCCGAGACGGCCGCATGCCGGTCAGTGCGAAGACGGTCGCGTGCTCACGCCGTCGCTGCGGGCGCAGCGGCGGCGGCAGCGGCGCGAGCGGCGATCGGCAGCGCCGCTTCGATCCTCTGCAGCTCCTCTTCGCCGTGTGCGGCGGTGAGGAACCATGCTTCGAACACACTCGGCGGCAGGGCGACGCCCTGCTCGCGCATCGCGTGGAAGAACGGTGCGTAGCGGTACGACTCCTGTGCCAGTGCGTCCACGTACGTGCGGGGCGCCGACGCGCGGAACGAGGCGCTGAACAGGCTGCCGGCGTGAGCGACGGCGTGGGTCACGCCGGCATCCGTGAGCGCGGCATCGAGCGCCGCCGAGACCCGGGCGGCCGCCGCATCGACCGTGGCGTAGACCTCGGGGGTCGCGAGCCTCAGCGTCGCGAGACCCGCGGCGACCGAGAGCGGGTTACCCGAGAGGGTGCCCGCCTGATAAACAGGGCCGAGGGGCGCCAGCATGTCCATGACGTCCGCGCGTCCGCCGAGAGCAGCCAGGGGCATCCCCCCGCCGACGACCTTGCCGAAGGTGATGATGTCGGGCAGGTACTGCTCCCCCGCTGCCGCCTGCAGACCCCAGAATCCCGCCGGGTGCACGCGGAAGCCGGTCAGCACCTCGTCGAGGATCAGCAGCGCGCCGTGCGCGTGCGCGGTATCGGCCAGCAGCCGGTTGAAGCCGGGCGCGGGCGGCACGACGCCCATGTTGGCCGCAGCCGCCTCGACGATCACCGCGGCGATGCGATCGCCGTGCTCGGCGAACACCGCCTCCAGCGCGCCGGGGTCGTTGTAGTCGATCACGAGCGTCTGCGCGGCGATCGGGGCGGGGACACCCGCCGAACCGGGCAGGGCGAGCGTGGCGACACCCGAACCCGCCGCGGCGAGCAGCCCGTCGGAGTGCCCGTGGTAGTGGCCGGCGAACTTCACCAGCAGGTCGCGTCCCGTCGCACCGCGGGCGAGACGGATCGCCGTCATCGTGGCCTCCGTGCCGGTCGAGACCAGACGCACGCGCTCGACGGGCCGGGCGTCGCCGACACGCACGCGCTCGGCGATCACGGACGCGAGCTCCACCTCGCCCTCGGTCGGAGCACCGAAGGACAGACCGCGGGTCGCTGCCTCCTGCACCGCAGCGACGACCTCGGGCTGCGCGTGGCCGAGCAGCGCAGGACCCCACGACGCGACCAGGTCGACGTACTCGTTGCCCGCGGCATCGGTGACCGTCGCACCCGACGCCGACGCGAGGAAGCGCGGCGTTCCACCGACCGAACCGTACGCGCGCACCGGCGAGTTCACGCCACCGGGGATCACCGCACGGGCAGCGGAGAACAGGTCGTCATTGCGGTCGGTCATGCGGTCGATCACAGCACACTCCTCAGCGGCGCGCGGAGGTCTCCCGGCGCCCCCTCAAGGCTAGCCCGAAGAGCTGGGCACCGGACTCAGACCAGAGACAGGACTCAGGACTCAGAACCGAGACAGGACTCAGGATTCAGACCCAAGACAGGACTCAGGACTCAGACCAGGGACAGGACTCAGACCCGCAGACCCGAGACAGGGCGCAGACCCAAGACAGGACTCAGGACTCAGACCAGGGACAGGACTCAGACCCGCAGACCCGAGACAGGGCGCAGACCCAAGACAGGGCTCAGGACTCAGACCAGGGACAGGACTCAGACCCGCAGACCTGGGCTGGGCTGGGCGGGGCAGACCTGGGCTGGGTGTCCGGGCCGGGCCGGCTCAGGTCAACCGCGCAGCCAGCGAGCGGCCTCGGTGGCCCAGTAGGTCAGCACGACATCGGCGCCTGCGCGGCGGATCGAGAGCAGCGATTCGAGGATCGACGCACGGCGGTTGATCCAGCCGTTCGCGGAAGCCGCCTCGATCATCGCGTACTCGCCGGACACCTGATACGCCCACACCGGGATGTGGACGGTGTCACGCACCTCGCGCAGCACGTCGAGGAAGGCCATAGCCGGCTTCACCATGACGATGTCGGCACCCTCCTGCTCGTCGACGACGGCTTCCCGCACGCCCTCGCGGCGGTTGCCCGGGTCGAGCTGGTAGGTGCGGCGATCCCCCGTGAGCTGGGAGTCCACGGCCTCGCGGAACGGTCCGTAGAAGGCGCTCGCGTACTTCGCGGCATACGCGAGCAGCAGGGTGTCGGTGAATCCCTCGGAATCAAGCGCCTCGCGGATGACCGCGACCTGGCCGTCCATCATCCCCGACAGCCCCAGCAGCTGGGATCCGGCCCGCACCTGGGAGAGCGCCATCGATGCGTAGCGCTCGAGCGTCGCGTCGTTGTCGACCGAGCCGTCTGCCGCGAGCACACCGCAATGCCCGTGATCGGTGAACTCGTCGAGGCAGAGATCGGTCTGCACGACGAGGGCGTCGCCGACCTCGGCGGCGAGCGCCTCGGTCGCCACATTCAGAATGCCCTGAGGGTCATCGGCGCCCGAACCCCGTGCATCGCGCACAGCCGGGACACCGAAGAGCATCACACCGCCCACACCCGCCTCGGCGGCCTCGGTCGCAGCGGCCCGCAGCGAGTCGAGCGAGTGCTGGGCCACGCCCGGCATCGATCCGATCGGCACGGCCTCCGTCAGACCCTCGCGGACGAAGAGCGGCAGCACCAGCTGCCGGGGTTCCAGCGAGGTCTCCCGCACGAGCCCGCGCACCGCGGGCGACTGGCGCAGCCGGCGCAGCCGGACATCCGGGAAGCTCACGGCGCGAGCTCGTCGGCCGCGTGCGGAAGGGTGAAGCTCGACACCGCGTCGATCAGCGCGTCGACGGTCTGCGTGTCGGCGACGACCGAGATCGGGAGGCCCGCCTTGTCGGCATCCTTGGCCGTCCGCGGTCCGATGGCTGCCAGCAGAGTCTCGTCGGGGATCTCGGGGAACTGCTCGCGCACCTGTGCCGCGACCGACCCACTCGTGATCAGGATCGCGTTGATACGGCCGTTCTCGACGTCGCGCTTGATGCGGTCGGTCACCGGAACGCCGACCGTGCGGTACGCCACCACACTGTCGACGTCGTGTCCGGCCTCCTGCAGCAGCACGCTGAGCACGGGCTTCGCGATCTCGCTGCGCAGGGCGAGGATGCGGCGCGGCTCCGTCTCGAGCGCGATCAGCTGCTCCGCCATGCCCTCGGCAGAGTTGTCCTGCGCGGGAACCAGCGCGACCTCATACCCGACCGCCTGCAGCGCCGCCGCGGTGGTCTCGCCGACCGCGGCGATCCGCGTGGTGCGCGGCACCACCGCCCGGTGCGCGAACATGACGTCGACGGTCGTCGCACTCGTGACCGTCAGCCAGTCATACGATCCGGCGGCGAGCTGCTCGAGGGCGACGTCCAGCGCCGCCTGGTCTGTCGTCGGCGCGAAGTTGATGAGCGGCGCGACGACAGGAACGGCGCCCTGCGCGCGCAGGCTCGCGGCGACGCTGTCGCCCCACGGGCCCCCACGGGGTACGAGGATGCGCCAGCCGTCCAACGGTCGGTCCTGCTTCGTATTGGTCATGATGAAGGATGCTCTCGGGAGACGAGGTCGGCCGCCCCTTGATCGAGCAGCCGATGGGCGACAGACAACCCGATCTCGCGTGCCGCGTGCATCGGGGGTGCACCATCGGCAGCATCCGCTCCGTTGCCGCTGCCGTTCCGACGAATATACTCCCCGTTCAGGGGTTCGGTGACGTCGAGCCCGATCCGACGGCCCCCGTCGGAGGCGTAGACGACCGCCCGCACACGGATATCCCCTCCCTCGACGACCGCATGAGCGGCCATCGGAGCCTGGCATCCGGCGTCCAGCCCCTCGAGCACGGCGCGCTCCGCGGTCACGGCCACACGGGTGTCGTGATCGTCGAGCGCGGCGAGCGCGGCGAGAAGGTCGGCCGGAGCGTCGGTGCGGGTCTCCACTGCGAGCGAACCCTGCCCGGGCGCGGTCGGCCACTCGGCGAGGCCGAGCTCCTCACGCCGCAGCGGCGAATCGGAGCCCAGCCGCGAGAGGCCCGCGGCGGCGAGGATCACGGCCTCGAGCTCCCCCGACGCGACCCGCTGCAGACGCGAGTCGACGTTGCCGCGGATGTCGACCACCTCGGCATGCGGAGCCCGGCGATGCACCTGCGCCATGCGACGCGGCGAACCCGTGCCCACTCGGCTGCCCGCACGCAGCGCGTGCAGCGGCGTGCCGCCTCGGGTGATCGCCACGTCGCGGGCATCCTCACGACGGGGCGTCGCCGCGATCACGAGACCGTCCGGGATCGCGGTCGGCAGATCCTTCAGCGAGTGCACGAGGAAGTCGCACTCCCCCGCGAACAGAGCCTCGCGCAGACGGGTGGCGAAGATGCCCTGTCCGCCGATCTCCGACAGCGATGCGCGGTTGGTATCGCCCTCGCTGGTGATCGGCACGAGCTCGACCGCATGCCCGGTGATCTTCTCGAGAGCCGCGGCGACGTGGCCGGACTGGGCCTGCGCGAGCGCGCTGCGTCGAGTCCCCAGCCTGATCGGGGCGGTCCTGGTGCGAAGAGTGCTCATGGTCGGCTTACTGCAGCACGTCGGCGATCTCGTCGAACCGAAGGCGACGCCCCGTGTAGAAGGGGATCTCCTCCTTCACGTACAGACGGGCGTCCGTGTAACGGAGGTCGCGCATGAGGTCGACCAGCTCGGTGACCTCGTCGGCCTCGAGCGGGAGGATCCACTCGTAGTCGCCGAGCGCGAAGGCCGCGACCGTGTTCGCGATGACCCCGGTGAACGCGGCGCCCTTGCGACCGTGGTCGGCGAGCATCTTGCGACGCTCCTCCTCGGGTGCGAGGTACCACTCCGGCGTGCGGACGAACGGGTACAGGCACAGCCAGTCCTTGGGCTCCACACCACGGAGGAAACCGGGGACGTGCGCGCGGTTGAACTCCGCGTCACGATGCACGCCCATCACGTTCCAGACGGGAAGAAGGGTGCGCAGCAGCTCGGTGCGACGCAGACGACGCAGGGCCTTCTGCAGTCCTTCGGCCGTGTCGCCGTGCAGCCAGACCAGCAGATCCGCGTCGGCCTTCAGGCCGGAGACGTCGTAGAAACCGCGGACCGTGACGCCCGAGTCCTCGACGTACGACACGATCGTCTCGAGCTCAGTGGAGTCGGATTCGGTGACCGGAACATCGGGGTTTCGTCGCCAGACCGCCCAGAGGGTGAAGCCGGACGGGTTCTCTTCGCGTTCATCGGACATGGCTCCAGTCTGCCCCCTTCGTGAAGAGCTCGCGAACGCGAGTCGGATTGCTGATGCGCCTCGGTCGGGCTTTCGGTCGGCGGACGTTCGGTCAGCGGGCGAGAGCCCGGGCGATCGCCCAGACGGCGCCGCCGACGATCACCGCGACACCGACCGCGCCGGCGATGGCGGCACTCGGGTTGCGGTCGGCGAACACCCGCGCCTCGGCGACGGCGCGCTTCGACGCCTTGTCGATGCGGCGGGGGAAGTTGCCCTTGATCTCGATCGCCGCGAGAGCGGCCTTCAGCTCGGCGCGCGCCGATTCGACGGGGTCGACGATCCCTGCGGGGACCGCGGTCTTCGGCAGCGATCGCGTGATCTCAGAGTTTGTCACGGCCGGCCTCCTTCACGAGTCGGACGTCCTCGCCCACCGCCTGGACGGGGTTCTTGCGTGCGAGCACCTTGCGGAACTTCAGGATGCCGAGCAGTGCGAACAGCAGCACGGCGAGAATCAGGATGCCGAGCACGGCGAGCGCCGACAGCCAGACCGGCCACCACGACGACAGCCCGGCGATCGCGAAGACCAGGATCACGGGCACGGCCCAGAACAGGAAGAACAGCGCGACGAGGAACCAGACGGATCCGATGCCCGCATCCTTCGCGACGCGCGAGACCCACGCCTTGGCCGCGTTGATCTCGGCCTTGACGAGGCTCGTGATGAGCTCCGGGAGGTCGCCGATCAGCGACAGCAGGCTGTCCTCTGCGCGATCACGGTATCCGCGGGGCATCTCAGCTCCCGGACTTCGCGGCGGTGGACCGCGACGACGCCGGCTTCTTCGCGGCGGGCTTCTTCGCGGCGTCCTTCGCCTCATCGACGGCGTCTTCCGCCACATCGACGATGTCGTCTGCCGCCTTCTTGCCCGCGGCGACGGCGGAGTCGAGCCGCTGTCCGGCGGTCTTGTCCTTCCCGCCGACGGATCCCGCCACCTTCTGCAGGCCGTTCCAGATCGCACCGGGCACCGCGGCGGCCTTGTCGCCGACGTACCCCTTGACCTTGTCGACCTGCTCCTGCACGGGGTCGAGGTTCCAGACCTTGAGCCACTGCGTCTTGATCTGCTCGTAACGCTCGCGGCCTGCGCGCGTTCCGAGGACGTATCCCGCTCCGAGCCCTACGACGAGTCCGATCTTCCCCTTCATGGGGTCTCCTCACGTTGTTCCGGTAGAACGCCCTGGGGCGAACTGACGGCCCGGTGCCGCCTGGCAGGAGTCCAGCGTAGCCCCGTATGCCGAATTCGGCATCTACCGGGGCAGAGGGTTGACAGCAGGCCGGATCTCCGTTTCGGATCGCGGATCGTCATCGCGCCCCACCCGCCGGGTCCGCACCGCTCGCGTCACCGCCGTCAGTCCCACAGCAGCGACCGGCGCAGCCGATCCGCCTCCTCCTGCGCATCGGGGATCACCTGTGCGAGACCCGTGCCCGCGAGCCACGCCCCCACGGCCGCGATGCCGGGCACCGACTGGATCGCGTGGCGTGCGGCCTCGCGCCGGGCCCCGGAGCCGATGATCGATGCGGGCTGGGACTGCACGTAACGCGCGCGATGCGCGTCGACGAGATCGCCCTCCGCCAGCGGGACCCCGAGCAGAGCCGACGCCTCGCGCAGGGCGACGCGTGCAGCGGCCTCGTCGTCGAGCCCGGCCGTCGCGGCCGGCTCGCCCTGCGCACCGAATGAGACGCGCACGAGGTGGCGGTCGCCGGCGGCCTCGCGGACCCAGTCCCACTTCGCGCTCGAATGGGTGAGCGCCTTGGCGGTGTGGCTCCCCGGGACCGTCAGCACGCCGGTACCGCGGGGAGCGCCCGAGAGCGCCCGGGCGGCGAGCAGCAGTGTGACGATCTCGATCTCGGGGGCATCGGCCGCCGTCGTCAGGGAGAGCTCCGGTGCGGCTTCCGCGAGAAGACGTCGCGCAGCATGCTCCGACGTGGCCAGCACGACCCCGTCGGCCGAGAGGTCGAGCTGCTCGGTCGCCTCCTCGGCGAATCCTGCGCTCGCATCGGCATCCGCGGCGTCGACATCCGTGGCGTCGACATCCTTCACGCCGACATCCTTGACGCCGACATCCGCGACGTCGGCGCTCACGACCCAGCCGTCCCCCGACGACGCGATCCGCGTCACGCGAGCCCCGGTGCGCACGACGCCGCCGAGCTTCTCGATGTCGGCGACGAGCGCCTCGACGAGCACCATCATCCCGCCCTGCAGTCCTTCGACGGCGGCGCCGGGCGCCTGGGCCGCACGCGGAGCCTGGGCCGCGCGGGCAGCGCTCTGCTCACGGAGCGCCTGGACGGCCCCCGACAGCGAGCCGACGCTCGTGAGCGCCGCATTGAGTCCGGGGGCGGCGATGTCGACGTCGACGTCGTCGGGTGACGCGGAGTAGACGCCGGTCGTGACGGGGGCGACGAGGCGATCGCGCACCTTCGCCCCCATGCGCGACGAGACGAGTCTGCCGAGGCTCTGGTTGTGGCCGATCGTCAGAGGGGGGCGGATCCGGTCGAGGTACGCCCGCCACGCTCCCGACCATCCGATGACGCGGCGGACGTCTTCCTGGAACGGGTTGCCGGGGATGCCGAGGATCCCGCCGACCGGAAGCGGGGCGGCGCCGACTCCGGGGATGCCGGCCAGCCAGGCTCCTCCTGCCGCCGGGGCGACGATGCGATCGGAGAGGTCGAGTTCCGCGAGCAGCGCGCGGACCCGCCCACCCCTGGTCGCATAGCTCTCGGCACCGGCATCGACCACGACTCCGTCGAGCTCCGCACGCCGGATCGCGCCGCCGACGGCATCGGAGGACTCCAGCAGCGTCACGTGCATGCCGACCTTGACGCATTCGCGCGCCGCGATCAGTCCGCCGACGCCCCCGCCGACCACGACGATGTGCCGCGTCGCCGCCCGGGCGGCGAGGTCGACGGGCTCGGGGCGGGACGACTCACTGCTTTTCGCGGGGTTCGCCGGGTTCGAGGGCTTCGCCGGGTTCGAGGGCTTCGCCGGGTTCGAGGGCTTCGAGGTCATGGATCAATCCTTCCATCCGCCGCGCGACGTCGATCCGATGCGCGAAGTGCTGTCGGTCTCGAGGATGAAGAAACCGATCACGCCTCGGCGGGCGCGGGCGTGCTGCTCCCGGTGCCGCGCTTGCGCACCTCCCGGAGCACGATCTGCTCCGGGCAGACTGTCGAGAGGAAGTCGCCGACGGACAGCGCGAGGCGCTCCCCCACGAGCGAGTACAGGATGCGGTTCGCATCGCGCCGCTCGGTGACGAGCCCCGCCTGGCGCAGCACACCCAGATGTCGCGAGATCGTGGGCCCGCTCGACGGGAACCGGGAGGCGATCTCACCCGCCGCGAGCTCACCCGCCTTCAGATCCTGCAGGATCTGCCGTCGCGTCGGATGCGCCAACGCCGAGAAGATGTCCGACGCGTCATCTGCCATGTTCGCAATCTAGCACTCAGGCTATATTGCAAGGGCTCGGATGCGATCAGAGCGTCCGAGGGCCCGGATCAGCTCGAGTGCACGCGGGCCCGGAGGCGATCAGAGCGTCCGGGGCCCGGGACCCGATCAGAGCGTCCGAGGGGCCGGGATCAGATCGAGTGCACGAGCTCGACGATGCGCGTGAGCTGGTCGGGGTCGGTCTCGGGCGGTACGCCGTGCCCGAGGTTCACGATGTGACCGCGCGCCGCACGACCCCGCTCGACCACGTCGCGCACGTGCGCCTCCAGCACCGGCCACGGCGCCGCGAGCAGAGCGGGGTCGATGTTGCCCTGCACCGTGACGTCCGGTCCGAGGATCCCGGCCGCCTCGTCGAGCGGAAGCCGCCAGTCGACTCCCACGGCATCGGCGATGCCGTCGAGGCGCATGTCGTGCAGGAAGGGTCCCGTGCCCACACCGAAGTGGATGCTCGGAACGCCGATGGCATCCAGCGCCACACGCGAATGGGGAGCGACGAAGCTCCGGTAGTCGGAGGTGCTCAGCGACCCCGCCCACGAATCGAACAGCTGCACGACGGAGGCTCCGGCGTCGCGCTGGATCTCGAGGAAACGACGCGAGACGAGGGCGAGCCAGCCCGCGAGCCGGTTCCAGGAGTCGGGGTCGGCGTGCATCATCGCCCGCGCGCGCAGGTGCTCCTTCGAGGGGCCGCCTTCGACGAGATAGGCGGCGAGCGTGAACGGCGCTCCCGCGAAGCCGATGAGCGGGGTGTCGCCGAGCTCGGCGGTGACGATGCCCACGGCCTCGGCGATGGCCGTGCCGTCGAGCGAGAGCGGATCGATCGCGGTGAGGCGATCGACGTCCGAGGCCGAGCGCACCGGGTTCGCGAACACCGGTCCGCGGCCGGGCTCGACCTCGACATCGACCCCGGCGAGACGCAGCGGGATCACGATGTCGCTGAAGAACACCGCGGCGTCGACGCCGTGGCGGCGGACCGGCTGCAGCGTGATCTCGGCCGCGAGGTCGGGGGTGAGGCAGGCGTCCAGCATCCGGGTGCCGACGCGCAGTTCGCGGTATTCGGGCAGCGATCGTCCGGCCTGTCGCATGAACCAGACGGGGGCGTGCTCGGGGCGGGGGCCGGTGAGGGCGCGCAGCAGCGGAGCGTCGGAGAGAGCCATGCATCCATCCTCCCACCCGCATCCGGGCCGACGTGCCCTGCGGCTCAGGTAGAATCGATGTGTGCTGCTGGTTGTCACGGCGAGTCACAAGACCGCCTCCTTCGAATTGCTCGAACGACTGAGCCGCACCCCCGAAGACGTCGCCTCCACCGTGGTGGACATGGCGTCCTGCGTGCAGGGTGCGGTCATTCTGGCTACCTGCAACCGCTTCGAGGCCTACGTCGAGATGGACGAGCCGGTCACCGCAGCGGGTGCGATCGGTGTCGAGGCCGTGCTGGAGGCCGTCGAATCGTCGACCGGCATCCGCGCCGAGGAACTCGAGGGCGCCTACGAGGTGCACGCGGGTCGTCGCGTGGCCGAGCACCTCTTCTCGGTCGCCTCCGGCCTCGAATCCGTCGTCTCCGGCGAGGGCGAGATCGCCGGCCAGGTGCGCCGCGCACTCAAGTCCGCCCGCAAGGAGGGCACCACCTCCCCCGAACTGGAGCGCCTGTTCCAGCGGGCGAGCCAGGCCCAGCGCAAGGTCAAGAACGTCACGGCACTCGGCCGCGCCGGCCGTTCGCTCGTGCGCCTCGCCCTCGAGCTCGCCGACAGCCGCGTCGTCGACTGGTCGACCGAGCGGGTGCTGCTCGTGGGCACCGGCGCCTACGCCGCGGTCACCCTTGCGACGCTGCGCGAGCGGGGCGCCGTCAACATCTCGGTGTACTCCCCGTCGGGGCGCGCCGAGAAGTTCGCGGCGAAGCACGGCATCCGCCCCGTCGCCGAGGCCGACTACGCGCGGGTCGCCTCCCGCTCGAGCCTGCTGATCACCTGCACGGCTGCGACCGCACCCGTGCTCACCCCGGAGCACCTTCAGGCCCCCACCGGCATCGCGGTCGAAGGATGCCCCGTCGCGTCGCACAGCCAGCTCGTCGTCGACCTCGGCATGCCGCGCAACGTCGACCCCGCCGTCGCCGCCCTCGAGGGTGTGGCTCTGCTCGACCTCGAGACCATCAGCCTGCACGCGCCGCTCGAAGAGCTGCAGGCGACCGACGCGGCCCGCTCGGTCGTGCGCGAGGCCGCAGACACGTTCCACGTCGTCGGCAGCCGACAGAGCGTCACTCCCTCGGTGGTGGCGCTGCGGTCGCACATGTTCGGCCTTCTCGAGGCCGAGATCGCACGGGCCCGCGCCCGGGGAGACGAAGACGGACGTGTGGAGCAGGCGCTCCGGCACCTGACCGGCGTTCTGCTGCACACCCCGACGACGCGGGCGCACGAGCTGGCCGCCACCGGCCGTGCGGACGAGTTCGCGGCGGCACTGTCGACCCTGTACGGGATCGCACAGGCCCCGGCCGCGGCGGACGACGCCGCCACCGCCTGAACACCGAGTTCGCCACCGCCTGAACGCTGAGCCCGTCGCCGTCTGAACACTGAGCTCGCCACCGTCTGATCGCAGCGGTGAGCAGCGCCTGACCGCGGCGGTGAGCAGCCGATGTCACACTGGAGACATGGCCCTGCACATCACCGGCGACTCCGACGCCGACGCCCTGCTGTCCGACAACCCGCTGGCGCTGCTCGTCGGGATGCTGCTCGACCAGCAGGTGCCGATGGAGACCGCGTTCGCCGGTCCGCTCAAGATCGAGCAGCGCACCGGGGCCGCGGATGCCGCGACGATCGCGGGAATGGATCCGGACGAGTTCCTCGACGCGTTCAAGACCACGCCCGCCGTGCACCGATTCCCCGGTTCGATGGCCGCCCGCGTGCAGGCGCTCTGTCAGGAGATCGTCGATCGGTGGGGCGGCGACGCGTCCGCGATCTGGACGGACGGCGATCCCTCGGGTGCCGAGGTGCTCGAACGACTCAAGGCCCTGCCGGGCTTCGGCGAGCAGAAGGCGAAGATCTTCGTCGCGCTGCTGGGCAAGCAGTACGGCTTCACCGGCGACGGATGGCGCACGGCCGCGGGCGACTACGGCGTCGAGGGATCGTTCCGCAGCGTCGCCGACATCGTCTCGCCCGAGTCGCTCACGAAGGTCCGCGAGCACAAGAAGGCGATGAAGGCGGCGGCGAAGACGGGATAGCGAGCCGGGCGCGCCGGTTTCAGGACCGGGCAGTCAGCACCGGGTAGTCAGCACCGGGTAGTCAGGCGCTGGCAGTCAGGCGCTGGTAGTCAGGCGCGCTGCAGTCAGGCACTGGCAGTCAGGCACTGGCAGTCAGGCACTGGCAGTCAGG
>Ga0308161_1002257_pt1 | contig 20935 bp, 14 predicted proteins | sample PhyFR2_FD_201034 | JGI IMG/M metagenome (GOLD analysis project Ga0308161, IMG submission 201034) | Phyllosphere microbial communities from UC Gill Tract Community Farm, Albany, California, United States - DLSLF.R2 | ecosystem: Host-associated > Plants > Phyllosphere > Unclassified | place: USA...
CACCATTCCTGCGTCACCTGATCCTGGCGGCGATCGAAGAATTCCCGCACATCCCGGTGTGCATGCACCAGGACCACGGCACCAGCCCTGACGTCTGCCAGCGTTCGATTCAACTGGGCTTCAGCTCGGTGATGATGGACGGCTCGCTGGGCGAAGACGGCAAGACCCCGACGGACTACGACTATAACGTCCGCGTCACCCAACAAACCGTCGCCATGGCCCACGCCTGCGGCGTTTCGGTAGAAGGCGAGCTGGGTTGCCTGGGTTCGCTGGAAACCGGCATGGCCGGTGAAGAAGACGGCATCGGCGCCGAAGGCGTTCTGGATCACAGCCAGATGCTGACCGACCCGGAAGAAGCCGCTGACTTCGTCAAACGCACCCAGGTCGACGCCCTGGCCATCGCTATCGGCACCAGCCACGGCGCCTACAAGTTCACCAAGCCACCCACCGGCGACGTGCTGGCGATCGACCGCATCAAGGAAATCCACAAGCGCATCCCCAACACCCACCTGGTGATGCACGGTTCGTCCTCCGTGCCACAAGAGTGGCTGGCGATCATCAATCAGTACGGCGGCGACATCAAAGAAACCTACGGCGTCCCGGTTGAAGAAATCGTCGAAGGCATCAAGCACGGCGTGCGCAAGGTCAACATCGACACCGACCTGCGCTTGGCATCGACCGGTGCGATGCGTCGCCTGATGGCCACCAACCCGAGCGAGTTCGACCCACGTAAATTCTTCGGCGCCACCGTGACAGCAATGCGCGATGTATGTATCGCTCGTTATGAAGCGTTCGGTACCGCCGGTAATGCCTCGAAGATCAAACCGATCTCGCTGGAAGCGATGTACCAGCGTTATCTGAAGGGTGAGTTGAACGCCAAGGTCAACTGAGCCTGAGTGTTGAGCTGATTAAAAAGAAACCCGCCGAGAGGCGGGTTTTTTTGTGGTGCAAACGCTGTGACGAGACATCGGGACCCTTTTGCTTGATATGTCACCTAAAGTGGACTTTACTGGCGATAATCTATTTAAAGTCCGATATGGGTGACATTTTGCTTCTCGATAATCCAGCAACGTTTGCCCAGCGTATTCGCCAATTGCGCAAAGCCAAGGGCTACAGTCAGGCGCTGCTTGCGCATAGGGCTCATTGCAGCCGCAAAACCATCATCGATCTCGAAGCAGGCGAAAACGTCGCTTTTTATACCGTGTTTAGAGTCATTGCCGCGTTAGGCATGGCGTTGGAGATTGTCGATAACCGAATCGATCTCAAATCACTCGCCGAATTGGTGGAGCATGATGAGTAAGGTGAAACGACTGAATGTCATGACGCCTCAGGGCCATTCCGGCGAGTTGTCCAAAGGTTCGCAGTTTTCATTCGCTTACCAGTCAGCGTCGCCACTCAGAGAAGTTTCTCTGGTCATGCCCTATGACCCGACACCGTCGGTGAGCAGCGTATTGCAGCCCATCTTCGATATGAATGTGCCTGAGGGATATCTGGCCGACCAAATCAAGCGGCGCATGGCCAAGCATATGCAAGTGGATGAAATGCGCCTGTTGTCCGTCATTGGCGGTAATCAGATCGGTCGCCTCACGTATGAGAATCCGGTAGAACCTTCAGGCCCTGTTCGTGCGCAGGTCGGCCTGCAGGAGATCCTGTCGGCGGACACCTCTCAGCATGTTTTCGGTTTTTTGGTCGAAACCTACTTCGAGTCGGGCATTTCAGGTGTTCAGCCCAAGGTTCTGGTGCCCGATCTGGACAAGCTGACTGGTAGCCGAAAAACAGTGATCAGCTCCGACCTTATCGTCAAATCAGGAGCGGAAGAGTATGAGCACCTGGCTCAAAACGAGTTTCTGTGTCTGGAAGCAGCGCGGCTGGCTGGACTTCACACGCCGCCTTTCTGGCTTTCCGATAACGGTGAGCTGTTTGTCATGGAGCGTTTTGATCTGACGGCATCTGATCGCCTTGGCTTTGAAGACATGGCGGTGCTGCTGGGGTTAAACAAGGATCCCCACGATAACTATAAATATTCGCAGAGCTACGAAACCCTTGCTGCAGTGATCCGTCAGGTATGCAGACATGCCGACCCGATACGAGAACTGGAACGATTTTTTTCATCCGTCTGTCTTTCGGTCATGGTGCGTAACGGCGATGCGCATTTGAAAAACTTCGGGGTGACCTACACGCACCCTGCGGCCACTGAAACGGTGCAGTTGGCGCCGGTATACGATGTCACGACGACAACCGTATACGAGAACTACAACCCCAGGACCGGGCGATCGCTGGTTGACCGTACTCTCGCCATCAAGATGAACAAGGCCAAAGCTTATCCGGATCGTCAGCAATTGATTGAGTTTGGTCGTAAACACTGCGCTGTGGATAAGCCAACACTGATCGTCGACCGGATAGCCGAGGCAATGAGTCAGGCGCTTTTGATTCACCGACCACGGATAGACGTTGAATTGTTTGCAAGGATGCAACGCGAATGGGACACCGGGCGCATGGTTGCGTTGAATGACTCGGTCGGTTCTGGTTTGAAGCGTCATCCTTTATCAAGCGGTAGAAAGGAAAAGACTGATAAATGATAAGCGATGTACCGCTACCGTGACATTTGCTTCTCAAAGTCGCGTATGCGCGACATATTGCCAAGGCAGCGGCCCGCATGTGGAGGTGGCGCAGACCGCAGCCCACCCCTGAAGCACTTGTAGGAGTGAATGTGGTCTGCAAGTTATGGGTCATTTGTCATTTTGGCGGCTAGCTACTTGTCGTGATCAATATCCAGTTTGGTAAACGTCACCTGCCCACCTTCGCTGGTATACCCGGTGTTGTCCTGCACATACACCCCAGCCTTGAAGTACAGCGGCTTGTCGCGCCAGGTCGCGCTGATCTGGGAGTCCCATTGATACCCCGCCGCACTTACGCCCAGTGCGCCGCCGGGACTCAGGTGGATCAGGTAGTTGAATTCACGATCAAGCTTGACGCCGGTGGCGAGGGTGATGACGCGGCTTTCGGCGTCGTCCGGGCGCATGCGCACTTTAATCACCAGATTGCCGGTCTGGGTTTTTTCCTTGTACTGGTATTCGAGCTTGACCATCGGCCGCTGGCTTTCGTACGCGTGGATCTGGCCAATGACGATCTTGCCCGAGCTCGGCACCTTGTTCACCGCGAGGGTGGCGCGCAGCAGGTTGTCGGCGTCCGGGTAGTACCAGTTGCGCAGAGTGCCGTTGCTGTAGGTTTCGCGCAGTTCTGTACGCGGGTAGATGGCGTTTTCGGTTTTCGAGCCAGTCACCGGGGACCAGAAGAACAGGGTGCCGGTGTCGGAATGGAAGTACTGATCCTTGAAGCCATCCACCAGTTTTGAGGTTTCGACGGTGTACGGCGGGCTGCCAACAGGAACGCTGAGGTTCCAGGTTGCGAGGTCGATCATGACGGTTCTTCCAATCAATTCATCCGGAACGCCGGTGCCAGAAGCTCTAGCCCGCGCGTTTTCGGGCGTCTTTATAAGCGTAGCGGCAATTTTTGTTAATGCCCGCCCGGCGATTACTTGACGTCAAAGTCCTGTCGAAATGCCATCCCGCCCGGTTTTCGGGGGCTGTAGCGGTGACCGTTAGTCGGCTGGGTTGAGCATTGTTTAAATGATGGCGGGATGACAGCTTCTGCTTTCACTGATCCGCGTCTAGAGTGAAGGCTCAGTACGTCTATGGTTTTGCCGGCAACCGGTCCCGATAAGAGAAGCAGCATGGAATGCGCGCAACCCCAGCCAGGTGAAGGCAGCTCGGTCCTTTTGATCGTCGATGATTACCCCGAAAATCTGATCAGCATGCGCGCGTTGCTGCAGCGTCAGGATTGGCACGTGATGACCGCCGCCTCCGGTTTCGAGGCGCTGAACCTTTTGCTCGAACACGACATCGACCTGGTCCTGCTTGATGTGCAGATGCCCGGCATGGACGGTTTCGAAGTCGCACGGTTGATGCGCGGCAGCCAGCGCACGCGGCTGACACCGATCATTTTCCTCACCGCCAACGAGCAATCTCAGGATGCCGTGATCAAGGGATATGCCAGCGGCGCGGTGGATTACCTGTTCAAGCCGTTCGATCCGCAAATCCTCAAGCCCAAGGTCCAGGCGCTGCTCGAGCACCAGCGCAATCGCCGTGCCCTGCAACGCCTCAGTCATGACCTGGAAGTGGCGCGCGCCTTCAATGCCTCGGTGCTGGACAACGCCGCCGAAGGCATTCTGGTGTTGAGCGAGGACGGCGTGATCCGCTTTGCCAACCCGGCGATTTCGCGACTGCTCAATGCGCCGGTGAAGGATCTGGAAGGCAAGGAGTTTCTCGATTTCCTGCAGAAGCCACACATTCCCCTGTGGGCCGATTCCGAGTTCTACGCCGGTTACCAGCGCGGTGAAACCCTGCGCCTGCATGATGCGTTGCTGCGCACGGCGCCCGGGCAGCAAGTGCCGGTGGCATTGTCCTGCGCGCCGCTGCCCTCGGAGCAGCACGCGATGGTGGTGACGGTGCTGGACATGTCGGTGGTGCGTCACTTGCACCAGCAACTGGAATTCCAGGCGGTAACCGATCCGCTGACCGGGCTGCTCAACCGGCGCGGGTTCTACCAGACGGTGGAAAACCTGTTGTTGCGCGGGGAACGCAGCGACAGCAGCTGGGTGCTGCTCTACCTCGATCTCGATGGCTTCAAACGGGTCAATGATTCCCTCGGCCATGACGCCGGCGACCGCGTGTTGCGCTGGGTTTCCGAGCAACTGAAGGCGTGCCTGCGGCCGTTCGATATTCTCGCGCGCATGGGCGGCGATGAATTCACCGCGCTGCTGGATCTGGAGTTTCCCGAGCAAGCGGCGAAGATTGCTGAAAAACTCATCGAACGGGTATCGGTTTGTCAGCAGATCGAAGGTCTGGATATCGTTCTTGGCGCCAGTATCGGCATTGCTACTTATCCCGACTGTGGTCGTAACCTCGACGGCTTGCTGCGCGCTTCGGACATTGCCATGTACGAAGCCAAGCGTGCCGGGCGCCAGCAATATCGCTTCTACGATCATGAAATGAACGGCCGCGCACGCTCGCGTCTCATGCTTGAAGACAGCGTGCGCGAGGCCATCGAGAATCGCGATTTCAATTTGGTCTATCAGCCGCAGGTGGCGATCGGCAGCGGACAGATCCGTGGGTTCGAAGCGTTGCTGCGCTGGCAGCATCCGAGCGTCGGCGATGTGCCGCCGGGGTTGTTTCTGCCGTTGCTGGAAGAGGCGCGCTTGATCAGTCGCCTCGGCAGCTGGATCTATCACCGTGGCGCCGGTCAGCGCAAAGCTTGGGAAACCTTGTTCGCCGAAGACCTGGTGCTCGGCGTGAGCCTGAGCAACACCCAGTTCGGCCTGCCGAATCTGGTCACTGAATTGCGTCAAGTCATGGAACGCCATGCGCTGCAACCGCGGCAACTGGAAGTCGAGGTCACCGAAGAAGCGTTGATGCAAAACCCGGACGAAACCCGCAAGCAACTGCGGCTGCTGCGTCATCTCGGGGTGCGCGTGGCGCTGGATGATTTTGGTTCGGGGCCGTGCTCGCTGGCGCATCTGCGCGATCTCGAACTGGATACGCTGAAACTCGACCGCCACTTGATCGCGCGCCTGCCGGACTCGCCACGGGATGCGGCGCTGGTGCGCATGGTCATCGACCTGTGCAAGCAATACGGTCTGCTGGTGATTGCCGAAGGAGTGGAAACCCTCGAGCAATATCAGTGGCTGCAAACCCATGGTTGCGAATACGTGCAGGGCTTCCTCGTCGCGCGGCCGTTGATCGCCGAAGACGCGGTCAGCTTCGTTGAACCGTTTGACTGGAGCGCGTTGCCCGGTTGAATTCGCTACACTGGCGGACCTTTTTCGAACCGCGTCGCTCGTCCATGACTGTGTTGAAGTACCTCCAGGCCTACCCCGCACAATTGCAGGATCAGGTGCGCCAACTGATTGCCGAAGGGCGCCTGGGTGAATACCTGAATCAGCGCTATTCAGGGCGACACGACGTGCAGAGCGACAAGGCCTTGTACAGCTACGCGCTGGATCTCAAACAGCAGTACATGCGCAATGCGCCGGCCATCGACAAAGTGCTGTTCGACAACCGCCTCGACCTGACCCACCGCGCGCTCGGTCTGCACACCACGGTGTCGCGGGTGCAGGGCGGCAAGCTCAAGGCCAACAAGGAAATCCGCATCGCCGCGCTGTTCAAGGACGCCGCGCCGGATTTTCTGAAGATGATCGTGGTGCACGAGCTGGCGCACTTCAAGGAATCGGACCACAACAAGGCGTTCTATAAACTGTGCGAGCACATGCTGCCGGGGTATCACCAGATCGAGTTCGATCTGCGTGTGTACCTGACGTGGCGGGATATGCAGGCTTGACCAATCAGGAAGGTGTGGATGGACGTCAGCAAGACCAAAAGCAGTTTCTATCGCCGTTTGTACGTGGCTTATCTGATCGATAGCGGCCTGGCGCCGAGTGTGCCGACGCTGACCGAAGTCACCGGCATGCCGCGACGCACGGCGCAGGACACGATTGCCGCGCTGGCCGATCTGGACATCATCTGTGAGTTCGAACAGGAAGAGGGCGCGCGCAATCATGCCGGGCGCTATCGGATTCGTGAGTGGGGAGCGATTGATCGCGGCTGGATCGAGCGCAATTTGCGGCAGATAAAAGCGGTGCTGGAATACCCCTGATTCCTGCGCCGACGGTTCTGACGCCTTCGCGAGCAGGCTCGCTCCCACAATGGATATGCATTCCCTGTGGGAGCGAGCCTGCTCGCGAAAGGGCCTTCAGGACCGACGCATGCCGATGTGCGGAATGTCATCCTCGAGATATTCCTCGCCGACTGCGACAAACCCGTACTTGCCGTAATACCCCTGCAAGTGTGCCTGCGCCGACAGATAGATCGGTACCTGCGGCCAGTGCTTTTCGGCCTGCTTCAGCGCCTGTTCCATCATCGCGTGGCCCAACCCTTTGCCACGGCCGGCGGACGCGGTCACCACGCGGCCAATCACCACGTCGCCGCCCTGGGATTCCGGGTCGAGCAGGCGCAAATAAGCCATCAGCTGATCATCCTCCCAGCCCATCAGGTGATGGGTATCGCCCTCCAGATCCTGGCCGTCGAGATCCGGATAGGCACATTTCTGTTCGACCACGAATACATCAGAGCGCAGCTTCAACAAGGCGTACAACTGCTCTTTGCCCAGATCACGATGATGTTTGCAGATCCACTCGATTGTCATTTTTCGATTCCTTGACCATGTCGCCCGATACTAAGCGCAGCAGCGCCGTATGTCTGTATGGCGCAACAGTCTGTGATAAAGGTCAAAATGCCACTATTCCTTTCTCGCGCTGGCTGCGACTTTGTGTAATCTGCTCAAGAGCACTGTCCACGGGCTCCCATGAGCTAATGTTCAATGCTTGGGTTTTGCCGGTAAGGGGCCTTGGGTTTTGACGTGAAACCACGTCGGGCGGTTGCCCGCTGAGGATGTTCAAGCATGCTGCGATTGCTTCAAGCCGTTGCTTTGATCGGACTGCTGGTGCTCGGCCAGGATGTTGCGGCGCAGAAGCTGCGGCTGGCGTTCGATAATTGGCCGCCATTTACCGACGATGCACTGGTCAACGGTGGCCTGGCCACCGACATTGTCAGCACCGCACTGGCTCGCGCCGGTTATGCCAGCGGTTACGAACAAGTGCCGTGGGCGCGAGCATTGCTGGGGATTGGCGAGGGGCGTTACGACGTGCTGGTCAATGCCTGGTACAACGACGAACGCACGCAGATCGGTCAGTTTTCCGGTGAGTACCTGATCAATCGCATCCGCTTCCTCAAGCGTAAAGACGCACCCATTGAATACAACAGCCTCGAGCAACTGCACACCTATCCGATTGCGGTGGTGCGCGGCTATGCCTATTCCGCCCCTTTTGATGCCGACACGGCGATGCAGAAAGTGCCCGTGCACAACTTCGCCATGGGCGTGCGCATGCTCGCGGCGGATCGGGTCAAGCTGACGCTTGAGGATGAGTACGTAGCGAAGTATTACCTGGCGCGGGAATCGGCCAAGGTGCGCAATTCGGTGGAGTTTTTACCCAAGCCGTTGAGTGAGAACAGCCTGCATATTCTGGTCAGCCTGAAGAATCCGCAGCATGAGCAGATCGTCGCCGGGTTTGACCGGGCGATTGCAGCGATGAAGGCTGACGGGACTTATGAGAAGTTATTGCGGCGGCATGGAATGTAGTTGGGAGCTACAAGCGGCAAGCGGCAAGCGGCAAGTTAGAAGCCGGGTAGCGTTTGGCTTGTAGCTTGTAGCTTGTAGCTTGTAGCTTGTAGCTTGCAACTTGCAGCTAGACCTCTTTGATCAAATGCGCCGCCAATGTCCGAAGCGGCCCCAACTGCCGGCAAATCAGCGCCAACTGCGTTTGCACCAACCGCTGCCCTTCATCGATTTCATCCGGCATCTGTTCCAGCTCATTGGCCAGCGCTTCTTCTTCATCACTCTGAATTGCAATCGGCTGCTTGCTCGCAAGGCCTTGAGCGATTTCGTCGATGCTGGTCGCCAGTTTCACCCCGGCGCCTTCGATCAGATGCTCACGTACCTCCGCAGGCAACTGTGTTTCGCGGTGCGCGCCGAGCCCCGACAAATAGCTGAGAAGGGTGTGCGACAGCACCAGAAAGCGGAAGCCGACATCCGCCTCCTTACGGAAGTGTCCCGGCTCCATGAGCATGTTCGCCAGTGTCGTCGACAGCGCCGCGTCGGCGTTATGGGCGTTGCGGCGGGCCAGGCGATAGGCGAGGTCGTCGCTCTTGCCGGCGGCGTATTGCTGCATGATCTGGCGCAGGTAGATGCTGTTGCAGGTCAGGGTGTTGGCCAGCACTTTGTTCAGGCGCCGGCCCTGCCAGTCCGGCAGGAACAGGAACACCGCCAGACCCGCGATCAAACTGCCGAGCAAGGTATCGAACAACCGTGGCAGGAACAGCCCGTAGCCATCGCCGACCTGATTGAAGCAAAACAGCACCATGATGGTGATCGCCGCCGTCGCCAGGGTGTAGCGGGTGGTGCGATTGGTGAAGAACACCACGCCGGCAGCGATGGCGAAGCACGATTGCACTACCGGGTTGGGGAACAGATCGAACAGCGCCCACGCCACCGTCAGGCCAATGGCCGTGCCGATGATCCGCTGGCCGAGTTTGCGCCGGGTGGCGCCGTAGTTCGGCTGGCAGACGAACAGCGTGGTGAGAATGATCCAGTAGCCTTGCGACGGGTGGATCAGGTGCACCATGCCGTAGCCGGTGCTCAGTGCCAGCGGCAGGCGCAGGGCATGGCGGAACAGCAGCGAAGTCGGCGTCAGTTGTGTACGCAGGCGAATCCACACGTCCTTGAGATTGCGCGGTGAGCGGTCGAGCAGGCTGCTGTCGGAGGCATCCGCCAGGGCATCGGGGTTGCTGGCATCGCTCAGCAGGCGGTCGAGGGTGCCGAGGTTCGCTGCCAGTGCGCGCAACGAGCGCAGCAGGCCGCGCCATGCCGGATTGCTCTGGATGCGCAAGTGTTCGAGGGAGGCATGCAGGTCGTTCAGGGCTTCGGCGAAACTGGCGTCGTAGATGAACGGCTGGCGCATCTGGATGGATTCGGCCAAGGCCCGGCAGGCCTTGCCTTGCTGGCGCAGCAGGCGCTGGCAGCGGAACAGCACGTCGCTGTGGAAGAACGCCTCGGCCAGCGCGTTGTAAGGGTAGTGCGAAGAGCTGGCGCGTTCGTGGATGTCCTGCGCGAGGAAGTACAGCTTCAGATATCGGCTGACTTTCGATCCCGGTCGACCGTTGCCGACCCGGTGCAGGATGATTTCCTTGGCCGTGTTCAAGGCGGCGACCACCCGGCCATTCTGCTGCGCCAGTTCGAGGCGGCGGGCTTCGACGTCCATCTGCCGGATCGGCTCGAACAGCGAGGATTTCAGCTTCAGATACAGGCCCAGCTCGCGGAACAGGCGCGCCAGACTTTGCTGCACCGGTTGGTTGGAAAACAGTGCCTGCCACAGCACCGAGAGCAGGCCGTACCACGCCGCGCCAGCGACCAGCAGCATCGGTTCGTGCCAGAAATCAGTGACCGCGCCGCCGCGCTGATCGACGCCGATCATCGTGTACACCGAGAGAATCAGCGTCGCCGAGGCGATCGCACCGTAACGCTCGCCCAGCGCGCCGAGCATGGTCAGGCCGAAACTGGCCAGCGCCAGGGCCACGGCGAAAATGATCGGGTAGGGGAAGAGCAATTCCACCGACAGCGCGGCGATGCTGAAACACACCAGCGTCACCGCCAGAGCGTTGAGACGACCCTGCCAACTGTCGTCGGTTTCGGCCAGGGCGCTGGCGATGATGCCGAGGAACAACGGGATCAGCAGGCCCATTTCATCCTGATACCAGCACAGCGCCATGCTGCCGGTCAGGGCGATGAATACCCGCACGCTGTAGCTGAATTTATCCACAGGCGCCGCAAAGACTGACGAAACGAGGTCGAGGACATGAAGTGCGAAGGCCTTCCGAGGCGATGCCGCTAAATTGAGCCAGTAATGACGCCGACGCAATGGCGTCGAGCACATCTGACAGCAAAAAGTGTTCCTTTTACTTACACCACCACTGTGGGAGCGAGCCTGCTCGCGAAAGCGGAGTGTCATTCAACATTGATGTCGACTGGTACACCGCATTCGCGAGCAGGCTCGCTCCCACAGGGTTTTGTATTTGGCCTTGAGTTAAACGTACTGCGCGGCGGCGTAACCAGAGGCCCAGGCCCACTGGAAATTGAAGCCGCCCAAGTGCCCGGTGACGTCGAGCACTTCCCCAATGAAGTACAGGCCGGGGCTTTTCAGCGACTCCATGGTCTTCGACGACACCTCGCGGGTGTCGACGCCGCCCAGGGTCACCTCAGCCGTGCGATAGCCTTCGGTCCCCGCCGGCACAACCTTCCAGCTGCCGAGTTTCTCGGCAATCTCCGCCAGTTCAGCATGGGTGTACTGCTTCATCGGTTTGGAGACAAACCAGTTGTCCGCCAGCAGATTGGCCATCTTCTTGGTGAAAATCTCGCCAAGCAAAGTCTTCAGCTCGCTGTTCGGACGCTCGGCGACTTGCTCTTGCAGCCAGCTCGCCGCGTCGTGATCCGGCAGCAGGTTGATCTCTACCGTATCGCCAGACTCCCAGAACGAGGAAATCTGCAGGATCGCCGGGCCACTGAGGCCACGGTGAGTGAAGAGGATGTTCTCGCGAAAGCTCTGGTCATTGCAGTTGACCAGACAATCCACCGAGGTGCCGGACAGCTCTGTGCACAACTCTTTGAGCTGGTCGGTGATGGTGAACGGCACCAGACCGGCGCGGGTCGGCAGCAGTTCATGGCCGAACTGTTTGGCGACTTGATAACCGAAACCGGTGGCGCCCAGGGTCGGAATCGATAGCCCGCCGGTGGCGATCACCAGCGACTGGCACTGGACTTGGCCGAGGGTGGTGTCGAGCAGATAACCGCTGTCGGTTTTTTCGATGGTCTGGATCGAGGTGTCCAGGTGCAGCTCGACGCCGGCCTGATCGCATTCATCAAGGAGCATGCCGAGGATGTCGCTGGATTTGTTATCGCAGAACAGCTGGCCGAGTTTCTTCTCGCGGTACGGCACGCCATGTTTGCCGACCAGACCGATGAAATCCCACTGGGTGTAACGCGCCAGCGCCGATTTGCAGAAATGCGGGTTCTGCGAAAGGAAATTGCTCGGTTCGGTGTACATGTTGGTGAAATTGCAGCGGCCACCGCCGGACATGAGGATTTTCTTGCCGGCCTTGTTCGCGTGGTCGAGCAGCAACACCTGACGCCCGCGCCCGGCGGCGGTCAGGGCACACATCAAGCCGGCCGCGCCAGCGCCAATGATCACGACTTCGGTAGAGCGCAAAACGGTGTCCTCACACAATGATCGTTCCCACGCTCTGCGTGGGAATGCCGCCATGGACGCTCTGCGTCCGTTGTTATGTGACGCGGAGCGTCACGGGATGCATTCCCACGCAGAGCGTGGGAACGATCAGGTCAGAGAATACGCACGCGCAACGAGCGGCCCTTGATCTTGCCGTCGTTCAGGCGCTGCAAGGCCTGCATGGCCACCGTGCGCTCGACAGCGACGTAGGCCTGGAAATCGAAGATCGCGATCTTGCCGACCTGCGCACCGGGAATGCCCGCTTCGCCGGTCAGTGCGCCAAGAATGTCGCCCGGGCGCACTTTGTCTTTGCGGCCAGCGCCGATGCACAGGGTGGTCATCGGCGGTTGCAGCGGCGCCAGGCCCTGGGACTTGAGGTTGTCGATCTGATCCCAGTTCAGCGGCGCTTTCTGCAGTTGTTCGATGGCTTGCGCACGATGAGCTTCGGACGGCGCGACCAGGCTGATGGCGATGCCTTTCTCGCCCGCGCGACCGGTACGGCCAACGCGGTGGATGTGGATTTCCGAATCGCGCGCCAGCTCGACGTTGATCACCATGTCCAGCGCATCGATATCCAGACCACGGGCGGCGACGTCGGTGGCGACCAGCACCGAGGTGCTGCGGTTGGCAAACATCGCCAACACCTGATCGCGGTCACGCTGTTCCAGATCGCCGTGCAGGCCGACGGCGGAAATGCCTTTGGCGGTCAGGTGATCGACGGTTTCCTGCACTTGCTGCTTAGTGAAGCAGAACGCCACGCAGGACGCCGGACGGAAGTGGTGCAGGACTTTGGTCACCGCGCTCATGCGCTCTTCCGGGGAAATCTCGTAGAAGCGCTGCTCGATCTGCGTGTCGTCGTGGAAGGCTTCAGCCTTGACGGTCTGCGGATCGCGCATGAATTTCGAAGCCAGTTGCTTGATGCCCACCGGGTAGGTCGCGGAGAACAGCAGAGTCTGCCGGCGCTCCGGGGTCTTGATGATGATGTCTTCGATGGCGTCGTAGAAACCCATGTCGAGCATGCGGTCGGCTTCGTCGAGGATCAGCGTGTTCAGGCCATCGAGCACCAGCGAACCCTTGCGCAGGTGCTGCTGAATGCGCCCCGGGGTGCCGACGATGATGTGCGCGCCGTGCTCCAGCGAAGCGATCTGCGGGCCGAACGAGACGCCACCGCACAGGGTCAGGACCTTGATGTTGTCTTCGGCGCGGGCCAGGCGACGGACTTCCTTGGCCACCTGGTCGGCCAGCTCGCGGGTCGGGCAGATCACCAGCGCCTGGCAACCGAAGTAGCGCGGGTTGATCGGGTTGAGCAGGCCGATGCCGAATGCGGCGGTCTTGCCGCTGCCGGTCTTGGCCTGGGCGATAAGGTCCATCCCCTTGAGGATCACCGGCAAGCTCTGCGCCTGGATCGGCGTCATCTGGGCATAACCGAGTGATTCGAGGTTAGCCAGCATGGCGGCGGACAGCGGCAGAGTATTAAAAGCGGTGGCGATGGTGGTCACGGGACTGGCCTGCAAAACAAAATGTCGCGCAGTGTAGCAGCCCCGTGCCAGTTTCCTCGACAGTTCTGGACGAACAGCGATTGAACCCGAGGCAGGGATTACCTGTGGCGAGGGGATTTATCTGTGGCGAGGGGATTTATCCCCGCTGGGGTGCGCAGCACCCCCAATACCTGCCACCTCAATTCATCCGGCTGACCGCATCCAACCTTTTTGGGGCTGCTGCGCAACCCAGCGGGGATAAATCCCCTCGCCACGGAAGTCCTTCAGCAGCCACAGATGTCCTCCAGCACAATCAGTGCTCGATGTGCTCTTCCGGGCGCTTGGCGCGGCGCCCGTCTTCCTTGGACAGTTGCGAAAAGATCGTCGCCGCCAGCATCGCCATCACGCCGACCGTGACGAAGGTCAGCTGGAACGCGCCGAGTACGGTTTCCACGCCATCGTTGCCGACCTTCGCAGTGAAGCCGCCGAGCAGCGCGCCGGCGCAAGCCACGCCGAGGCTCAGCGACAACTGCGCGACCACCGACAGCAGACTGTTGCCGCTGCTGGCGCTGGCATCGTCGAGGTCGATCAGCGTCACCGTATTCATCGCGGTGAATTGCAGCGAGTTGATCGCACCAAGCACCGCCAGCAGGCACAGCAGCAGCCAGTACGGCGTCTGTTCGCTGACCAGTCCCATGCTCGCCAGCATGATCCCCAGCGCCAGCGTGTTGCCGGTGAGCACGATGCGATAGCCGAGGCGTTCGATCAGCGGCCGCGCGACCCACTTGGCGATCATCGCCGCAGCGGCCAGTGGCAACATGCTCATCCCGGCTTGCGACGGCGAGTAACCCAACGCGACTTGCAGCAGTAGCGGTACCAGAAACGGCAGGGCGCCGCTGCCCAGTCGCGCGAACAGGTTGCCGAGAATGCCCACGGCGAACGTGCGGGTCTTGAACAATGACGGCGCGAACAACGGGTTTTCGATGTGCCCGGCGCGCAGCCAGTACGCCGCCAGACAGGCCATGCCGGCGAACAGCAGCAACATTACCCGCAAGTGCGGTAGGTGCAGTTCACCAAGACCTTCCATGGCGATGGTGATGAGGATCATCGCCGCGCCGAAAAGCAGAAAGCCGAGGCTATCGAAGCGGGTGCGCTCCGTGCCGCGCAGGTCGGGAATGAACTTCCACACCGCATAACAGCCGATCACCCCGACCGGCAGATTGATCAGGAAGATCCAGTGCCACGTCACGTATTCCACCATCCAGCCGCCCATGGTCGGGCCGATAAGCGGGCCGAGCAGGCCGGGAATGGTGATGAAACCCATGATCCGCACCAGTTCCGAGCGCGGGTAGGCACGCAGCACCACCAGTCGCCCGACCGGCAGCATCAGCGCGCCGCCGAGGCCCTGAATCACCCGTGCACCGATGAGCATGCTCAGACTGCTGGACAAAGCGCACAGCAACGAGCCGAAACTGAACAGCAGAATCGCGCCGAAGAAGATTTTCTTGGTGCCGAAGCGGTCGGCGATCCAGCCGGAGGCCGGGATCAGCAGAGCCACGGTGAGCATGTAGGCGATGATCACACCCTGCATGCGCAACGGGTCTTCGGCCAGATCGCTGGCCATGGCCGGCAGCGCGGTGTTGAGGATGGTCCCGTCGAGGGACTGCATGAAGAACGCAATGGCGACGACCCACGGCAACCAGCGGGCGGTGATGGCGTCGAGAGGCGGGCGGTTGGGCATGGAACCTCTTGTGGTCTGTTTGATGATCGTTCCCACGCTCTGCGTGGGAATGCCTCAACGGACGCTCTGCGTCCGCTTTTGGCTGGGACGCGGAGCGTCCCGGGCTGCATTCCCACGCGGAGCGTGGGAACGATCGCTGTCAGAGGGTCAGGGTCAACCGGCTGACCAGCGCCCCCGGCAACAGCGATGACGAGGTATTGCGCTGGCTGTAGGTACTCGCCGAGAGCAGCAATTCACGCTCGGTAGTCAACGCTTCCAGCTGCGAGCCGAGCAGGTTGTAGGCGCTGTCGTCGAAGCGCATGGTGCTGACCGGCGCCTGGATCTCGCCGTCCTCGACCCAGAAGGTCGCGAAGCGGGTCATGCCGGTCATGCGCGCCGCCGGTTGGTCCGAGTAGTTCAGGTACCACAGGTTGCTGATGTACAGCCCGGTGCCCAACTGCTTGAGGATCTCTGCTTGCGACAGATCACCGGCGGCCATGTTCAATGCACTGGGCATTTCGCCGCCGCCCGCACCGTTCGCCGCCAGACCATATTCGGCGGCGCTGCGCGAGCCGACCAGTTGATCACCGGCCCGGCCTTCGATGATCAGACGCAGATCGCTGCGCGGATAACCCTCGGCGGAAAACGCCGGGCTCAGGGATTCGCTGACTTTCTCATCCAGCGACACCAGCGGACTGAACGCCTGATCGCCGACGTAGAGTTTCTGCAACGGACTGCTCTTGCTGGCGATCGATTGCGCCGAGAACCCGCCCCAACTGAGCATGCCCATGATTTCTTCCAGTGCCGCCGGTGCCAGATAGGCGCGGTACTGCCCCGGTGCCAGGGTGCGTAACGGTCGGCCGAGAAACTCCAGCTGTTCGCGGGCCTGGGCGAAACGCCGGGCAAACCCTTCGTCGCTCCAATCGTGGCCGGCGTAGCTGGCCTTTACCGCTTCGCCGTTTTCATGGAACAGGCTGAAGTCGAAGTTGAAACTGTTGGCTTCATGCCAGCCGAACGCGCCGGCGGAGCTGGCGAAACCGCGGCTGATCGGGCCGGCAGCATAAAAACCGACCAGATCCAGACCTTCAGCGGCAGCGCAGATTTGCCCGACGACATCTTCGGTGTCCGGCAGCGGATGCGCTTGTACGTGCGTGCTCTGCCAGCTGTTGTGATTGAGCAGCAGGTACGGATCCTGCGGCAGCAGCGGCAGGGTTTCGCGCAGTTGTTGCAGGCCCTCGGCGAGCCGTTGCAGATCGGCTTCCTGATCCCCGGACAAGGTGATCTGCAGGTCGGCGTGGCGACCGTCGTCGATCAGTTTCAGGCCGACGTTGGTCTGCTGTACTTGCCCGGCCTGGCGCACCTTGGCGTGATTGAAGCGCACGAACGCCGAGGCTTCGGCGGCGTAGCTGAGCGTGAACTGTTCCGGCTCGCGCACGCTGTCGCGCAGCCAGTTGACCATGACCTTGAAGGCGTCGGACTGACGCTTCGAAATGCTCATCAGGCGTCTCCCCCAAACACATCAATGTTGCTGAATACGCAGGCCGGCGAAGCGTGGCCGACGCGAATCACCTGGTTCGGTTCGCCCTTGCCGCAGTTCGGCGTGCCCAGCACCTTGACGGTGTTGGCATCGCCGACGGCGCGCAGGCTCTTCCAGAAGTGCGCGGAAATGGCCCGGTAGTTGGGATTTTTCACCACGCCTTTAAGTTCACCATGCTCGATCAACTGGCCCCATTCGCAGCCGAACTGGAATTTGTTGCGCGCATCGTCGATCGACCACGAACGGTTGGTGCTCATCAGAATGCCGTGCTCGATACCGCCGATCATCTGCTCCAGCGTCTGATCGCCCGGCTCGATGTTGAGGTTGGCCATGCGGTCGATCGGTGGCCGGTTCCAGCCGCAGGCGCGGCTGTTGGCAACGCCATCAAGGCCGGCGCGATACTGCGACAGCGCCCCGCCCAACGGCCGCAGCAAGAGGCCGTCACGAATCAGGAATTGTTTGCTCGCCGCAGTGCCGTCGTCGTCATGGCCGTAGCTGGCGAGTTCTTCCGGGATGCCCGGGTCGAAAGTCACGTTGAGCAAATTCGAGCCGTATTGCAGGCTGCCGAAATCGCTGGTCTTGACGAAACTGGTGCCGGCGTAATTGCGCTCATCGCCGAGGATGCGGTCGAGCTCCAGCGGGTGACCGATGGATTCATGAATCTGCAGCATCATCTGATCAGGCATCAGCAGCAGGTCGCGCGGGCCTTGCGGGGTGTTCGGCGCGAGCAGCAGTTGCAGGGCCTGGTCGGCGACTTGCGGACCAGCACCGACCAGACCGCAGCGGCTGATGACATCGGCGCCACCCTGCTGGCCGAAGTTCTCGCGGCCGAGGCTGCGGGTCTGGCTGTCGTTGCCGTCGTAGGCGGTGACGTCGAGGCTCGGATAAACGAAGCGCTGGGCCTGGCGCAATTCGGCGCCGGCGCTGCTCAGGTAGATCTGCTCGACGTTAGTGATGCCGATGCTCACCTGCCAATTGACCAGGCGCTCATCCTTGGGCACCGAGGCGGATTCCGCACCGAGCAGATCGAAGCATTCGCTCAGGGACGGGAAGGGCTGTTCGAGGTTGGGTGAAAAATAATCAGCGCGGTCACTGGACAGCGTCTGCTCGCGCAGATCGAGCAAGGCGTGCGGCTTGAGCCGGCGGGCCTGTTGTTCGGCGCGCTCGAGGGCGGCTTGCAGGCCTTGTTGCGAGAGGTCATTGGTCGCCGCATAGGCTTCGACGCCATTGACACGTACGGTGAGCATCGCCCCTTCATCGCGGCTCAAACTCGGCGGTTCGGCGACGTTCTTGCGCACCGACAGAAACTGCCCGGACTCGCGCACATACCGCAGGGAAAAAAATTCAGCGCCCGTGCGCAAGGCAGCAAAGCGCTGCTTGAGCTGGGGGTGGAAATCGAACATTCGGGAACCTCCTTGTAATGGAGTAGCGGCATGGCGACAGCGGGGAGGGGTGAAACGGTTGCGCGAGATCTAGAGTAGGCCTGCGTGGGGGTAGGATCAAGTGAAGAGGGGGTGTAGGAGGATTTACTGTGCCCGACAGCAGATCGTTCCCACGCTCTGCGTGGGAATGTCGCCATGGACGCTCTGCGTCCGCTTTGGGACGCGGAGCGTCCCGGGATGCGTTCCCACGCGGAGCGTGGGAACGATCAGGGGAGGTATTACGACTTACTGCGTAACCGGTGTGATATCCCGCATCGGCTTGCCTTTGACCGGCGCGCCGTTCGCGACGTAATAAGCAGCGTTGCTGCGCGGCAGCGGCTTGCGGCCACGGATCTTGTCGGCGATTTTCTCGGCCATCATGATCGTCGGCGCGTTAAGGTTGCCGGTGGTGATGATCGGCATGATCGAGGCATCGACCACGCGCAGGCTCTGCATGCCGTGCACACGACCTTCGCCATCGACCACGGCCATCTCGTCGGTGCCCATCTTGCACGAGCAGGACGGGTGGAACGCGGTTTCGGCGTGCTCGCGGATGAACTTGTCGAGCTGCTCATCGGTTTGCACGTCGATGCCCGGGCTGATTTCGCGACCACGGAACGCGTCGAGTGCCGGTTGCTGCATGATTTCGCGGGTCAGGCGGATGCCGTCGCGGAATTCCTGCCAGTCCTGCTCGGTGGCCATGTAGTTGAACAGGATGCTCGGGTGCTGGCGCGGATCCTTGGACTTGACCTGGATGCGACCACGGCTCGGCGAGCGCATGGAGCCCATGTGCGCCTGGAAACCATGTTCTTTCACGCCGTTGCTGCCGTTGTAGTTAATCGCCACCGGCAGGAAGTGGTACTGGATGTTCGGCCATTCGAATTCCGGACGCGAACGAATGAAACCGCCGGCCTCGAACTGGTTGCTGGCGCCGATGCCGGTGCCGTTGAACAGCCACTCGGCACCGATCGCCGGCTGGTTGTACCAGAGCAGCGATGGATACAGCGAAACCGGTTGGGTACAGGCGTATTGCAGGTACAGCTCAAGGTGATCCTGCAGGTTTTCACCGACGCCCGGCAGATCGTGGACCACCGGGATGTCGAGGCTTTCCAGCAGTTTCGCCGGGCCGACACCGGAGCGCTGCAGAATCTGCGGCGAAGCGATGGCGCCGGAGCACAGCAGGACTTCCTTGCGCGCCTTGGCTTCAACACGTTCTTCAGCGTCACCGATCAGGTAACGCACGCCGACCGCGCGCTTGCCTTCGAACAGAATCTTGTCGGTCAGCGCGTGGGTAACGATGGTCAGGGTCGAACGCTTCTTGGCGATGTCGAGGTAGCCACGGGCGGTGGAAGCACGGCGGCCGTTCGGCGTCACGGTGCGGTCCATCGGGCCGAAGCCTTCCTGCTGGTAACCGTTGAGGTCTTCGGTGCGCGGATAACCGGCCTGCACGCCGGCTTCAACCATGGCGTGGAACAGCGGGTTGTTGCCGGCTTTCGGCGTGGTCACGCTGACCGGGCCGTCGCCACCGTGGTAATCGTTCGGACCGATGTCACGGGTTTCGGCTTTGCGGAAGTACGGCAGGCAATCGAGGTACGACCAGTCTTCCAGGCCCGGCAGTTTCGCCCAGCCGTCGTAGTCCATGGCGTTGCCACGGATGTAGCACATGCCGTTGATCAGCGACGAACCACCAAGGCCCTTGCCGCGACCGCATTCCATCCGGCGACCGTCCATGTGTGGCTCTGGATCGGTTTCGTAGGCCCAGTTGTAGCGACGCCCCTGCAGCGGGAAGGCCAGCGCGGCCGGCATTTGCGTGCGGAAGTCGAGGCGGTAGTCCGGCCCCCCGGCTTCGAGCAGCAGAACGGTGACGCCTTCGTCTTCAGTCAGACGGGTGGCAAGTGTGTTACCTGCGGAACCGGCGCCTATGATGATGTAGTCGTATTCTTGAGTCATAAATTCTCCTGCGGGAGCTACAAGCCACTAGCTTCTAGCTGCAAGGAAAAGCAGCGAGCGGTGGCTTCGAAATCGGGGACGGCGGCAAGCCCAAACTGCTTTTACTTGCAGCTTGAAACTTGCCGCTTGCAGCTGATCAGCTCATCAGAACACCGAGACGTAATCGCCCAGCTCGACCTGTACCGATTTGATGCGGGTGAAGTTGTTCAGCGAGCTGATCCCGTTCTCACGGCCCACACCCGACTGCTTGTAACCGCCCACTGGCATTTTCGCGTCGGACTCGCCCCAGGCGTTGATCCAGCAGATACCGGCTTCGAGTTGATGAATCACGCGGTGCGCACGGTTCAGGTCGCGGGTGACGATACCGGCGGCCAGGCCGAAGTCGGTGTCGTTGGCGCGGCGGATCACTTCTTCTTCGGTTTCGTAGGAGAGGATCGCCATCACCGGGCCGAAGATTTCTTCGCGCACGATGGTCATGTCGTCGGTGCAGTCGGTGAATACGGTTGGCGCAACGAACGCGCCTTTGGCGAATTCGCCGTCGGTCAGACGACCGCCGCCGCACAGCACGCGTGCGCCTTCTTCTTTACCCTTGGCGATGTAAGCCAACACGCTTTCCATGTGCGGGAAGCTGACCAGCGGGCCGAAGTTGGTGTTCTCGTCTTCCGGGTTGCCAACGCGGATGCGGGCAACGCGCTCAACGATCTTGGCTTCAAAAGCGGCTTTCAGGTGCGCCGGTACGAACACGCGAGTGCCGTTGGTGCAGACCTGACCGGAGCTGTAGAAGTTGGCCATCATCGCCGTGTCGGCGGCGCGATCGAGATCGGCGTCGTCGCAGATGATCAGCGGCGACTTGCCGCCCAGTTCCATGGTCACGTCTTT
>Ga0308161_1002258_pt1 | contig 20933 bp, 17 predicted proteins | sample PhyFR2_FD_201034 | JGI IMG/M metagenome (GOLD analysis project Ga0308161, IMG submission 201034) | Phyllosphere microbial communities from UC Gill Tract Community Farm, Albany, California, United States - DLSLF.R2 | ecosystem: Host-associated > Plants > Phyllosphere > Unclassified | place: USA...
CCGCTTCTGGCGGCTTCAAGCGTAAACACGCAAACCTGCGTCATATTCTGACTAAAAAATCTACTAAGCGTAAACGTCACCTGCGTCCGAAAGGCATGGTGTCTAAAGGCGATCTGGGTCTGGTTATCGCCTGCCTGCCGTACGCATAAGTAAATTTTTTAATTAATTCAGAATATTAAACAGGAGAGCTAAATGGCTCGTGTAAAACGTGGTGTAGTTGCTCGCGCACGTCACAAAAAAATCTTAAAACAAGCTAAAGGTTACTACGGTGCACGTTCACGTGTTTACCGCGTTGCCTTCCAGGCTGTTATCAAAGCTGGTCAGTATGCTTACCGCGACCGTCGTCAACGTAAGCGTCAGTTCCGTCAGCTGTGGATCGCGCGTATCAACGCAGCGGCGCGTCAGAACGGTATGTCTTACAGCCGTTTCATCAATGGTCTGAAAAAAGCAGCCATTGAAATTGACCGTAAAATCCTGGCCGACATCGCCGTATTCGACAAAGTGGCATTTACTGCACTGGTAGAAAAAGCGAAATCAGCGCTGGCGTAAGTCAGTTGAAAAAGGGAGCTTGCTCCCTTTTTTATTATCTGTAACCTGAGCAAAAGATTGACTTTTTCACCGCTGCGCATTTCAATAGTGCCGTTGAGAATCACGACAAGGTAACGCAAGCATGAATGCTGCTATTTTCCGTTTCTTTTTTTACTTTAGCGCCTGACAATCAGGGGCTTTTGCGCATAAGAAAAGAAACGAAAAATCGCGCTGAAAGCCTCCCACGTGGAGGCTTTTTTTGTTTTTGGCGCTGGCATATTGGACCGCCAGGTCCCAACACGTACTAACCAGCCTGACTGGAAAAAGAGGAAAACATGTCCCAACTAGCAGAACTGGTGGCGAACGCCACGGCGGCCATCGATGGGGCGACCGATATCGCCGCCCTTGACGCGGTGCGCGTCGAATATCTGGGGAAGAAAGGGCATCTGACACTGCAGATGACCACACTGCGCGAGCTGCCAGCGGAAGAGCGTCCTGCCGCAGGTGCCGTGATTAACGAAGCCAAACAGCAGGTAACGGAACGCCTGAGCGCGCGTAAAGAAGAGATGGAGTCAGCGGTGCTCAACGCGCGTCTGGCGGCAGAAACCATCGACGTCTCCCTGCCGGGACGTCGTATCGAGAACGGCGGTCTGCATCCGGTTACCCGTACCATCGATCGTATTGAAACCTTTTTTGGCGAACTGGGCTTTGCGGTCGTTACGGGGCCGGAAATCGAAGACGATTATCATAACTTCGATGCACTCAATATCCCAGGCCATCACCCGGCGCGCGCCGATCATGACACCTTCTGGTTCGATGCCACGCGTCTGCTGCGTACCCAAACCTCTGGCGTGCAAATCCGTACCATGAAGAACCAGCAGCCACCGCTGCGCATTATTGCACCGGGCCGAGTTTATCGTAACGACTACGATCAGACGCACACGCCGATGTTCCATCAAATGGAAGGTCTGATCGTTGATAAAAATATCAACTTCACCAACCTGAAGGGCACGCTGCACGATTTCCTGAACAACTTCTTTGAGGAAGACTTGCAGATTCGTTTCCGTCCTTCCTATTTCCCATTTACCGAACCGTCCGCGGAAGTGGATGTCATGGGTAAAAATGGCAAGTGGCTCGAAGTGCTGGGTTGCGGCATGGTGCATCCGAATGTCCTGCGTAATGTCGGTATCGATCCGGAAATCTATTCAGGCTTCGCCTTTGGCATGGGCATGGAGCGCCTGACCATGCTGCGCTACGGCGTGACCGATTTGCGCGCATTCTTCGAAAATGATTTACGTTTCCTCAAACAATTTAAGTAAGGGCAGGTTATCCAATGAAATTCAGTGAACTCTGGTTACGCGAATGGGTAAATCCCGCCCTTGACAGTGCAGCCTTATCTGAACAGATCACCATGGCCGGCCTGGAAGTGGACGGCGTTGAGCCGGTCGCGGGCGCGTTTCACGGTGTTGTGGTTGGCGAAGTCGTGGAGTGCGGTCAGCATCCTAATGCTGACAAACTGCGCGTGACCAAAATTAATACCGGCGGCGATCATCTGCTGGATATCGTCTGCGGCGCACCAAACTGCCGTCAGGGCCTGAAAGTTGCGGTCGCCACCGTGGGTGCTGTGCTGCCGGGCGATTTTAAAATTAAAGCGGCCAAGCTGCGTGGCGAACCGTCGGAAGGCATGCTGTGTTCATTCTCGGAACTGGGTATTTCCGACGATCACAGTGGCATTATCGAATTGCCCGCCGATGCACCGGTCGGCACAGATATTCGTGACTACCTGCAGCTGGACGACAACACCATTGAAATCAGCGTCACGCCTAACCGCGCCGACTGCCTGGGAATTATTGGTATTGCCCGTGATGTGGCGGTACTGAACAGCCTGCCGCTTAACGCACCCGGCATTGAGCCGGTTGCGGCGACGATTTCTGATACTGTCCCGATCAATGTCGAGGCGACCGCAGCCTGTCCACGTTATTTAGGCCGGGTCATTAAAGGGATTAACGTTGCCGCTGCCACGCCGCTGTGGATGAGGGAGAAACTGCGTCGTTGCGGTATTCGCTCTATCGATCCGGTGGTCGACATCACTAACTATGTATTGCTTGAGCTGGGCCAGCCCATGCACGCTTTCGATCTCGACCGCATTGACGGCGGAATCGTGGTACGCATGGCGAAAGACGGTGAAGCGCTGACGTTACTGGATGGCACCGCGGTTAAACTCAGCAGCGATACGCTGGTTATTGCCGATCACCAGAAAGCTCTGGCGATGGGCGGCATTTTCGGCGGTGAACATTCCGGTGTAAACGCGGAAACGCAAAATGTTTTACTGGAGTGCGCCTGGTTTGAACCCCTGGCGATTGCGGGCCGTGCTCGTCGCCATGGCTTACATACCGATGCCTCCCATCGCTACGAGCGCGGTGTGGATGCCGCGCTGCAGCATAAGGCGATGGAGCGCGCCACCCAGTTGCTGCTGACCATTTGCGGCGGTGAAGCGGGGCCGGTTATCGATCAGACGTCGGCGGACGCGTTACCACAGCCCGCGACTATCACGCTGCGTCGTGAAAAGCTGGATCGGTTAATTGGTCATGTGGTCAGCGATGAGCAGGTAACCGACATTTTAACGCGCCTGGGCTGTCAGGTCAGCGTAGGTAACGGTGAATGGCGTGCAGTGGCACCGACCTGGCGCTTCGATATGGCTATCGAAGAAGACCTGGTGGAAGAGATTGCCCGTATTTATGGTTACAACAATATCCCGGATGTACCTGTCCATGCTGGCCTGGTGATGACGAAGCACCGTGAAGCGAACCTGTCGCTGAAGCGGGCGAAGATGCTGCTGGTAGACAAAGGTTATCAGGAAGCGATCACCTACAGCTTCGTGGACCCGAAGGTGCAGCAGTTGCTGCATCCGGGTGAAGAGGCACTGCTGCTGCCAAGCCCGATCTCCAGCGATATGTCCACGATGCGTCTGTCACTGTGGACCGGCTTACTCAGCGCGGTGGTGTATAACCAGAACCGTCAGCAGAGCCGCGTGCGCCTGTTTGAGAGCGGCCTGCGCTTTGTGCCTGATACGCAGGCGGATCTCGGTATTCGCCAGGATTTGATGCTGGCAGGCGTGCTGAGTGGCAACCGCTATGAAGAACATTGGGACCTGGCGCGCCAGACCGTTGACTTCTATGATTTGAAAGGCGATTTAGAGTCGCTGCTGGATTTAACCGGCAAGATGAATGCGATTAGCTTCCGCGCTGAAGCGAATCCGGCGTTGCATCCTGGACAAAGTGCGGCAATTTATTTACACGATGAACGAATCGGATTTATCGGAGTGGTTCATCCCGAACTTGAACGTAAGCTGGATCTCAACGGTCGTACCTTAGTCTTTGAACTGCTTTGGAATAAGGTCGCAGACCGCGTCCTGCCTGATGCGCAAGAGATTTCACGCTTCCCGGCAAACCGTCGTGATATCGCTGTTGTTGTGGCCGAAAACGTGCCTGCAGCAGATATCATCGCGGAGTGTAAGAAAGTTGGCGTAAATCAGGTAGTTGGCGTAAACTTGTTTGACGTGTACCGAGGTAAGGGTGTTTCCGAGGGCTATAAGAGCCTCGCAATCAGCCTGATTTTGCAGGATACCAGCCGGACACTCGAAGAAGAGGAGATTGCCGCGACGGTTGCCAAATGCGTTGCGGCATTAAAAGAGCGATTCCAGGCAACCTTGAGGGATTGAACCTATGGCGCTTACAAAAGCTGAGATGTCAGAATACCTGTTTGAAAAACTCGGGCTGAGCAAACGTGATGCAAAAGAGTTAGTGGAGTTGTTTTTCGAAGAGGTTCGCCGCGCTTTGGAAAATGGAGAACAGGTTAAACTGTCGGGGTTTGGTAATTTTGACCTGCGTGACAAAAACCAACGTCCAGGCAGAAACCCAAAAACGGGAGAGGATATTCCAATTACTGCGCGTCGCGTAGTGACATTCCGTCCAGGGCAGAAGCTTAAAAGTCGCGTTGAGAACGCCACACCAAAAGACAGTGACTGATCCCAGTGTTTTAAAAAGGCCGCGCAAGCGGCCTTTTTCATTTCTTTTTTTTGCAATCCTTTTACAATCAACCCTCTGTTATCCTGGCTAATCCGGCTTATGTCCCAGCTTGAACAACTTGCGCTTCAACGCGATCGTCGCAGCAGGACCTGGCTTTTGGGTCTGAGTGGCACGTTGCTTGTCTTATTTATGATCAGCCTGTGTGCGGGTGAAAGCTGGATAAGCCCATCCCAGTGGTTTAGCGACAGCGGCAGACTGTTCGTCGGTCAGCTTCGCCTGCCGCGTAGCCTTGCAGTCATACTGGTTGGCGCGGCGCTGGCGCTGAGCGGCGTTGTCATGCAGGCGCTGTTTACTAATCCCCTGGCCGAACCGGGGCTGCTTGGCGTCTCCAACGGCGCGGGCATTGGTCTGGTGGCGGCGGTGCTGTTTGGCGGCGGTTCACTCTGGAGCCTCAGCGTTTCGGCGATGACCGGCGCGCTGGTGATCACGCTTATCCTGCTGCACTTTGCCCATCGTCACTTATCCGTCACGCGTTTGCTGCTTACTGGCGTGGCGCTGGGCATTATCTGCAGCGCTATCATGACCTGGGCGGTGTATTTCAGCAGCAGCCTCGACCTGCGACAGTTAATGTACTGGATGATGGGCGGCTTCAGCGGTATCGACTGGCGCTATGGCTGGATGATGCTGGCGCTGCTGCCGGTTATCCTGGCGTTAACCTCGGCGGCCAGGGTACTCAACCTGTTAGCGCTGGGGGAAACCTCAGCCCGCCAGTTGGGGTTGTCCCTGTTTTACTGGCGTAATTTACTGGTATTAGCGATGGGCTGGCTGGTCGGGGTCAGCGTTGCCCTTGCCGGGGCAATCGGCTTTGTTGGTCTGGTGATTCCCCATCTGCTGCGGCTGGCAGGCCTGAACGATCACCGTGCCCTGTTGCCAGCCTCCGCGCTGGCGGGAGCCAGCGTGTTGCTTGGCGCCGATATTATTGCCCGCCTGGCGCTGGCTTCTGCCGAGTTACCTATCGGTGTCGTCACAGCAACGCTGGGCGCACCGCTGTTTATCGTACTGTTAGTCAAATCGTCGCGTCAGCTTTAGCTGGCATACTTGCATTAACCACAGGAACTCCGTATGAGCATTTATCAAACTGAACTGGTTACACTGGATGGTGAGAAAACCTCGCTGTCATCCTGGCAGGGACAGGTGCTGCTGGTCGTTAACGTGGCCTCTAAGTGCGGCTTAACGCCACAATATGAAGCGCTGGAAAACATTCATAAAGCCTGGCATGAGCAGGGCTTCAGCGTGCTGGGTTTCCCCTGCAACCAGTTTCTGGAGCAGGAGCCGGGCAGTAGTGAAGAGATCAAAACCTTTTGCAGCACCACGTATGGTGTGACCTTTCCGATGTTCGAAAAGTGTGACGTCAATGGTGAGCATCGTCACCCACTTTATGCGCAGCTGGTGGCGGCAAAACCTGAGGCGGTTCGCCCGGAAGAGAGTGGTTTTTATGAGCGCATGGAAAGTAAAGGACGTGCGCCCAAAGTCCCAGGCGATATCCTGTGGAACTTCGAAAAATTCCTGATTGGTCGGGATGGCAGTGTCATTCAGCGTTTCTCTCCGGACATGTCACCAGAAGATCCGATTATTCTCGAAACCATCAAGCAGGCACTGGCAAAATAAATGTTGCTGAGCCTGGAAAATGCAGCCGTTCCCGGACGGCTGCAACCGGTAACTGGCACCCTGCAGGCCGGGCAGTGGGTGCATCTGGTGGGGCCGAATGGCGCAGGGAAGAGCACCTTGCTCTCCGCGCTGGCCGGACTGGAACCCGTTACCGGCAAGGCGACGCTCCTGAATAACCCGCTGTCCAGTTGGAAAGGCCCGGCGCTGGCCAGGGTGCGCAGCTGGCTGCCCCAGCAACAGCTTCCTCCTGGAGAGATGCCGGTTTATCACTATCTTCGCCTGCATCTCCCGTCTCCCGCTTTACCTCACGACGCTCGGTTAGCCTCAATACTGTCGCGGCTGCAGCTGGATGACAAATTAGCCTGGCCATTGACCCGGCTCTCCGGTGGAGAGTGGCAGCGGGTGCGGATTGCTGCGGTCATGGTGCAAATCGATCCGCAGATCAACGCCCATGGTCAGTTGCTGATCCTGGATGAACCCATGACGGCGCTGGATATTGCGCAGCAGAAAGCGGTCGATGATCTGATTCGTGAACTCTGCCAGGCTGGCGTTTGCGTGGTCGCCAGCAGCCACGACCTTAACCACAGTTTATGGCACGCAACGCAGGTTTGGCTGTTACATCAGGGCCAGGTGGTATTACAGGGTGAGCCAGCAGACGTCCTTCGTCCGGAACAGCTTTCGCCCCTGTATGGCATTCCGTTCCGCCAGTTAATGTTAGACGGTCGGCCTCTGCTAACTGTTTTGCCCTGATACTTGCCACCTGGCGCGCTTTGCCGCTACAGTAATTTGGTTATTATTTAGTAAGGATGAGCTGTGATGCGCACGGGGTTGCTGTTATTCGTTTTGCTGTTGGTGGGCTGTAGCCATCATGCGCCGCCCATTAATGGTCGCCTCTCTGACTCCATCACTGTAATAGCGCAACTTAACGATCAACTGGGTAACTGGCGAGGAACCCCTTACCGTTATGGCGGGATGAGCCGCGGTGGCGTGGACTGCTCTGGCTTTGTTTACCTGACATTCCGCGATAAGTTTGATCTGCAACTTCCACGCACCACCGCGGCACAAAGCGACATTGGGACGCGCATCAGCAAAGATGACCTCTTGCCCGGTGACCTGGTATTCTTCAAAACCGGCAGCGGCGAGAATGGCTTGCACGTAGGCATTTATGATACGGATAACGCTTTCATTCATGCCTCCACCAGCCAGGGGGTGATTCGCTCTTCGCTGGATAATGTCTACTGGCGAAAAGTATTTTGGCAGGCGCGCCGCATCTAATTTTCTGCCTGCAAGCCCAGCAGATTTGTAGGGGTTAAATCAGAAAAATAGCGGACCTGAAAAATTATTACTCATTCGGATTTAACTTACTCTTTTTATTTATACCGCCGGACCTAAGAATGTTTTTCATCGTTAACAGAATTATTTGGGAATTTATTTGGCTTAAGGTTTATTTTTTTAGCCTAACGATAATGAAGCGATAAAAATATCCATCTCATCAGTCCTTTGCTACTATTGCCAGCCTGTTTTTAATCATATACGATGCACTATCGCCACATATTCTGGCTGTAAAATGAAAATTCACCTGTCTGCCGACTATCAGTCGGAAATTTGGTTTTATGCCGCCTGCTCTCAGGAAGGGCACTTAACCGCTATTGAGCTGGCTACACAGTTCGTGCATGAGAGTGCGCCGATCACGTTGCCGCAGGATGTCCTGTTGCCTCAGCTCGATGAAACACAGCGCCTGCGCCTGCTGCAGCGTCAGATTTCCCTGCTGGAAAAGCACCAGACGTTTTTCGAAAGCCATCACCTACTGGCTTTTATGCCTGTGGATGAAGGCATGGCGAACACCCTTCTTGAAAGTGAGTTTCTGACCCGTAAAATAAAACAGCTTCCTTTTTTAAGGCTCGATATCAGCGAAACGTTTCTCTCGCTAAATTTGGGAAAAAGTAATCCATTAATCGCGGCATTAAATCGTGAGTTTAAATTGTCCTTGTCCCACTTTGGCGCAGGGAAATCATCGACAACAGCAGTTTACGATAATCTGTTTAGCTGCATCAGGCTGGATAAACACTTTATTCACGCCCTTTCTAAACGTGCTTCTTTTTTACCATTTATGCAAAGCATCATCGATAATTTCCGGCCCCATTGTGATCGGATGATTATTTGCGGTGTGGATGATGAAATGTTACTGGATAAGGTGAGTCAACTCAGCAATGTCCATCTCCAGGGCACGCTGTTTCCGGTCGTAAAATCAGACGCCTTCGAGACCTTAATCTACTCCGAACAATTCCTGCACACGCCCTGATACCCGCACGACTGTCGCCTGTCCAATCCTGGCCATCAACGCTACACTGTGGGTTTTATCACACGATACCCGGTGTCGTTGGGGAGAAATAATGGTCTTTGACAATAGCTGGTTCCGTGAGCTTCCGGGCAGCTACACCGCGTTACATCCTACGCCGCTTGCAGGCGGTCGACTGTTGTACCACAACGCAGCGCTGGCGAATGAGATGGCGCTGGACAGCGATCTTTTTGCCGGGCAGGGGCATGGCGTTTGGTATGGCGCCGCGCTGTTGCCCGGCATGCAACCGCTGGCTCAGGTTTACAGCGGCCATCAGTTTGGCGTCTGGGCAGGTCAACTGGGCGATGGCCGCGGTATGTTACTGGGTGAACAATACCTGGACGACGGCCGCCGGCTCGACTGGCATCTGAAAGGCGCAGGGCTGACGCCGTATTCACGAATGGGCGATGGCCGGGCTGTTGTCCGGTCAACGGTGCGCGAGTTTCTGGCTTCTGAGGCGCTGCATCATCTGGGCATTCCTACCACGCGCGCGCTGAGCGTTGCCATCAGCGATGAACCCGTTTACCGCGAAACCGCCGAACGCGGCGCGATGTTGATGCGCATTGCACCAGGCCATCTACGCTTTGGTCATTTTGAGCACTTCTTCTATAGCCAGCAACCTGAACAGGTCAGGCAGCTGGCGGACTATGCCATTCGTCATCACTGGCCGCACCTGGTCGACGAAGCCGATCGTTATCAACTGTGGTTTTCCGATATTGTGCTGCGCACTGCACGGCTGATTGCTCAGTGGCAAAGCGTGGGCTTCTCTCATGGTGTAATGAATACCGATAATATGTCGATCCTCGGTCTGACCATCGACTACGGTCCTTACGGATTCCTGGATGACTACCAGCCAGACTACATCTGCAATCACAGCGATTATCAAGGGCGCTACAGCTTCGAAAATCAGCCCATGATTGGCTTGTGGAATCTTAATCGTCTGGCCCATGCGCTGTCAGGGTTGCTGACGACTGAACAGCTCCGGCAGGCGCTGAGCGGTTATGAAAATGAGCTGATGCGCGAATGGGGAGAGCGGATGCGGGCAAAACTGGGCTTGCTGACAGCAGATGCCGGCGATAATGACATTCTGACCGGTTTGCTCGGCCTGATGAGTCAGGAACGCAGCGATTATACGCTGACGTTTCGTTTATTGAGTGAGACCCAGCAGGCTGAGAGCCGTTCGCTGCTGCGAGATGAATTCATCGATCGTCCCGCCTTTGACCGTTGGTATCAGCATTACCGTAACCGCTTATTGCAGGAGCAGATCGGCGATGCTGAACGGCAGCAGGCGATGAAAGCGGCCAATCCCGCCGTGGTGCTGCGTAACTATCTTGCTCAACAGGCCATAGACGAGGCGGAAAAGGGCGAAAGCGGGGCACTGGCGCGTTTACATCAGGCGCTTCAACAGCCTTTTAGTGACGCGACGGCCGCTGAATATCGTCAACGGCCGCCGGACTGGGGCAAAACGCTGGAGGTAAGCTGCTCCAGCTGATTTACAGACGGTGAGAAACGGCGTCCGCTAACAGCGCGAGCACGTCTTCGCTGTCTTGCCAGTTCAGGCAGGGATCGGTGATCGACTGGCCGTAGGTCAGGGGTTCACCGCTCACCACTTTCTGATTGCCTTCCTCGATAAAACTCTCAATCATCACGCCGGCGACCGCGCGCGAACCGCTTTTAATCTGTTCGGCGACGTCGATGGCGACGTCACGCTGGCGGCGATGTTGCTTCAGGCAGTTGCCGTGACTGAAATCGATGACCAACTGTGGCGACAGACCAAATTCATTTAAACAGGCAGCGGCGTCGGCTACGTCGCTGGCATGATAGTTGGGCTGCTTACCGCCTCGTAAGATGACATGGCCATGCGGGTTACCGCTGGTCTGGTAAATGGTCATCTGGCCTTCCTTATCCGGCGACAGAAACATATGGCTGGCACGGGATGCACGAATGGCATCCACGGCGATACGCACGTTTCCATCCGTACCGTTTTTAAAACCGACCGGGCAGGAGAGCGCCGACGCCATTTCACGGTGGATCTGGCTTTCTGTGGTGCGTGCACCAATGGCGCCCCAGCTAATCAGGTCGGCAATAAACTGGCCGATCACCATATCCAGGAATTCGGTGGCGGTCGGCAAGCCCAGCGCGTTGATATCAATCAGAAGCTTGCGGGCAATACTGATGCCGCGATTCACATCAAAGCTGCCGTCCAGGTCGGGATCGGATATCAGGCCTTTCCAGCCGACCACCGTACGCGGTTTTTCGAAATAGGTGCGCATCACGATTTCCAGCCGATCCTGATAACGTTCACGTAGGGCAACTAAACGCTGAGCGTAGTCCAGCGCGGCGACCGGATCATGCAGGGAGCAGGGGCCGATGACGACCAGTAAACGGGGATCGTCGCCTGTGAGGATGCGGGCAATACGTTTGCGTGCGGCGGTGATGTTGTCGGCCATGGCAGATGAAAGCGGATGTTCTGCTGCCAGACTGGCAGGGGAAATCAGGCTGCCAATGCGCGCCGTGCGCAGTTCGTCAGTTTTATTCATGTTGTTCTCTAAGCTTTGTCTTCGCAGCGGTGAAATACCGGGAAGTGATGATGGTCACAATAAACCATTAGCCTGTGAATTCAAGCCACAACGTGACAATGCACGGTAAAATTGCGGCAGCGGCGCGTTACAGCCCCGCCGCCAGGGAGTCATTAATACATGCGGCGCGTCAGGCCCATAATGTCGAGGATTTTGGTGGCGATCTCTTCCACGGAATAATTGGTACTGTTGAGATAGCGAATCTGGTGAGTGCGAAACAGCGCTTCGACTTCGCCCACTTCGAGCCGACACTGGCGCAGAGAAGCATAACGGGTATTTTCCGCACGTTCCTGTCGGATAGCCGCCAGGCGTTCCGGGTCGATTGTCAGGCCAAACAGTTTGTGTTGATGCTGACGCAGGGCCGGGGGCAATTTCAGATTATCCATGTCGTCGGCGATAAACGGATAGTTAGCAGCACGGATACCAAACTGCATCGCCAGATACAGGCTGGTTGGCGTTTTGCCACAGCGGGAAACGCCAATCAGGATCACCTGCGCATCTTCCAGGCCGCGCAGAGAGATGCCGTCATCGTGCGCCAGGGTGTAATCGATCGCCGCGATACGGGCGTCATATTTACCCAGATTGCTGGCATCAAGCCCGTGCGTTCGGTGCGCGACCGGTGCCGGTGACAGGCCCAGCTCCTGCTGAAGTGGGGCGACCAGCGCCTGGACAATGTCCTGACAAAAGCCTTCACTCTGAACAATGATGTCGCGTACTTCAGGCGTCACAATGGAAAAAAATACCAACGGGCGCACGCCACTTTGCTGGTAAAGCGCATTGATTTGCGCCTTAACGGCCTGCGCACGCTGCACGTTTTCAACAAACGGCAGGGTGACGCTGGTGGTATTTACCGGAAACTGAGATAACACGGCGTGGCCCAGCACTTCGGCTGTAATTGCTGTGCCGTCGGAAATGTAGAAAACGCTTCTGTCAGTGGTCATGAGTCGTGCCTCGGGCAGAGAAGTCGTGATAAGAATTGGATGATTCAGTCAATATAACCATGCCTTCAGGCGCAAGTGTAGCTCTCTCATTCTGTGCCAGCCGCTTTTCCCTTTTCGCCCTAAGGCTATCCCTGTTCCTGCCTGCATATTTCCTCACCTGGTAGCCTTTGGCGATAAACACGGGCGGCGTGTGTTGCGCAACAACAAAAGCGGCATACGCGACGGTAAAAATAATAAGTGATTTATTATCAATATGTTATTGAGAAACGATTGCTTTGCGCAACGTTGCAAAAAACCAGGCGCAATTCTGAAACTGCCTCAGAGAATCTGCTTTAACGATTCAACAGATCGTGTTTCGTCAGACGTTATGCCAGGCTGAATGTGTTAATAGCAGGATTTTCCATGTGCCCATTCATTAATAAAGGATCAGTTCAATGTCCAATAAAGGCGAACAGCCCTTAGTACTTTGGTACAACCAGCTTGGCATGCATGATGTTGATCGGGTGGGGGGCAAAAATGCCTCTCTGGGTGAGATGATTACCAATTTGTCATCTTTAGGTGTGTCAGTACCGAATGGTTTTGCCACCACTTCCTGGGCCTTTAATCAGTTTCTTGAGCAGAGCGGTCTGAACCAGCGTATCTATGCTTTGCTGGATGACACCAATATTGATGATGTTGATCAACTGGCGAAAGCGGGTAAACAAATACGCCAGTGGGTGGTCGAAACCCCATTCCAGCCTGAACTCGAAGCCGCCATTCTTTCGGCTTATGACCAACTCTCTGCGGATGATGCAGACGCGTCCTTCGCCGTGCGTTCATCCGCCACCGCTGAAGATATGCCCGATGCGTCCTTCGCCGGACAGCAGGAAACCTTCCTGAACGTGCAGGGCATTGAGTCAGTCATGGTGGCGGTCAAACACGTTTATGCCTCGCTGTTTAATGACCGTGCCATCTCTTACCGCGTCCATCAGGGCTACGATCATCGAGGCGTGGCGCTGTCGGCGGGGATTCAGCGCATGGTGCGCTCTGACCTGGCCTCATCCGGTGTGATGTTCACCATTGATACGGAATCAGGCTTTGATCAGGTGGTGTTTATTACCGCCGCGCTGGGCCTGGGCGAAATGGTGGTGCAGGGAGCGGTGAATCCGGACGAGTTTTATGTGCACAAGCCGACGCTGGCCGCGAAACGTCCTGCCATCGTGCGTCGCAACATGGGCTCGAAAAAAGTGCGGATGGTTTACGCCGACTCGCGGGAGCATGGCGAGCAGGTGCGCATCGAAGACGTTGCGGAAGCCGAGCGCGACCGTTTCTGTCTGAGCGATGCCGAAGTTGAGGCGCTGGCCCATCAGGCGGTGCTGATTGAGCAACACTACAAACGTCCGATGGATATCGAGTGGGCTAAAGACGGCCATACCGGCAAGCTGTTTATCGTCCAGGCGCGCCCTGAAACTGTGCGTTCCAATGGTCAGGTGATGGAGCGTTACAGCCTGCAAGGGCAGGGTAATGTGGTGATTGAGGGCCGCGCTATCGGTCACCGTATTGGTGCTGGTCCGGTTAAGGTCATTCATGATATCAGCGAGATGAACCGCATTGAAAAAGGCGACGTGCTGGTGACGGATATGACCGATCCCGACTGGGAACCGATCATGAAAAAGGCCTCAGCCATCGTGACCAATCGCGGCGGCCGTACCTGTCATGCTGCAATTATCGCGCGTGAGCTGGGTATTCCAGCGGTGGTGGGATGCGGCGATGCCACAGAGCGCCTCAAAGAAGGCCACAACGTCACCGTTTCCTGTGCAGAAGGCGATACTGGCTATGTCTATGACGAACTGCTCGACTTCGATGTCACCAGTTCGCAGGTCGATACCATGCCGGATTTGCCGCTTAAGATCATGATGAACGTGGGTAACCCGGATCGCGCCTTTGATTTCGCCTGCCTGCCGAACGAAGGTGTCGGGCTGGCGCGTCTGGAATTTATCATCAACCGCATGATTGGCGTGCACCCCAAAGCGTTACTGGAGTTTGATCAGCAAACCCCCGAGTTGCAGAAGCAAATTCGTCAGTTGATGAAAGGCTTCGACGATCCGGTTGAGTTCTACATTGCTCGCCTGACCGAAGGGATCGCGACGCTGGGCGCGGCTTTCGCACCAAAACGGGTGATTGTGCGCCTGTCGGATTTTAAAACTAATGAATACGCCAATCTGGTGGGTGGGGAACGTTACGAACCGGAAGAAGAGAACCCGATGCTGGGATTCCGTGGCGCGGGCCGTTACGTGTCCGAAAGCTTCCGCGACTGTTTTGCGCTGGAGTGCGAAGCGGTGAAGCGGGTACGAAACGAGATGGGACTGACCAACGTCGAGATCATGGTGCCGTTTGTGCGTACGGTCGATCAGGCTCAGGCGGTGGTGGAGGAGTTAGGTCGCCAGGGGCTGAAGCGCGGAGAGAACGGGCTTAAGGTCATTATGATGTGTGAAATACCGTCGAATGCGCTGTTGGCCGAGCAGTTCTTACAACACTTTGACGGTTTCTCCATTGGATCTAATGACATGACTCAGCTGGCGCTGGGGCTGGATCGCGATTCCGGGGTCGTCTCAGCTTTGTTTGATGAACGGAATGAGGCGGTAAAAGCGTTGCTGTCCATGGCGATTCAGGCGGCGAAAAAACAGGGGAAATACGTTGGGATATGTGGTCAGGGACCTTCCGACCATCAGGATTTTGCTGCCTGGTTAATGGAGCAGGGCATTGACAGCCTGTCACTGAATCCGGATACCGTTGTTGAAACTTGGTTAAGCCTGGCGGCCCTGAACAAAACCGCCTGAGGTTATTGGTAAGATTATTGCCTGAAGGCCAGCGAATGCTGGCCTTTTTGGTTTCACTTTTCGACAGGCAAAAAAAAGCCCATCACAGGGGATGGGCAAAGACTACACACAGCAATTCTTTACGCTACTCAGGGGAAATTAGGGTGTTTAGAAACCAGTAAGTTGATTTCCAACATAGGAAATATGTTATTCACACGGCACGCTGGCGTCTTTAAGAATCCTCTTATTAGTTTAAAGGAAATAATATTTTGACGACTGGCTAGAGCGTTTCGGACCGTTATTATGTTTAGAAAGTAATCATTTTAGCGTGAGGAATGGGCCAGTGACGTGAAATATGCGTTTTATCTTAAAATCCGCTAATGAAAAAATGGCTGGCGATATCTTAATCAGCCAGCCAACTTAACGACTACTAATCATATAAAATCAAGAATCAGGGCTGTTCTTCGGATGATTCCTTTGCGACCCGCAGGGGATCGGCGCTCGGGGCGGGCACTTCATGCATCCAGACGGAGACCAGTCGATAAGAAACGGCCAGCACAACCGGTCCAATAAACAGGCCAATCATACCGAAGGCGATTAATCCCCCGATGACGCCGGACAGAATCAAAATCAGGGGGAGATCCGCGCCCATGCGAATCAGCACCGGACGCAGAATGTTATCCAGCGTACCGACCACGCAACTCCAGATCAGCAGTACCGTGCCCCAGGTGGTATCTCCACTCCAGTAGAGATAAATAATGGCGGGAACCAGCACCAGCAGAGGACCGATTTGCACCAGGCAACAGAGAATCATCAACACGGTCAGCAGGGTGGCATAGGGGATGCCAGAGACTGCCAGCCCGATGCCGCCCAGAACGCCCTGTACCAGCGCGGTAACGACCACGCCGAGCGCGACGGCGCGTACGGCCTGTCCGGCCAGCAACACAGCGGCATCACCCCGTCTGCCCGCCATGCGCCAGGCAAAATGACGAATACCCAGCGCCGCTTGCTCACCGCGCCAGTACAGCAGCACGCTGAACAGCAGCATCACGGCCAGATGAATCATAAAGCGGCCAAAGTGTCCGGCCTGCGCAACAAAGAAGCCGGTGGTGCGGCCCACATAGGGCTGCAGTTTTGCCATGATGGCCGCGCCGCCGCCCGCCACCAGTTTTTGGTAACTGGCATACAGCTTCTCGCCCACCATGGGAATATCGTTAAGCCAGCTCAGGGTTGGCAACATATGTCCCTGGGTTGCCCAGGCGATAACCGGTGCGCTGTTATCGATCAGGCTGTTAACCAGCAGGGCAACCGGAATAATAAACAACAGCAGCAGCAGAATGGTCATAACAATCACCGCCAGAAAGCGCTGTCCCCAGAGCAGCCGCTGAATTTTCAGCATCAGTGGCCAGGTGGCGATGACCACCATGCTTGCCCAGGCAAAGCCCAATATGAACGGCTGAACCACCCATAAACAGGCGGCGATTAAGAGTAAAATGAACATCAACGTGAATAACATCTGGGGAAGATCTATCTGCCGTTCCAGGCTTTTCATCTTAGGCATTACCTCATTGGAATCCGTCAACTCAGGGGATAACGGAGCCCCATAATCATGAGCCATTTCATGGCGTTTATACAGGCTTGTAAAGAAATGGTTTCAGCTTCCCCTGAAAAAACGACAGCGCCGTTGGAAATGTGATAAAACTGAGGCGTAAAGCAAGATACAGACGCAAACCTACCCAACATCTTTGGTCACATAATAATGATCCCACAGATTTCTCAGGCACCGGGTCTTATCCAGCGGGTGCTGACATTTCTTGAAACCCTCAAAGCGCAGGGTTTCACTGGCGATACCGCCACCAGTTACGCCGACAGACTTTCGCTTTCCACCGACAACAGCATCTATCAGCTTCTGCCCGATGCGGTGCTTTTCCCGCGTTCCACGGCAGATGTTGCCCTGATAGCCCGGCTTGCGGGTGAAGCGCCCTTTTCAGGCCTGGTCTTTACCCCGCGCGGCGGTGGCACCGGCACCAACGGCCAGTCGCTGAATCAGGGCATTATTGTCGACATGTCGCGCCACATGAACCGCATCCTGGAGATCAATACCGAACAGGGATGGGTACGCGTTGAAGCCGGCGTGGTTAAAGACCAGCTTAATGCTTACCTGAAACCTTTTGGCTTCTTCTTTTCGCCAGAGTTATCGACCAGTAACCGAGCCACGCTCGGCGGGATGATTAACACCGATGCATCCGGGCAGGGTTCGCTGGTCTACGGCAAAACCTCTGACCATGTTTTGGGCCTGCGGGCCGTGCTGCTCGGCGGGGATATTCTGGATACCCGGCCGGTACCCACCGCGCTGGCAGAGCATCTGGCGCAAACGCCAACCCCCGAAGGCCGGATTTATCAGCAGGTACTGAGTCGTTGCCGTGAACATCGCGAACTGATTCTGGAAAAGTTTCCCAAACTTAACCGTTTCCTGACCGGTTACGATCTGCGCCATGTGTTTAGCGATGATATGCAGACCTTTGACCTGACGCGGCTGTTATGTGGGGCGGAAGGGACGCTGGCGTTTATTACTGAAGCCCGTCTGGATATTACGCCTCTGCCCAAAGTGCGGCGCATCGTCAATATTAAGTATGACGCTTTCGATTCCGCGCTACGTAACGCGCCGCTGATGGTAGAAGCCCAGGCGCTGTCGGTAGAAACGGTTGACTCCAAAGTCCTGAATCTGGCGCGGGAAGACATTGTCTGGCATTCCGTTCGCGAGCTGATTACGGATATTCCGGATAAAGAGATGCTGGGGCTGAATATTGTGGAGTTTGCCGGAGATGATGCCCAGCAGATCGATCGGCAAATGACGCAGCTTTGTGCCCGCCTGGATACCTTAATGGCAGCGCAGCAGGGCGGCGTTATCGGCTACCAGCTCTGTGACGATCTTGGTGGGATCGAGCGCATCTACAACATGCGTAAAAAAGCCGTGGGCTTACTTGGCAATGCCAAAGGGCGTGCCAAGCCGATCCCGTTTGTTGAAGACACGGCCGTTCCACCTGAACATCTTGCCGATTATATCGTCGAGTTCCGTGCGCTTCTGGACAGCCATGGCCTGAGTTATGGCATGTTTGGTCATGTGGATGCCGGCGTGCTTCACGTCCGCCCGGCACTGGATATGTGCGATCCTCATCAGGAAATGATGATGAAGCAAATTTCCGATGAGGTGGTTGCCTTAACCGCACGCTATGGTGGCCTGCTTTGGGGCGAACATGGCAAGGGCTTCCGCGCACAGTACAGCCCGGCGTTTTTTGGTGAAACGCTGTTTAATGAGCTGCGCCGCATCAAAGCCGCCTTCGATCCCGATAACCGACTTAATCCCGGCAAGATCTGTACGCCGTTCGACAGCGATGCGGCAATGATGCAGGTCGATGCGACCAAGCGTGGCAGCTACGATCGCCAGATTCCCCTTCAGGTGCGTGAAACCTGGCGTGGCGCGCTGGAGTGTAATGGCAACGGGCTATGCTTTAATTTTGATGCCCGCAGCCCGATGTGCCCCTCCATGAAAATCACCCGTAACCGTATTCACTCGCCCAAAGGGCGCGCGACCTTAACGCGGGAATGGCTGCGTTTACTGGCGGAGCAGGGGGTTGATCCGCTGATGCTGGAGAAAAAACTGCCGGAAAATACCCTGTCGCTCCGCGCGCTGATAAGCAGAATGCGCAACACCTGGTATGCGAACAAAGGGGAATATGACTTTTCACATGAGGTGAAGGAGGCGATGTCAGGTTGCCTGGCCTGTAAAGCCTGTTCCACCCAGTGCCCGATTAAGATTGACGTCCCGGATTTTCGTTCCCGCTTTTTACAGCTCTACCATACGCGCTATCTACGCCCGCTCAGCGACCATCTGGTCGCAGCGGTCGAAAGCTATGCGCCACTCATGGCAAAAGCGCCGGGCGTGTTTAACTTTTTTCTGAAGCAGCCCTGGGCCTCTTCCTTCAGTAAAACGCACATCGGCATGGTCGACTTGCCGTTACTGTCATCGCCGACGCTCAAGCAGCAGTTGAGCGGGCACCCGGCCATGAATATGACGCTGGAGCAGCTTGAAGCGCTCAGTGACACACAGCGAGCCAAAAAAGTGCTGGTGGTGCAGGACCCCTTCACCAGCTTCTATGAAGCCAGGCTGGTGCACGATTTTATTACGCTGATTGAAAAACTGGGTTATCAGCCGGTTCTGCTGCCGTTCACGCCTAACGGCAAAGCGCAGCACGTGAAAGGCTTTTTACAACGCTTTGCCCGCACGGCCAGTAAAACTGCCGATTTCCTGAATCGTGTGGCAAAGCTGGGGATGCCGATGGTGGGGATCGATCCGGCAACGGTGCTGTGTTACCGCGACGAGTATCGTCAGACGCTGGGCGAGGCCCGCGGTGACTTTACTGTGTTGCTGGTGCATGAGTGGCTGCAGAATGCGCTGCAGGAACGTGAGGTACAGGTCACCGGTGGGGAATCATGGTATCTGTTTGCCCACTGCACGGAGGTCACGGCCCTTCCGGCAACGCCCGGTCAGTGGCAGACGATTTTCTCGCGCTTCGGCGCAAAGCTCGAAAATATTAACGTGGGCTGCTGCGGAATGGCAGGCACCTATGGTCACGAAAGCCAGAATCTGGAGAATTCGCTGGGGATTTATGCGCTGTCATGGCATCCACAGTTGCAAAAACTGCCGCGTCAACGCTGTCTGGCAACCGGTTTTTCCTGCCGCAGTCAGGTCAAACGGGTAGAGGGCAACGGGATGCGTCATCCGCTTCAGGCACTGCTTGAATTAGTGTAAAACGGGTAGGCGACGCCGATCGCAGGTTGGATTAGAATATCCAGCCTGCGTGACGGACAAATTCACGCTGCAACAGGGTGGCCTGTTCCCATTCACCGCAGCGGGCAAGCTGGTGGCACAGCTGCGTCAGAGACAGCCTTGCCAGTTGGTAAGCCTGAAGACGAAACAGGCGATCGCGGTCGGGGTTTTGCATTTCGTCCACCAGTCGGTGGTGAAGTTTGCCCATCGCATGCAGATAACTCTGGTCATCGCCATTTAGCTGGCAGATCTCTGCCATATCCAGGCAGGTATCATTAAACTGACGCAGTTGCTGAAGGGTACATTCAGCCCGGTTAAGTTTGGCCTGAGCCAGGTAGAAATCGACGGTGAGATCGCGTACCGAAAAACGGTATTCATCAAGTTTATGCTGAAGCCAGGCGGAAACGGATAACGACATAACGCGCCTCAATATTGAATGATAATGATTATCATATTCATCCGTGGCGGGATTGCAATCACCCGGGAAGAAATTTTTTTCGATTTATCTCACCTGTCGGTATAATCGGAAATAACAATCTGTTTACAAGCCAGAAAGGCGTAACCTATCAATAAGGGCGTTATCCTAAAGTGGTTATTTAAAAATTCACGAATTATTAACAGGTTACAGCACCGTATTTCGTCCAGCGCTTGCCTCTGCAAGCCTGCCTGAAACGACTATGCTTAATAAATGCGCTGTCAAAAACAGCACCTTATGATTATCCCTGCAAAACAAGAGGTTGAAGTGATTTGTCAGATCACTACCATAGGGGGATAGCCTGAAAAGGTCCGGACTCAAGAGGTATCAACATGTCATCCGTGAATGCAGACTCTTTCTCACCCGACGATTATGTGTGGAAAGGGTTAACGCTGACTGAAACCGCAGCGAAACAAATTCTAAATCTGGCCGCAGAAAACCCAGAAGTCAAGGGCCTGCGTTTAGCAATTAAACAATCCGGCTGTGCCGGTTTTGGTTATGTGATGGATCTGGTGAAGCAGCCAGAAGATGATGATCTGCAGTTTTCCTACTACGGCGCAACGCTGTTTGTGCCGCTTCAGGCAATGCCATTTATCGATGGCACCGAAGTGGACTATGTCCGCGAAGGCCTGAATCAGATTTTTAAATTCAATAACCCTAAAGCTCAGCACGCCTGCGGGTGCGGTGAAAGCTTTGGCGTCGAGTAAGTGAAATATGTCACGACACAGCGAAACATCTGACGATGTA
>Ga0308161_1002265_pt1 | contig 20885 bp, 21 predicted proteins | sample PhyFR2_FD_201034 | JGI IMG/M metagenome (GOLD analysis project Ga0308161, IMG submission 201034) | Phyllosphere microbial communities from UC Gill Tract Community Farm, Albany, California, United States - DLSLF.R2 | ecosystem: Host-associated > Plants > Phyllosphere > Unclassified | place: USA...
TAGAGCCCCTTCTGGGCCGCGACCGCACGCGTCAGATAGTCATTCTTCAAATCGGCGCGCGAGCCGAAGATGCCGTTGGACGACATCGTCGCCTTTGACTTCTGCGCCAGCGCTGCTTTCCCGTCATCCACGCCTTTGTCGATGGCGGCCAGCGTGGCGGCAGGCAGCCTGGCGGCGTCGAACGCAAGCCCGGGGCCTATTCCGATGCTGGCAAAGCGCTTCATCAACTCCACCTCGCTGGGATAAGGCGGCTGAGTGAACTGCAGCAGGAAGTTGAGGTAGGCAATGAAGTCGTGCGAATGGCCCCTGGCTGCGTCATAGGCAGGAAACGTCACGGCAGGCGCCGGCGCCGGCGCGGGTGTCTTGGCAAAGCTGCTCAAGGGCTGCAGCTTCATGCCGGCCTGCACGGCTTTCGCGGCGTCGACATCGGCCGGGCCATTCAACGCGGTGCGGGTCAGCGTCAGCACGATGTCGGTTTCCGAGCGGAAAACCTGCTTGAAGCCGGTTGGCAACTCGCCTTGGAAGCGCGGGCCGACAAACAGATAGTCACCGGCCTCATTGCCCGTGGCGCGCGAGCCTATATAGGCGAAGTTATGGGTGAAGAGATCAATCCACTGCTGCACGTAATAGCGGTTGCCGGGCACCGCCGGCACGCTCACGACCCAGGGCTCGGCGCGCAGGTCCAGCCACGCCCATGAATAGGGGGTGTCATTGTTGGGCGTCACGATGTCGTGATTCTCCGGCGTGTAGGCCTGCGAGTAATGCCGGAACGTGCCGAAGCCTCCCACATACTCGCGCCCCGCAGGGTTCGCAAGCTGCTTGTACATGGTGTTGTAGCTCTCGATCATCGGGTAGGCGTAGATGTACGCCTCCTTGGTGATGGCGCGAATGCTGTCTGCCGACATTGCCTCCTGGCCGACGGCTGGCTGCAGCGCGGCGGCGGACAGGGCCAATGCCCACGCGCCCGGGGACTGAAGAAGGGATCTCATGGCGTCTACCGAAAGAGTTGCGATGTTTCTCAGTTGACAAGCACGGGTTCAGGGAAGCTCCAGCGCCCCGAAAGTACTTCGGCACGTGGCCGGTAAAGACGTACCGTGTAATTCCAGCCCGCCACGATGGGCAGGCAGTTAGCAACCTTCCCGTCGCAGCCGCCAAACTGAACGGTGATCGCGCCATCGCTGCCTTTTTGCGCGGTAAGGTTGTTCAAGGTGTAGGCGTTGGCGGCGTTCTTCTCATAGAAGCCCTGCGCGTTATAGACGCTGATCGACCAGAATCCGTCCACGGGCACATCCTTCGCCACCAGGCGATAGACCTTCTTGCCATCATTGCCCGCAGGCGTGATGTTGAGATAGATCGCATCCTTGTCGGGATTGCCACCCCACGCCGCCGCCGCGCCCACGAGCCGGCGCACCGGGTCGACTTCCTGCCGGGTGCCGAATGCGCCCTTGAAATCAGGGATGGTGGTGGACAGCACCAGCAAGGCATCGCGGACTTTCTTCTGGCTCACCGGATCCCATTGAGGCAATTCCAGCTTGCCCGGGGATTGCTGGCTGACCTGGATGGCGTCTTGCAGCGCATGCACCTGGCGCACGTCCTCGGCATTGCCGGGGTCGACCAGCGTGCGGATGGCCGTGAGCACATAGCGCGTGCCCACGTTTTCGCGCGTCAATGTCCGCACGCCAGCGCCATAGAAGACGTTGGGAACGTAATGGTCCTGATTGACGATCTGCAAAGCCATGTAGCGCGTGCCAGGGTCGGGCATGGTGATGGTCACAGGGCCGGCGTCCAGATCGAACACACCCGAGGTGTAGAAAGTGTCGCGGTTCAGGCGGATCACGGTCTGGTGATCAATTGACGCGGGTTCGCGGCGATGCAGCAGTTTCCCCAAGCCGCCCTGCTTGGCAAGAGCGGCCAGATAGGTATCGCTTTCCGCGCGAATGAAATTGTCCACCGTCACCGGCACCGGAGCAGCCGGCTGAGACTGGGCATGAACGGTAGCGGCCAGACCCAGGGAAGCTCCCAGGACACAGGCAAAGAAGATTTTTTGGCGCATGCGATGGGTTGGCACTTGGCCGCAGAGTGATAAGTGCTTACAGCTTCTCTGGCTACCGCCGAAGCGTCTATTGCCCGAAGGTCCCATCACCCAGGACTGCCACTTCGCACCGCGGCTGCCTGCATTTCCCACGCTGCGCTGCGGCGGGCATCCAGGACTTGGTGCACGCCGCACAGTGCGTTGCGACACGTTACAGTATGGCCGCAGGCTGCAATGCCAAAGGGCTTCGGTGCACCTGCGATTGCACGGCACAATCAGCGCTCGGCCCCGCCTGGCGAACGCACGCCACGAACTGCGCCCTTTCTTCGCTCCCACTCCATGCATCCTCAAGCCCAACAACTCTGGCCCGGCCCGCGCTGGACGCTTTCGATCCTGCTGGCCCTGCTGGGCATGCTCGGGCCGTTTTCCATCGACACCTACCTGCCGGCGTTTTCCGGCATCGCCAAGGCGCTTGGGGCTTCCCCGGTGGAGATGCAGCAGACGCTGTCGGCCTATCTGTTCGGCTTTGCGTTCATGAACCTGTTCCATGGCGCGCTGGCCGACAGCTTCGGCCGCCGCCCGGTCGTGCTCTGGGGGCTGGCGGTGTTCACGCTGGCTTCGGCCGGCTGCGCGCTGTCGCAGAACATCGGCCAGCTGGTGTTCTTCCGCGCGCTGCAGGGCCTGTCCACGGGGGCCGGCATCGTCGTGTCGCGCGCCGTGATCCGCGACATGTATCCGCCCTCCGAAGCACAGAAGGTCATGAGCCAGGTCACGCTGTTCTTTGGCGCCGCCCCGGCCATCGCGCCGATCGCCGGCGGCTGGCTGCTGGTGCTGGCCGGCTGGCACAGCATCTTCTGGTTCCTGACGCTGATCGGCGTGCTGCTGTGGAGCATCAACTTCCGCTGGCTGCCCGAAACCCTGCATGCCGATCTGCGCCAGCCATTCAACACGCGCCATCTCATGCGTGGTTACTGGCAGCTGATCTCGAGCCCGCGCTTCCTGCTGCTGGCGCTGGCCAGCGGCGTGCCGTTCAATGGCATGTTCCTCTACGTGCTGGCCGCGCCGGCCTTCCTCGGCGACCACCTGGGCCTGGGGCCGACACAGTTCTTCTGGCTGTTCCTGCTGGTCATCTCCGGCATCATGACCGGCGCCTGGCTCAGCGGCCGCCTGGCCGGGCGCATTCCGCCCAAGCGCCAGATCCGGCACGGCTTTGTGATCATGCTGCTGGTGTCGGTGCTCAATGTGATCGCCACGCTGGTGCTGCCGGTGCATGCGGGCTGGGCGCTGGTGCCGATCGCGCTGTTCGCGCTGGGCTGGGCGCTGATGGTTCCGGTGGTGACACTGCTGGTGCTCGACCTCTACCCCGAGCGCCGCGGCATGGCCTCGTCGCTGCAGGCCTTTGTCGGCTCGGCCGCCAACGGCCTGGTCGCGGGCATGCTGGCGCCGCTGGTCATGCATTCCACCATTGGATTGGCCTTCACCTCGCTGGCGCTGATGCTGGTCGGCCTCGTGGCCTGGGTCTACCTGCACCGGCGCTGGCCGGAAATTGGGCGCAACAGCGCGCAGGAGTGAGTTTCAATGCGTGCTGTCATCTGCAGCATTGCCAGGCTCGGATCCGGCGCCCCCCCCCCTGGAGAGCAGCCCGCTCATCCTTCGATAGGCTCAGGACGAACGGGAACGCACCATACGGGCTCGAGCCAGCATGCACCTGACCGCCCATGAAAAAACCGGCCCTCGGGCCGGTTTTTTCATTTGCTCGACGCCGCTGATCAGCGCGCCGGGCGGGCAGGACGCTTGCGCGCGTCGTGGGGCGTGAACGAGGGCTTGCCAGCGCCACCGGCGGGCTTGCCGGCAAAGGCCGGGCGTGCACCGTATTCGCGCGCCGGGGCACGGTCGCCGCCGCCGAAGCCGCCGCGGTCATTGCCACGGTCGCCGCCGAAGCCGCCGCGGTTGTCGCCAAAGGCCGGACGGCGGGGCGCGAAGCCTTCGCCTTCACGGCGCGGAGCGCCGCCGAAGCCACGGTCGTTGCCACGCGGGCCAGCAAAGCCGCCACGGTCGTTGCCGCCGAAACCGCCGCGGTCGTTGCCGCCACGGTCGCCACCGAAGCCACCGCGGTCATTGCCGCCACGGTCGCCGCCGAAGCCGCCGCGGTCGTTGCCGCCGCCAAAGCCCATGCTGCGGCCGCGATCGCCGCCGCCAAAGCCACGGCCGCCGCCACCACCGCCACCGAAGCCGCCACGGCCGCGCGAGGAGTAGTCACGGCCTTCGCCGCCACGGCCACGGCCGTCGGGACGACCGCCCTGGGGGATGCGCACCGTGGGTTCCAGGCCGGCCACCACTTCCGCGGTGAACTGCTGGCGCGTGTAGCCTTCGATGTCGAAAATGCGGCGACGGTCGCGCATTTCGGCAAAGGTCACGGCCAGGCCGGAGCGGCCTGCACGGCCGGTACGGCCGATGCGGTGGGTGTAGTCTTCGGCCTTCATTGGCAGGCCGTAGTTGAACACGTGGGTGATGGTGGGCACGTCGATGCCGCGTGCCGCCACATCGGTGGCCACCAGGATCTGCACCTGGCCGTTGCGCAGCGCCATCAGGCGGCGGTTGCGCAGGCCCTGGCTCAGCGCACCGTGCAGGGCCACGGCCGAGAAGCCGTCTTGCTGCAGGTCGGTCGCGAGGCCGTCGCACTCGACCTGGGTCGAAGCAAACACGATGGCCTGGTTGATCGTGGTGTCACGCAGCCAGTGGTCCAGCAGCTTGCGCTTGTGCTGGGCGTTGTCGGCCCAGTACAGCGACTGCTTGATGTTGGCGTGCTTTTCCTGCGGCGAGTCGATGGTGATCTTCTTCACGCCGGCGCCGTTGTCGTGCATGACGCGCATGGCCAGCTGCTGGATGCGCGGCGCGAAGGTGGCGCTGAACATCATGGTCTGCTGGCGCTGCGAGGTCATCTGGTTGACTTCGGCGAGGTCGTCCGAGAAGCCCAGGTCGAGCATGCGGTCGGCTTCGTCAACCACCAGGAACTGCACCTTGTCGAGCTTGATCTGCATCGAACGCTGCAGGTCGAGCAGACGGCCAGGGGTGGCCACGACCAGGTTGGCGTTCTGCAGCTTGGCAATTTGCAGTTGGTAGGGAATGCCACCGACCACATTGGCCACGCGCAGGCCGCGGCAGTGCTTGACCAGCTCGATGGCGTCATGCGCAACCTGCTGGGCGAGTTCGCGTGTCGGGCACAGGATCAGGGCGCCGGGGGTGGCTGCCTTGAAGTTGCGCGGGTTGGTCGGGTCCTTGCGCTTGCGCTTGGGAGCCGGCTCGCCATTGGCGGCGGCTTCAGCGACAGCGCGGTCGAATTCGGCACGGGCCTCGGCATCGGCTTCGGCTTGCTGCTCCAGCAGCGTGTGCAGCACCGGCAGCAGGAAGGCCGCGGTCTTGCCCGAACCGGTCTGGCTCGACACCATCAGGTCGACAAAGGCGGTCGCATGCGAGCCCTTGTTCATGGCCAGGGGAATCGCCTTGGCCTGCACGGCCGTGGGCTGGGTGTAGCCGAGGTCGGCAACCGCCTGGATCAGTTCCGGGGCCAAGCCCAGTTCGACGAAGCCATTGGGCTTCTGCTCGGCTGGGGCAGCTTCGGTTTCCAGGAAATCGGAATCGGAAATGATGGAGGCGGCGTCTGCAGCGATGGCAGCGTCGTCGGCAGCGCCAGGCGCTGCATTCAAAATGGAATGGTCCAAAGAAGATTCTGCAGCGGCGGCGGCGCCCTGCTCAATGATGTTGTCGTTCATTTGTTTCTCACGCTGAAGCGCCACCGGGCAGATGCCTGCGGTGCTTCTATGACGGTTAAAAAACATCAACCGTCAAACGTAACCGGCTCGGGAATGAGGCGGCTGGGCATAAATTGCTTTGCCGTGCGAGGTGCACGGATCAAAAAGCGGGGCCCGGTGAGTGATGGGAGATGCGCAAACTTACCCCAAGGGGTAGGGGCAAGCTGTCGATTATCACATGGCTGCCATGTTTCACGCAAGTGTCACAGAGGAATTGCCCTGAACATGGCAAGGCCAAGCCCGCGCGCGCCGCTCCGCCTGCCGTCAAGCCGTGACCGGCGCAACGGGTTCGAGTGCGAGGAAATGCTGGCGATAATGAATCAGCTCGTCGATGGACTCGTGCACGTCGGCCAGTGCGGTATGGCGCTGCGCCTTCTTGAACGCACTGCAGACCGCGGGTTTCCAGCGCCGCGCCAGTTCCTTGAGCGTGCTGACATCGACATTGCGGTAGTGGAAGAAGGCTTCGAGCTTGGGCAGGTAGTTGACCAGGAAGCGCCGGTCCTGGCCGATGCTGTTGCCGCACAGCGGCACCTTGCCCTTGGGCACATAGCGCGACAGAAAGGCCAGCAGTTCGCTTTCGGCCTGTGCCTCGGTGACTTCCGACGCCTTGACGCGCGCGATCAGCCCGCTGCGACCATGCGTGCCCTTGTTCCAGGCATCCATGCCGTCGAGCAGCGCGTCGCTCTGGTGGATGGCAAAGACCGGGCCTTCGACCCGGATCGACAGGTCGGCATTGGTGACCACCACGGCAATCTCGAGCACCCGGTCGGTTTCAGGCTGCAGGCCGGTCATTTCGCAGTCGAGCCAGACGAGATTCAAGTCGGATTTCGCAAGCACGGGAGGGTTGGTGAGGGAGGCGTCAGACATCGCATGAATTGTGGCCTACACTGCCCTCTGATGCTTTCACCTGCCCCATTTTCACCTTCATTGCTGCTGACTCTGGGCTTCGCCGCGCTGCTGGCCTTGCAGTTGCTGCTGCGCCTGTGGCTGGTGTCGCGCCAGGTGCGCCATGTGGCGCGCCACCGGTGCGCAGTGCCCGCTGCCTTTGCCGGCCACATTGCGCTTTCCGCACACCAGAAAGCCGCCGACTACACCCTGGCCAAGGCCCGCACCGGCTTGATCGACATGGCGGTCTCCACCGCCTTGCTGCTGGCCTGGACACTGCTGGGCGGGCTCGACGCCCTCAACCAGTGGCTGCTGGGCTGGATGGGCCCGGGCCTGCACCAGCAACTCGCGCTGCTTGCGGGTTTTGCGCTGGTTTCCGGATTGGCCGGCCTGCCCCTGTCGATCTACCAGACCTTTGTCGTCGAGCAGCGCTTTGGCTTCAACAAGCTCACGCCCGGCCTCTGGCTGGCCGACCTGCTCAAGTCGACGCTGGTCGCGGCCGTGATCGGCCTGCCGCTGGCCGCGCTGGTCCTGTGGCTCATGGCTTCGGCGGGCGCGCTCTGGTGGCTCTGGGCCTGGGCCGTCTGGGCCGGCTTCAACCTGCTGCTGATGTGGCTCTATCCCGCCGTCATTGCGCCGCTGTTCAACCGCTTCGAGCCCTTGCAGGACGAAACCTTGCGCACGCGCGTGACCGGCCTGATGCAGCGCTGCGGCTTTGCCGCCAAGGGCCTGTTCGTCATGGACGGCAGCCGGCGCTCGGCGCATGCCAACGCCTATTTCACGGGTTTCGGCTCGGCCAAGCGCGTGGTGTTCTACGACACCCTGCTCAAGCAGCTCTCGCCGGCCGAGGTCGAGGCCGTGCTCGCGCATGAGCTGGGCCATTTCAAGCACCGCCACATCACCAAGCGGCTGATCGGGCTGTTCGCCATGAGCCTGGCGGCGCTGGCGCTGCTGGGCTGGCTCTCGCAACAGCCCTGGTTCTACGCCGGCCTGGGCGTGCGCCCCAGCCTGGAGATGCTGCTGTCGGGCGGCAATGCCATGGCCGGCAATGAAGCGCTGGCGCTGCTGCTGTTCCTGCTCGCAGCGCCGGTGTTCAGCTTCTTTGTCGCGCCCCTCATGGCGTACTTCTCGCGCCGCGATGAATTCGAGGCCGATGCTTATGCCGCGGCGCAGGCCGAAGGCAGCGCGCTGGCCTCGGCGCTGCTGACGCTCTACCAGGACAACGCCTCGACGCTCACGCCCGACCCGGCCTACGTCGCTTTCCACTATTCGCATCCACCGGCCATCGAGCGCCTCGCGCGCCTGCCTGCGCCGGCGCTGAACCCCCACACACCATGACCACCAAACCCCTCAAGCAACAGGACTGGTCCGCCCAGCCGCGCCGCGCCCTGTCGGCCCCACAACTGGTCTCGCAACTGGCCCAGGTCGAAGGCTGGCAGCTCAGCGGCGACGGCGCCGACCTGGCCATCCAGAAGACGTTCTCGTTCGTGAACTATTACGAGACCATGGCCTTCGTCAACGCCGTGGCGCTGATTGCCCACCAGCAGGACCATCACCCCGACCTGAAGGTGCAATACAACCGCTGCAACGTGCGCTTCAATACCCATGACGTCGGCGGAGTGTCGGCCACGGACTTCGACTGCGCGCGCCGCGTCGATGCGCTGCTCGCATGACGCAGGGCAGCGTCCGCCCCGAAGGCCTGGTCGTGGCCAGCCATGGCCGGCATTGCGTCGTCGAAGCTCCCGACGGCTCGCGCCGCATCTGCCACCCGCGCGGCAAGAAAAGCCAGGCCGTGGTCGGCGACCATGTGCGCTGGGTCATGCCGGCCGCGGGCCAGGGCGATGAAGGCACGATCGAGAAGGTGCTGCCGCGGCGCAACCTGTTCTACCGCCAGGACGAGATCCGCACCAAGTCGTTTGCTGCGAACATCGACCAGGTGCTGATCCTGATTGCCGCCGACCCGGTGTTCTCCGAAAGCCAGCTCGCGCGCGCGCTGATTGCCGCCGAAGCCTCGCAGATCACGCCGCTGATCGCGCTCAACAAGAGCGATCTGGTCGAGCCGTTCGCGCGCGCCTGGGAACGGCTGCTGCCCTACCGCCACATGCGCCACGGCAGCGAGAAGCCGCACTACGGCGTGCTGCCGCTGTCGCTCACCGAATCCAGCGAAACCGACCGCGCGGCGCTGCTGCAGCACCTGCAGGGCAAGGCCACGCTGGTGCTCGGGCCCTCGGGCTCGGGCAAGAGCACGCTGATCAACCTGCTGGTGCCCGGCGCGCGCGCGCAGACCGGCGAGATCTCGCAGGCATTGAACTCGGGCAAGCACACCACGACCAGCACCACCTGGTACTGGGTCGACGCGGAGCGCCAGACGGCGCTGATCGATTCACCCGGTTTCCAGGAATTCGGCCTGCACCACATCGGACCGATGGATCTGGCGCGCTGCATGCCCGACATCGGCGCGCGCGCTGCCGACTGCAAGTTCTACAACTGCACCCACCTGCACGAACCCGGCTGCGCGGTCATGGCCGAGGTCGACGCCGAGGACAGCAGCCACCACATCAGCGCCAGCCGCTACCGCATCTACCAGGACCTGTTCGAGGAACTGAGCGCCGGGCCGAGGTACTAAGACACCCCCTGAGCCGCTACGCGGCGGGGCCGCCCCGGCTTCCCCCTCTCATCCTTCGGTGGAGGGGGACGGCAGCCTCGCTGCGGGGCGGCCCTTGCTCGCTGCCCCCATGCTGGGCCACGCCAGTTTCTGTCGGCACCGCACTCTGGTGACAGACTCAGCCCAGCAGCCTTGCCAGCGACAGCAGCGCCAGCAGCAGCAGCCACACCACCACCGAACGCCACACCAGGCCCACGACGCTGCGCAGATGGCTCAGGTCGGGCAGGCGGCCCGGCGTGGAGTCGCTGTCGTCCACGTCGTATTCGCCTTCGAAACCGGGCATGGCCGCCGCGCCTTCGCGCGCCTTGAGGGCTTCGCCGCCCAGGCGCACGTTGATGGCGCCGGCCGTGGCGGCCAGCAGCACGCCATCGTTGTCGTTGGGAAAGCGCTGCGCGTGGAAACGCCAGCCGTCGATGGCCTCCTCGAAGCTGCCGACCACGGCAAAGCTCAGCGCCGTGAGGCGCGCGGGCAGCCAGTCGATCCACATCCAGGCCTGGCGCGCCGCGCTTTGCAGGCGCTCGCTCACGGGCTGCGCGCCCATGTAGCCCTTGCTCGACCAGTAGCGCGACACGAACTCCGCCGAACGGTACAGCACCGCGCCCATCGGTCCCAGGCCCAGCGCCGCGAGCACCGAATACCAGAACAGCACGCCAAACACATAGCGGTGCGCGGCCAGCACCGAATATTCGATCACATGGCGCACGACCTGGCTGCGCGGCACTTCGGTGGTGTCGACCTGCTGCCAGCGCGCCAGCTCCTCGCGTGCGGTGTACTCATCGGCGGCATCGAGCGCGTCGCGGATGCGCGTGAAGTGGTGGCTGAACTGGCGAAAGCCCAGCGTCACATAAAGCACGGCCACGTTCCAGACCAGCGCCAGCGGCCAGCCGACGAGCCACATCAGCAACCAGTGCACGCCCAGCACGAACAGCGCGGGCACCAGCACCGCCAGGCCCCAGGCCACCCAGCCATGGTAGGACTGGCCTGCATCGAAATTGCGGCGCACGGAAACGGTCCAGGCACGCAATCCCGCATGGACGGAATTGCTGCGCGCCAGCGGGCGGGCCTGCTCGATCAGCAAGGCAAACAGGATGGCAAAGAAACTCATTCGGCCATCATACTTTGCCTCTGTGTCGCGGCCTACGGTATCAAGCTTGCATGAACCTGTAGAAGTTGCGCAGCATGCCCGCGGTGGCGCCCCAGATATAGCGCTGCACGGGTCCGTCCTGGTAGGGCATCGACAGCCATTCGCGCCGGCCCTCGGGGCGCTCGAGCGCATGGCGCTGGTGATGGGCGGGGTTGAGCAAAAAGGCCAGCGGCACCTCGAACAGGTCCGCCACCTCATAGGGGTTGGGCTGGTAGCGCGCCTCGGGCGGCACCAGCCCGACCACTGGTGTCACGACAAAGCCGGTAGTGGTCACATAGGGCGGCAGGCTGCCCAGCACTTCCACCAGCGCCGGGTCCAGGCCCACCTCTTCCTGGGCCTCGCGCAAGGCCGTGGCGGATGCATCGGCATCTTCGGGGTCGCGCTTGCCGCCGGGAAACGCCACCTGCCCCGAATGCGCGGACAGATGGCGCGTGCGCTCGGTCAGCAGCACCATGGGCTGCGCGCGCTGCACGATGCCGATCAGCACCGCGGCTTCGGCCGGCGCGCGCGCCGACATCAGCGGCTCGCGCTCGATTTCCGGCGCCCACAGCGGCGGTGCGGCAAAGCGGTGGCGCAGCGCCTCGGGGGTCTGGGCGCTGGCGGGCACGGCCGGCAGATGGCTGTCGACGGACAGCACCGGCACCTGGCGGGGATCGAAACCCGGGGCCAGCGCGCTGGCCGCGGAACTGCTCAAGGGAGCCGAAGGAGTGGGAAGCAAGGCCAATTCCTGCAAAGAGATGCGGTCAAAAGCAAAAAAGCCGCTACAGCGAACTGTAGCGGCTTTCTCGAAACGCCTAGGCGATTCAGGCGGCAGCAGCAGGAGCAGCAGCAGCAGCCGTCTTGCGGGCTGGCAGCTTTTCCTTGATACGTGCCGACTTGCCGCTGCGCTCGCGCAGGTAGTACAGCTTGGCACGGCGCACGTCGCCGCGGCGCTTGACTTCGATGCCGGCGATCAGCGGGCTGTACGTCTGGAACGTACGCTCCACGCCTTCACCGCTGGAGATCTTGCGAACCGTGAAGCCGCTGTTGAGGCCGCGGTTGCGCTTGGCAATCACGACGCCTTCATAGGCCTGCACGCGCTTGCGCGCGCCTTCGACCACGTTCACGCTCACGATGACGGTGTCACCAGGAGCAAACGCGGGGATGGTCTTGTTCAAGCGGGCGATTTCTTCCTGCTCAAGAGTCTGGATCAGATTCATGGTTACATCCAACGATCTTGTCCGCGCCACAATTGGCAAGCACCGGGATTGGCACTGTATGGCTGCATTGCTTGCCCGAGGCGGGCTCGGGGTCCTCGAATGCAGCGGCCGGCAGAGGATCGACAGCCGGCGATTATAGCCCGTCCGCGATTTTTGCCAAAACCGCTTCGTCCTTGCGGTCCAAACGCCCGGCCGCGCGCGCCTTGGCCAGCAGTTCGGGCCGGTGGCGTGCGGTGATCTGCAGGCTCTGGTCGCGGCGCCAGCGCTCGATCTGCGCATGGTGGCCGGACATCAGCACCGACGGCACTTCCTTGCCCTGCCAGACTTCGGGGCGCGTGTAATGCGGGCAGTCCAGCAGGCCGTCGAGGCTGGGATTGAAGCTGTCGAGCTGGTGGCTGCCGGCGTCGTTGAGCACGCCGGGCTGCAGCCGCGTCACGGCATCGAGCAGCGCCAGCGCCGCGATCTCGCCGCCCGACAGCACGAAATCGCCGAGGCTGATCTGCGCGTCCACATGGGTGTCGATGAAGCGCTGGTCGATGCCTTCGTAGCGGCCGCACAGCAGGACCGCACCCGGGCTTTGCGCCCATTGCTCCACCGCCGGGTGATCAAGCGTCTTGCCGATGGGCGAGAACAGCACCAGCGGCACCTGCGTGGCCGGATCCTCGGCGCGGTCGGCGCGAATGGCGTTAAGGCAGGCCTGCAGCGGCTCGACCAGCATGACCATGCCCGGGCCGCCGCCAAACGGCCGGTCGTCGACCCGGCGGTAGTTGCCCTGGGCGTAATCGCGTGGATTCCACAGGCGCACCGCGACCTGGTCCGAAGCGTAGGCGCGGCGCGTCACGCCGCTGGCCAGGAACGGCGCGAACATCTCGGGGAACAGCGTGATGATGTCGAAGCGCATGCGCCGGGCTCAGTAGTCCGTCTGCCAGTCGACCGTGATGCGGCGCTCGGACAATTCGACCTTGTCCACATAGGCCGAGACGAAGGGGATCATGCGCTCCAGCGCCTTGCCCTCTTCCTCATAGGCAATCACCAGCACGGTCTGCGGGCCGGTCGACATCAGGTCCTTGACCTGGCCCAGCGCCACGCCTTCGCGGTTGACCACATCCAGGCCCAGCAGGTCGACCCAGTAGTACTCGTCCTCTGCCGCCTTGGGAAATTCGGCGCGCGCGACAAAGATGCGCGCGCCCTTGAGCGCTTCCGCCCCATTGCGGTCGGCAATGGCCTCGGCCGTCGCAACGATCGAGCCCGAATGCTCGCGCGCCTGCTTGACCGGCATCAGCACGGTGCCGGTGAAGGTGCGTGCGCCGCGCTCCGAAGGCTGCAGGAACCAGCGCTTGGACGACAGCAGCACATCGGCATCGGCGCTGAACGGCAGCACCTTGACCCAGCCCTTGACACCCCAGGCGTCCGCGATGCGGCCGACCTCTACGGCATCGCCAGGCAGTTGGGCGGGTTCGAAATCGGGGAGAAGGGCCATGGTGCAAAGAAATGGGAAAATGAAATACACCCCCACGCTGGCTCGCGATGCGTAGCTGCGCTGCCTACCCGAGGGGGCCTTTTTGCCTTGGAGCGGTCCGGGGGCAAAAAAAAGCGGGCTCCGTCAGCATACGCCACGGAACCCGCCTTCAGGGGAGCGTCAGATTAAGCAGCTGCCTTGGAGGCTTGCTTGATCAGGCGGTCCACGGTAGGCGACGATTGCGCGCCCACGCCCTTCCAGTACGTCAGACGGTCTTGCGCAATGCGCAGACCTTCTTCGCCGCCACGGGCGGTGGGGTTGTAGAAGCCCAGACGTTCGATGAAGGCGCCATCGCGGCGAGTGCGCTTGTCAGCCACAACGATGTTGAAGAAGGGACGCGACTTGGAGCCGCCGCGGGAGAGTCGAATGACGACCATGATTTATCCTTTGGGTGGTGCGCAGCGTATGCTGCACATTTTCTTGCGGCGTTGAGACACGCGACATGGCCACCCGGCCAGCGACACGCTGCAAAGCACGCGATTATATCGATTTCTTTTGTTTATGCCTAATATCCGCGCCAGTACCGACTCCGACATCCCGGCCATCACCGCCATCTACCGCCATCACGTCCTGCATGGCACCGGCACCTTCGAGGTCGATCCACCGAGCGAAAGCGACATGGCCGCGCGCCGCGCCGACGTGCTGGGCCGCGGCCTGCCCTATCTCGTGGCCGAGGATGAGGCTGGAAGCATTCTCGGCTTCAGCTATGCCAACTGGTTCAAGCCGCGCCCGGCCTACCGCTTTTCCGCCGAGGACTCGGTCTATGTCGCCGATGCCGCGCGCGGCCAGGGCGTGGGCCGGCTGCTGCTGGCGGCGCTGAGCGAGCAAGCCGAAGCCGCGGGCGTGCGCAAGCTGCTGGCAGTGATCGGCGACTCGGGCAATGCCGGCTCGATCGGCGTGCACCGCGCCAGCGGCTTCACCGAGATCGGCGTCATGCGCTCGGTCGGCTGGAAATTCGACCGCTGGCTGGACATCGTGCTGATGGAGAAGGTGCTGGGCGATGGCGACACCACGCCCCCGGTAATCGCCCGATAGGCGTGGCGGCCGTAGATGCGAATAATGGCCGCATGAAAAGCAAGACCCTGGCCGCCTGGTTGGCCTTCATCGGCGGGCCGCTGGGCCTGCACCGTTTCTATCTGCATGGCCTGGGCGACTGGATCGGCTGGCTGCTGCCCGTGCCCACGGCGCTGGGCCTCTACGGCCTGCAGCGCGTGCAGGAACTGGGGCAGGACGACCAGCTCAGCTGGCTGCTGATTCCGCTGCTGGGCTTCACCATCTCCGGCTGCGCGTTGCGCGCCATCCTCTATGGCCTGACCCCTGCCGATGCCTGGAACGCCCGCTACAACCCGGGCGCCAATGCCAACGCAGAGACCGGCCGCACGCACTGGGGCACGGTGTTTGCCATTGCGCTGTCGCTGATGCTGGGCGCGACGGCGCTGATGGCCAGCCTGGCCTACAGCTTCCAGCACTACTTCGAATACCAGATCGAAGAGGCGCGCAAGATTTCGCAATAGCCCCGCAGGTCCGGCCCATGAAAAAAGCCGCCGGCACGGGCCGGCGGCTTTGGCATGGAGCGCAGCCTGATCAGAAGATCTGCAGGCTGACCCAATAGGCAATGGCGGCGACAAAGGCGCTGGCCGGAATCGTCAGCACCCAGGCCCAGACGATATTGCCCGCCACGCCCCAGCGCACGGCGCTGGCGCGCTGCGTAGAGCCCACGCCGACGATGGCGCCGGTGATGGTGTGCGTGGTCGAGACCGGCACGCCCATGGCCGTGGCGATGAACAGCGTCAGCGCGCCGCCGCTCTCGGCGCAGAAGCCGCCCACCGGCTTGAGCTTGGTGATCTTCTGGCCCATGGTCTTGACGATGCGCCAGCCGCCGAACATCGTGCCCAGGCCGATGGCGATGTAGCAGGAGACGATGGTCCAGGTCGGCGGCGCGGAATCGCCGACGCTGCTGTAGCCGGTGGCGATCAGCAGCAGCCAGATGATGCCGATGGTCTTTTGCGCGTCGTTGCCGCCATGGCCCAGGCTGTAGGCGCCCGCCGAAACCAGCTGCAGCCGGCGGAACCACTTGTCGACCTTGCTGGGGCGCGCACGCCGGCAGATCCAGGCCACGGCCACCATCATCAGCGAGCCCAGCAGATAGCCCAGCAGCGGCGAGACGAAGATGAAGGCCACGGTTTTCCAGATGCCGCTGGCAATCAGCGAACCCGCGCCGGCCTTGGCAATGACCGCGCCCACGATGCCGCCGATCAGCGCATGCGAGGAGCTGCTGGGAATGCCGTAGTGCCAGGTGATCACGTTCCAGACGATTGCGCCGACCAGTGCGCCGAACACCACATGGGTGTCGACGACACCCGGCTGCACGATGCCCTTGCCCACGGTCGCGGCCACGCTCAGGTGGAAGACGAAAACGGCAATGACATTGAAGAATGCGGCAAAGGCCACGGCCTGCGCCGGTTTGAGCACCCCGGTCGAAACAACCGTGGCAATCGAGTTGGCAGCGTCGTGGAAGCCGTTCATGAAGTCGAACAGCAAGGCCAGCGCCACCAGCAAGACCACGACCCAGAGGGCGGCTTGTACGGTTTCCATTACGTCAGGACTCCGCGGCGGATCAGGAATTCTCGAGGACGATGCCCTCGATATGGTTGGCCACGTCCTCGCACTTGTCGGTGATGGTCTCGAGCAGTTCGTAGATCGCCTTGAGCTTGATGACCTCACGCACATCGGGCTCTTCGCGGAACAGCTTGCTCATGGCCGCGCGCATCACGCGGTCGGCATCGGATTCGAGGCGGTCGATTTCCTCGCAGGTCTTGAGCGCGGCCTCGGCCGTGCCGGTGTCGGAGATGCGGTCGAGCAGCTTGACGGCATCGCGCACGCGCTCGCAGCAGCGCACGCTCAGGTCGGTGAGGCGCGTGATTTCCTCTGTCATATGACGCACGTCATAAAGCGCCATGGTCTCGGCCGAATCCTGGATCAGGTCGGCAACATCGTCCATGGTGTTGATCAGCGCGTGGATGTGTTCACGGTCGAGCGGCGTGATGAAGGTCTTGTGCAGGGCCTTGTTGACATCGTGCGTCACGCGGTCGGCGGCGCGCTCGGCGTTGTCGACGTCCTGGTTGTACTTCTCGCGCAGGTGGGGATCGTTATAGTTCGCCACCAGTTGCGAGAACGCATGCGCCGCTTCGACGATGCGGTCGGCGTGCTGGTTGAACATCTCAAAAAAATTACCTTCGCGTGGCAGCAGCTTGCCAAATAGCATGGGATTCCTTACCAGGGTTTCTGATGAACACGCAGGCGAACTCGCACACACGAAAGCGGGCCTGGGAGGCTTGCCGGCGTCAACGGGGCGAAGTGTACTCCCGGCAATGTAACCGTCCTGTAATCGAACGCTTCTGCCATGAAAGAGTGCTTGCACCGTGGCTATCGACGCCAGGAACAAACTCGAAAAATCAAGGCGGGACGCGGGCTTACAGCAATATCAGCGATAAAACCCACAACTGAAAAAACCAGGGCGGGCCGGCCCGGAACACCCCGAATGTGACAGGCTTCAGCGGGCATTACCAGCCCAAAAGACAAAAATATGTCATAAGCCTATGCAGGATTTATGCCAGATTGCGCGCAACCGAAAATATCCGCGCGCAACCACGTTAAATCGCAAAATATCGCATCAATTCGAGAGTGAAATAAATCCGAAACGAAACAGTTGCAGCCATTCCGCCAACGGTTGGCGCATCTCGCCTAGGGTCTGTCTGACTGAGAAGCTGGGCAGCAGCTAATATTGACTGTTGGTGGAACCATTCGTGGTGAGCCTGTCGAACCATGAACGGCCGGTCCTCATGCCTTGAGCGCAGGACGTTCATCCTTCGACGCGGCCGGCTAGGCAGGCTCAGGACGAACGGTTATTTAGGACTCAGCTTCTTGTTGCTGTGAATGTCGCTTTATTGTGGCTCGGCTCCCATGACTTCAGTCAGACAGCCCCTAGTTCTTGTCCGCCTCCTCATCCCACTGCCTGAGCTGAACCAGCTTTTCGCCGATCTTGCCCTCCAGGCCGCGCGGCGCGGGCTTGTACCAGCGCGGCTCGGGCATTCCTTCGGGAAGATAGGTCTCGCCCGCCGCATAGGCATTCGGCTCATCGTGCGCGTAGCGGTATTCGTGCCCGTAGCCCAGTTCCTTCATGAGCTTGGTCGGCGCATTGCGCAGGTGCACCGGCACCTCGCGGCTTTTGTCCTGCTTCACGAAGGCGCGCGCCTGGTTGTAGGCGTTGTAGCCGGCGTTGCTCTTGGCCGCAATGGCCAGGTAGATCACCGCCTGGCCCAGCGCCAACTCCCCCTCGGGCGACCCCAGGCGCTCATAGGTCAGGGCCGCATCGTTGGCGATCTGCATGGCGCGCGGATCGGCCAGGCCGATGTCTTCCCAGGCCATGCGCACGATGCGCCGCGCCAGGTAGCGTGCGTCGGCGCCGCCGTCGAGCATGCGCGTGAGCCAGTAGAGCGCGGCGTCGGGGTGCGAACCGCGCACGGACTTGTGCAGCGCCGAGATCTGGTCGTAGAAGTTGTCGCCGCCCTTGTCGAAGCGCCGGCTGTTGAGCGTGAGCGCGTTCTGCAGGAAGTCGGCGGTGATGTCGCTGATGCCCGATGCATTGGCTGCGGTGCTGGTCTGTTCCAGCAGGTTCAGGAAGCGGCGCGCATCGCCGTCGGCGTAGCCAATGAGCGTGTCCGTGGCCAAGTCGTCGAAATGCAGGTGGCCCAGCGCAATCTCCTGCGCACGCTTGAGCAGCTGGCGCAGTTCGTCATCGGTGAGCGACTTCAGCACATAGACCTGGGCGCGCGACAGCAAGGCGGAATTGACCTCGAACGACGGGTTCTCGGTGGTGGCGCCAATGAAGGTCACCAGCCCGCTTTCGGCGTACGGCAGCAGCGCATCCTGCTGGGACTTGTTGAAGCGGTGGATCTCATCGACGAACAGGATGGTGTGCTTGCCCATCGCCAGGTTCTGCTGCGCCAGCTCCATCGAGGCCCGGATGTCCTTGACGCCGGAGAACACCGCCGACAGCGCGATGAACTCGCACTTGAACGCGGTGGCCGTGAGGCGCGCCAGCGTGGTCTTGCCGACGCCCGGCGGCCCCCAGAAGATCATCGAATGCGGCTTGCCCGACTGGAACGCCAGGCGCAGCGGCTTGCCCTCGCCCAGCAGATGCGACTGCCCCACCACCTCGTCGAGGGTCTTGGGCCGCAGGGCTTCGGCAAGTGGCGCGACGGGATCCTGCGTGAAAAGATCAGGCATGGCTTGCCTCCAGGCGATGCAGGGGCCGGCACTGCTGCGCGACCGAAGCGAAAGAACAGAAATGAATGGAATGGGGCATGGCAGTCAACGCAGCGCCGCGATGGCGCAGTACCTAGCTTAGCCGCTTGGCGGGCCGCGCAGCCGCAAGCCAGGCGGCAATACCCTGCAAACCTGTGCGCACCGACAGGCATTGCCGCCTGCGTCTTACCCGCCAGTGGGCACCCACTTAAAATCCCTCCCTTTTTTGCTGGAACCGGTCGGCCCCTTCCGGCACCAACACTCCCTGTATGCAGACTCTTCGACCGCGCGAACTCCTGGCGCTTGGCTTTCTCACCTTTGCGCTGTTCCTGGGCGCGGGCAACATCATCTTTCCCCCGATGGTGGGCCTCGCCGCGGGCGAACATCTCTGGAGCGCGGCGCTGGGCTTCCTGCTGACGGGCGTCGGCCTGCCCTTGCTGACCGTGGTCGCGCTGGCACGCGTCGGCGGCGGCATGGAGACCATCACCGCGCCGCTCGGGCGCTGGCCGGGCATGCTGCTGGGCATTGCGGTCTACCTGACCATCGGCCCGATGTTCGCAACACCGCGCACGGCCACGGTCTCGTTCGAGATGGGCCTGGCGCCGTTTGTCGGCAATGGCCCGGGCGCGCTGCTGGCCTACAGCGCGGCCTACTTCGGGCTGGTGCTGCTGCTGGCGCTGTTTCCCGGCAAACTGATGGACACGCTGGGACGGCTGATCACGCCCGTGCTGCTGGTGGCGCTGGCGGTGCTGGGCGGCGCGGCCTTCGTGCTGCCGGCAGGCAGCCTGCTGCCCAGCGCTGGCGACTACCAGCAGGCGGCCCTGGCCGAAGGTTTCCTGCAGGGCTACCAGACCATGGATGCACTGGCTGCGCTGGTGTTCGGCATCGTCATCGTCAATGCCATCAAGGACACGGGCGTGACCGACTCGGGGCTGCACACGCGCTACGCCATCGTTGCGGGCCTTATTGCCGCCGTCGGCCTGTGCCTGGTCTACGTCTCGCTGATGTACCTGGGCGCGCACAGCGGGTCGCTGGTGTCCGCGGACGGCAACGGCGTGCAGATCCTCACGCGCTACGTGCAGCATACGTTCGGCACGCCGGGCATGCTGCTGCTGAGCAGCGTCATCGTGCTGGCCTGCCTGACCACGGGCGTGGGCCTGGTCAGCGCCTGCGCCAGCTATTTCAGCGCGCTGGTGCTAGGCAGCTCCTATCGCGGCATGGTCGTGGCCCTGAGCCTGGTCAGCATGCTGATCGCCAACCAGGGGCTGGAGCAGCTGATCGCCGTGGCCGTGCCGGTGCTGGTGGCGATCTATCCCATGGCCATTGCCCTGGTCGCGCTGAGCCTGCTGTCGCCCGCATGGAAATCCGCGCCGCGCGTGTTCATGCCGGTGATGCTGGTGGCGCTGGCTTTCGGCTTGCTCGATGCCGCGCAGGCGCTGGATCTGGCCGCCTGGGCACCTGCCTGGCTGGAACGGCTGCCGGGCAGCGCGATGGGCCTGGGCTGGCTGCTGCCCGTGGCCGCCACGCTGCTGGCCTGCGGACTGCTGGACCGCATGCAGCCGGTCCGCTGCCGCCACTGAGGGCTTACTGCGCCAGAACGTCGGCGCCCTTTGGAGCGACGAATTTGAACGTGTCGGCCGGCAGGCTGGCACTGGTCTGCACATTGGTGAAGCGCATCAGCGAGCGCTGGCCAAAGCTGTCGAGCATGTCGATGGCCGCGAGCTGGTTGCCGGCAAAGCCCACGCGCACGCTTTGCAGCTGGCCTTCCTTGGCCTTGGGCGTGGCCTGGACCCATTGCAGGCCGTCCTGGTCGGGCGCGGCCTTGAGATCGAAATCGGCGCGCAGCGCCTGCACATTGGCGGCCGAGGCCAGGATGGCCGCGGGTGTGGCATCGAGCACCTTGGCCTGGGCGCGCTGCGTGACCTGGTTCAGATCGGCGTCGTACATCCACAGCGTCTTGCCGTCGGCGACGATCTGCTGCGCGAACGGCTTGCGGTAGTCGAACTTGAAGCGCCCCGGGCGCTGGAACGAGAACTCGCCGCTCGAGGTCTTGCTGCGCGCGGCCTGGCCGTCCTTGGCCGGCGAGGTCACGGTCTGCGTGAACTCGGCCTTGCCGGCCTGGGCGTTCTGCATGAAGGCTTCAAGGCTTTGCAGGCCGTCGGCTTGTGCCAGGCCGGCACCGGCCACGAGCACCACACTTGTCAAAAATCGCTTCATAAACTCTCCATCCGCCTATTCATTACGGGCTGGCACCAGCACTTCACGCTGGCCGCTGGTGGTCAACGAACTCACCAGGCCGGCTTTTTCCATGTCTTCCAGCAG
>Ga0308161_1002266_pt1 | contig 20872 bp, 15 predicted proteins | sample PhyFR2_FD_201034 | JGI IMG/M metagenome (GOLD analysis project Ga0308161, IMG submission 201034) | Phyllosphere microbial communities from UC Gill Tract Community Farm, Albany, California, United States - DLSLF.R2 | ecosystem: Host-associated > Plants > Phyllosphere > Unclassified | place: USA...
AGGCCACCATGCCGGTGTTCGACGCGGTGGTCGGCTGCTGGATGACGTTGCCGATGATGTACGAGGCGCCGGCGTTCGGCAGGTCGATCTCGTACGACGGCTTGCCGGCGGCGGTGCTGCCGGTCTGGCCCGGATTCAGGCTCGAGAAGCGGCTGTACGCGATCATGTTCGTTTCGGCACGCGACTTCAGGTTGTGGCCGATGTTGGCATCGTGCGAGAAGCTGTAGCGGAACGTCAGGCTTTTCACGTGACCGATGTACAGGTTGTGCGACTGGCCATCGCCCGCGCCGTTGTGGCCGAATTCGCTGTACTCGATCAGGATGTCGCTGTTGACGTTGGCATTGCTCAGGATACCGTTCTGGTTATCGTGAATGAACGAATTGCGCAACGTGAAATTCGTGCCTTGCAGGCGGAAGGCGGCACCGTTCGCGTCCGGCACTTTAGCGCCGTACATTTCGACGTTATCGACGACCAGGTTACTGCCGTTCACGACCCAGGTACCTTTACCACCGGCGTTCTTGCCGGCGGCGTCGATTTTCGGGCGGCCGTTGACGCCGCGGATCGTCAGGTTATTGCGGTCGATATTGCAAACGTCGCCGCTGTACGTGGTATTGCCGGTGATTTCGATCGTGTCGCCATCCTTGGCGGCAGCAATGGCTGCGCACGGCTTGGCATACGTTTTTCCCGGACCGACCGACAGCGTGGCTGCGGAAGCCGAGGCCACACCAGCGAATGCGACCAGGATGGCAGCTGCCAGACGCGATGCGGAGAATTGGGTGTTGCTCGATGCGATTTGACGCAGGGTTTGCATTGTCGATTCCTCGTAAGCAGTTTCTTAGCAGCAGTTATTCCTGCTGGAAAGTTGCAGAATACGAGGTTTGGAATCGAGCGAATGTAACGAAGTGTAACCGACAATAATTGAACGCCAAGCGTGAAAAAGCACTAATTATTATTGTACGTAACGAAATTTGATAGAGAGAAATTTAATTATTTGTATTAAATTTCTATACCGAAATACAAATTGAACTCATCCGTAGGGAGGGCGTTTTGCAGTTTTTCCCTATGGAATTTAATTTCCAGCAGAAAATTTTTTAAGGCAGTTAAATTGATAACACGTATGTATAATCGAGAAAGATTGATTTCTTTTCCGTTGTCAAATTAAACCCTAAAAATTTTTTATCGAGAGCGCTGATTGTTGCGTAAACGCCGCACCTTTTTGTTGGAAAAATGGGTGTGGTATTTCCACTGTTCAGCAAATCTACAGAGAAAGTTCAGGTCTGGAAACTAATTTCGCTGATTCTGTTGTTTCCAGGGTAATTCCCGACATTTAACGCGTTGTTTGTTGTTTGCGTGCAATAAGAATTGCGGGTGCGACGTATCACGAGTTGGTAGGTGTTGCTTCGTTTCGCATGCGTTGCGCGAGGGCGCTGGACGCAGCGTGCACGGCTGCGCCGGGGGCATGGGTGAGGGAAATGCCGAACGCTGCCAGGCGCCCTATATGGGTCCGGTCGACGGACGCGCATGGGCCCGCATGGGCGAGCCGTCAGGGCGGCGGGAGGGAATGTCGCGTGGTCGATGCGACCTGTGTGCGCGTGCGGCGCCCGGCCGCATCGGCGTCATGCCCGGGCCAGGCAAGCCGGGTGCCGCAACGTTTGCATACACGTTGCTCGACACACCGTGTTCAATATGTGCTAGCGCCGATCGATGGGCAATCCGTCCGCGCCGCGTGGTTCCTGTTCGCGGACAGGGATGTCATCGGTGGTATCGCCGAGGCCATCGATCCACTCCCGCAGCCGGGCCACCTGGGCCGGCGTCAGCGACATGGCCGACAATGTTGCAAGGATATCTGCCAAATATGGGTTGTCCATCTTCATTCTCCACACGTTGTCTCGACAAGGCATCTGACCCCCGCAAACGACATTGGTTCGCACGACGGGAGCGAAGAAAACAAAAAGGCGCTGTCGGCGCTGAGTGTTGAATCTGCCCGGCGCCAGCCGGCATCCTGCGCAAGGTAGCGGCTTGCCACACCGCGTAAGCCGGCCAGCCAGCCGCGCAGGGCGAACAGGCGTTCGCGCCGACGCTGCGTCAGTTCGGCAAGATGGTTGAGGAATCGCGCGAACGTACGGGTGTGCATGGCGCCTCTGCTCAACGGTTCGGATGATCCGTTGGACCGTCGCGGTACCGAAAAAATTCCACACGTAACGCAAACAGCGCCAACAAAAAAGGCCGCATCGAGCGGCCTTGGAAGGATGCGGCGCGAGGCCGCGGTTCCGATGGAGAATCAGTTGGCTGCGTTCGACACGGCGCACGACTTGAGCACACGGTAGACCGGATCGCCACCGAATGCGGCCGTCGTGCAGGCGATCGAGCCGGTCACGGTCCTGGTGGCGAACACGCCGTTGGCGCCGAAGCGGACCTTGCGGGTGCCGGAGACCGTGCAGGTACCGCCTTCGATGGCGCACGTCGTCCAGTCGGCGCCGGTCGGGGGCACCATGGCGGCGGTCGAGACGCTCGTCATGCCGGCAGCCGTGCTCGTGGTGACGAGCGGGGTGCTGGCGTAGCTGCAGGATTTCAGCACGCCGTGGGCCGGGTCGCCGAAGGCCGCGTTCGAGCAGACGACGGCATTGGTGAAGACCTTGGTCGCGTACTTGCCGTCGCCACCGTAGCGGACTTCACGGGTGCCGCTGAAGGTGCAGGTGCCGCCTTCGCCGGCGCACGGGATCCACGTCGATGCCGCGGTGATCGGCGGCGTGACCGTCGTGCTGGTCGTGCTGGCGTAGGCGCAGGTCTTGGCGACGCCGCGGATCGGATCGCTGAACACGGCGCTCGTGCACGGCGTCGAGCTGGTGATCACCTTCGACGTATAGATCCCGTTCGCGCCGAAGCGCACTTCGCGGGTACCGCTGAACGAACAGGTCGCCCCTTCGTTCGCGCAGGTGGTCCAGGTGACGGCCGCGGCTTCCGCATCCGGGCCCGTCGTTTCGTAGGCACCGATGTCGAGCATGCCGGCCACCGGACGTGCTTCGCCGTTGGCGGTCGCATTATATTGTGCGACCGGCAGCAGCGACACGCCCTTGGCGGACACGCCCGGATCCGTGGCGGCATTGATCACCAGCGCGCTGGCGGTTGGATGCAGGTCCCAGTTGGCACGGTCGACGAAGCCCGGCGCCACCGAACGGTAGTTGCTCTTCTGGACCGCGCTGGCTTGCGTGGTGAGGGTACCGATACCGCCGAAGATGTTGTTCTGGATCAGGGCCGGGGTCGGCACCTTGCCGCTGACGAACAGGAACGTGCCGTCGCCGTAGTCGTTCAGGAACGTATTGTTGATCACGTACAGGTCGCTGCCGATATTGGTCGCGCCTTCCTCGCCGTAGGCCACCATCGTCGGGTTCTGGTTGGCGGCCGGCTGTTCGATGATATTGCCGATGAGGTAGGACGTGCCGGCGTTCGGCAGGTCGATCTCGTACGACGGCTGGCCGGTGGCGGTGCTGCCCGCCTGGCCCGGCGCCGTGCTCGAGAAGCGGCTGTACGCGATCATGTTGGTGTCGGCGCGCGACTTCAGGTTGTGGCCGACGTTGGCATCGTGCGAGTAGCTGTAGCGGAACGTCAGGCTTTTCACATGACCGATGTACAGGTTGTGCGACTGGCCGTCGCCGTAGCCGTTGTGCGCGAATTCGCTGTATTCGATCAGGATGTCGCTGTTCGTGTTGGCATTGCTCAGGATGCCGTTCTGGTTGTCGTGGAGGAACGAATTACGCAGCGTGAAATGGGTGCCCTGCAGACGGAAGGCGGCGCCGTTCGCATCCATGACCTTGGCGCCGTACATTTCGACGTTGTCGACGACGAGGTTGTTGCCGTTCACGACCCAGATCCCCTTGTCGGCGGCGTTCTTGCCGTCGGCGTCAATCTTCGGACGGCCGTTGACGCCGCGGATCGTCAGGTTGTGGCGGTTGATGCTGCAGACGTCGCCCTTGTACGTGTTGTTGCCGGCGACTTCGATCGTGTCGCCGTCCTTGGCGACGGCGATGGCGCCGCAGATCGTAGGATAGGTCTTGCCGGGACCGACCGACAGCGTGGCGGCGGATGCGGCGGAAACACCTGCGAACGCCACCAGAATGGCGGCAACCAGGCGCGGCGAATAAGTACGCAGAGTGTGCATGAAAGTCCTCGTAAGTTTCTGTGGGGCAAATAATTCCCAAGGGCAAAACGAAGAATACGAGGTTTGCGCTCTGCGCTTTGTAACGGCATGTAACAGCAATTGTCTGTTTAAAATGACTTAAATCAAGGGAATTGACGTTTTATCCAAGTCTTTCCATGATAAATCGTCCACCTTGATGACCTTTTGATCATGCCAAAAGGAATCATTAGAGCTTAATTGCCGCACGCCAACTTTAGTTCTCCCTATGAAACGGCAGCGTTTGACATCAACAATTCAACAGTTAAATTCTTGCAAGAGGTGGTAGCGTTTCGGCATGCTTGTTCAGGATTTGTCTTCTTGAGAAAAGTCAGCAGAAACTAAGGTGATAGCCGAGGGGTGTTGCGTCCTCGCATCAGTATGGGTTGTCTGCTTGCAACAGAACGAACGCTCGGTCGTTCAACGCAAAAGAAGGGGCGGCGGCCACAGGCGGCCGCCGGATACGCTCAGCGCGCAGCGCCCGGTTTCGCGGATGCCTTGCGGCCGGCGTCATTCGAATCGGTCCCGCTCGTCCACGGATCGGCCACCGGTCCGGCTTTCAGGACCACCTCGTTGACGAGCGGGCGCAGCGCCATGCCGGCGCGATCGATGAAGCCGGGCTTTTCCATGCGCTGGTTGTCTTTCTGGGTCGCGCTGGACTGGGACGTCAACGTGCCCGGGCCGCCGAAGACGTTGTTCTGGATCAGCGCAGGCGTCGACACCTTGCCGCTGACCCAGACGAACATCCCGCCGGTGAAATCGTTCAGGAAGGTGTTATTGACGACGTACAGGTCCTGGCCGGGATTCGTCGCGCCTTCCTCGCCGTAGGCCAGCAGCGTCGAGTTGTCGTTGACGGCAGGCTGTGCGATCACGTTGCCGATGACGTAGGACGTGCCGGCGTTTGGCAGGTCGATCTCGTACGACGGCTTGCCGCTGGCCGTGCTGCCGGTCTTGCCGGGCGGCGTGCTCGAAAACCGGTTGTACGCGATCATGTTGACCATGGCGCGCGACTTGAGGTTGTGGCCGATGACCGCGTCGTGTGAATAGTTGTAGCGGAACGTCAGGCTCTTGGCAGCGCCGATGTACAGGTTGTGCGTCTGGCCGTCGCCGTGGCCGTTGTGACCGAACTCGCTGTGTTCGATCACGATATTGCTGTTGCGGTTGGCGTTGCTCAGGATGCCGTTCTCGTTATCGTGAATGAAGGCCTGGCGCAGCGTGAAGTTCGTGCCTTCCAGGCGCAGTGCCGCTCCATTCCCGTCGGGGACTTTGGCATTCAGCATCTCGACGTTTTCGATCGTGATGTTGTTGCCGGTGACGAGCCACGTTCCCTTGCCGGCATGGTTGCGTCCGGCAGCGTCGATGACCGGCCGCCCGTGCACGCCGCGAATGGTGAGGTTGCTGCGCGCGATGGCGCAGACGTCGCCGCTGTACGTCCAGTCGCCGACGATCTCGATCGTGTCGCCATCCTTGGCGGAGGCAAAGGCGGCGCATGGCGCGACATGGGTCTTGCCCGGGCCGGCCGACAGCGTGGCGGCATGCGCCTGGCCGGCCATGGCCAGCAGTACCACGGCGAGGGCCAGGCTGGCCGGGGAGGAGGGGAGGTACGGCTGGGACACGTCGATTCCTTGTTCGTTGCGTAAGACGGGTGCAATCATAAAAAAAAACCGTCCTGCTGGACGGTTTTTTTCGGTTGTTCCGGCTTATTTCGCTGCCGCGACCATGTAATCCACGGCGGCTTTCACGTCGGCATCCGGCGCCGTGGAACCGCCCTTCGGCGGCATCACCCCGGCCTTGCCCTGGAATCCCTTGAGCGCATGCTCGTAAAGCGTAGTCGTGCCCTGGGCGATGCGTGGCGCCCAGGCCGCCTTATCGCCGATTTTCGGCGCCCCGGCGATGCCTGCGGTATGGCAGGCCGTGCACGCGGTATTGAACAACGCCTTGCCGGCCTCGTTGTTGCCGGCCACGACCGGGGTGGCGATGGCACCGGCGACGGGCGGCGTGCCGGGCGTCGCGGCGGGCGCGGCCGGTGCCGGTGCAGCTGCCGTGGCCGGTGCGGCCGCGGCATTACCCGCTGCCGGTTGCGCCGCAGCGGCCTGCGCCGGCGCCTGAGCACCCGCGGCCGGCGCTTCCGGTTCCTTGAACTTGGCGCCCGACTGGTTGGCCATGAAGACCACGGCGCGGGCGACTTCGATATCGTCGAGGTCGGGATTGCCGCCCTTGGCCGGCATCGCGCGGATACCCTGGATCGCGTGCTGGACGAGCGTGTCGTAGCCCTGCGCGATGCGGGCGGTCCAGGCGCCGGCGTCGCCCGATTTCGGCGCACCGGCCGCGCCCGTGCCGTGGCAGGCCACGCAGACGGCGTTGTACACGGCCTGGCCCGATTGCAGCACCTTGGGCGCGTTCGCATCCTTGAACGCAAATCCTTCCTCGGCGACCGGCCGCACGCGCGCGGCGACGGCCTGCGCATTCGTGCTCTCGGACCCGGCACCACCCAGCGGCTTGTTGGTGGCGAACGTCACCAGCAGGATGATGCCGATGACGATGATCAGGAAGAAGGCAGCGACTGCGATGATCAGCTGCTTCGGGGTCCGGATGAAGGATTGGGGTTCGTTGTGCGCGTCGCTCATGATTTCCTTAATACGAATTAAAAAAACCTGCTTCTGCCCTACGGATGCTGCCTAAAGCTTATCCAAATGCAATGCCGCGGGCCGATTATAGACCCAAAGACCCTTAATGGAAACGCAATTTCCCGACGTACCCGCCGGTTCCCATAGACGACGCTCGGGAAAGACTGTATCCTTCGCATCGCTTCCTCCAGCGCGGCTGTAGCTCAGTGGATAGAGTATTGGCCTCCGAAGCCAAGGGTCGTGGGTTCGATCCCCGCCAGCCGCGCCATCTTCGTCTGCCTCCCCGGCTACTTCCCAGCCGACCCCTTTCGAAACCACGCTTTCGTCCCGTTTTCTGCAGTCCGTGGCAAGGTCGCGGCCCGAACAATTCTATCTTTGTTTTCGTTTTTTAAAGAAAATATGCGGTAGACAGCGATATACTTCGTTGTTCAAAAATTAATATAGGATTCCTGTGGGTTCCTCGTCCTTGCGCGTCTCCCGACTGGCCGGGCTTTTCACGCTCGCTTTCGTCATCATCGTGGCCCCTTTCTGGCTGTGTTCGCCCCTTCCGCTCAGTGATTATCCCAATCACGTAGCGCGAATGTATATCATTGCCAATCTAGAAAGCTCGGCGACGTTGGCACGCTATTATTCGGTCAAGTGGGAATTCATTCCGAACCTGGCAATGGACATCCTGGTGCCGCCGTTGGCGCGGGTGACGTCCGCCGAATTCGCTTCGCTGCTGTTCTCCGCCTTCAGCCTGTTCCTGCTGGCCAGCGGCACAATCGTCCTGCACCGTAAGCTGTTCGGCCGCTGGACGCTGGCACCGTTTCTGGTCTTTCTACTGCTCTACAACAGGGTTTTCCTGTGGGGCTTCCTCAACTACCTGTTTTCGGTGGGCCTGGCGCTGTGGATGCTGGCTGCCCATATTCATTTCCGCGAGCGCGGCAACGTGTTTCGCGTCCTGTTGTTCACGCTGCTGTCGGTCGTTCTTCTGGTATCGCATCTGCATGCATTCGCCAGTTACGCGATCCTCGTCGGCTGCTATGAGATCTCGATTGCCTGGCGTCACCGTCATGATGCGCCATGGGCCAAACTGTTGACTGCAGCCGCCCAGTTCGTTTTCCCGGCCATTCTTTTCCTGACACTATCGACGAGCACGACCAGCGCTACCGCCGTCAAATGGTCGAGCCCGATGGACAAGCTGTACGGGCTGCTCGACATGGTCAGCAATTACAGCCTGCCGCTCGATATCGCGACTTTCCTGTTGTTTGCCGCTATTGCCGCAATCGGCGTAATAACGCGACAGCTGTCCATCCACCGCGACATGCGTCTCGCGCTCATCGTGCTGTTCGTCGTTTATCTGTGCCTGCCGCGCATGATCTTCGGCTCGTTCGGTGCTGACCGCCGTCTCCTCGTGATCGTTGCACTGGCTGCCGTCGCCGCGTTGGAGGTCCGCATCGAGTCAGCACGTGTGCGCACGGTCCTGGCTGTCGGATTGGCTGCGCTGTTCGTGGGACGGATGGGCGTCATCGGCGTCAACTGGATCAAAGCGCAGCAGACCTACCGCCCAATCTTGGCGGCGATCGAACAACTGCCTCCCGGCGTGCGCGTAGCTGTCATCTCCGGCAGTAAGCTCTTTCCCTATCTACAAAATCCGCCGCTCGAGCACGTGCCGAACTATGGCGTCATCAGCAAGAACGTATACATGAACAGCTTGTTTGCCGAGCCCGGGAAGCAAGTGCTGCATACGGTCTACGGCTCTTCAACCACGCCATTCGCGGCCGACCCCTCGCAGACTTTCCGCATGGACGACAGCCAGATCGGCAAAGCAAACCCTTTCCCAGGCGTGCCGTGGCAGCGCTTCGATTACTTCTTGCTCATTAATCCGGAGTTTTTCGTGAAGGATTACGGGGTCGATCTGACCCCAGTGTACCGCGACGGCATCGCGGCCTTGTTCAAGGTCGAGCACCGTCAGCCCTGATCCGGACGACGGCCGGACGGTTCGGTGGCTTCCTGACGCCAACCGTCCAGTGCGCGTTGCATTTCCCGAAATGTTTTGTGCGCTGCAGCGTTTACCTTTATGCTAATGTCCGGTGCCTTCGGCGATGCTGCCTTGTCCAGCTTCCGATCCTGCAGCGCGACCGCCCGGGCCTGATGTAGCCATTTCAAGAGGATGACGATGAGCGCCAAGGTTTTCGTGGTCATAGTGACCTACAACGGATCCAAGTGGATCACGCCGTGTTTTTCCAGCCTGCGCAAATCGACCGTGCCGTTGCATACCATCGTCATCGACAACGGTTCGCAGGATGACACGCTGGCGCGTATCGCCGCCGAGTATCCGGAAGTCGAGATCGTCGGCACGGGCAAGAACCATGGCTTCGGCAAGGCCAACAATATCGGCATGGAACTGGCCTGGCAACGCGGCGCGGATTACGTGTTCCTGCTCAACCAGGATGCGTGGATCGATCCGGACGCCGTCGAGAAGCTGGTCGATGCGCACCGCCGCCAGCCGGCGTACGGCGTCATCAGTCCCATGCACATGAACGGCGCCGGCACCGGCCTCGATTACGGCTTCTCGAACTACATCGCCCCGAACAAATGTACCGGGCTGTATTCCGATATCTATCTCGGCCGGGTGAAGGAGGCGGTGTACGACGTCGGCTTCGTGAACGCGGCCGCATGGCTGATGACGCGCGAATGCCTGGAACGGGTGGGCGGGTTCAGCCCGTCGTTCTTCCATTACGGGGAAGACGACAATTACACGCAGCGCCTGCAATTCCACAAGATGAAGCTGGGCGTGCTGCCGACGGCGCGGATCTACCACGATCGCGAACAGCGTCCGCCCAGCAAGTATTTTGCGACCGGAGAGACGTTCCGGCGCGAAGTGATCGCGCGCGCATCGAATCCGAACAATGCGTTTTCGTTCGGCCGCGAATGGGTCTCGCTGTTCGCCCATGTCGCCTATGCGCTCGCACGCTTGAGTCCGCAGGACGCCAAGCTCGAGGTGAGCAAGATGCGCCTGCTGGCGGCGATCGACAAACCGGCGATCGCCGCCAACCGCGAGCGCAGCAGGACCGGACGGGCCGCATTCCTCGATCTGGATGGCGCCGGCACGACCCAGGCGCCGCGTCCGGCGACGGGTTTTACGGTCGGCCACCAGCCGGGCTGAAGACCGGCACGTACGGAAAGTAAGTTCAGGATCTCCTGAAAAAATAGCATCACGACAAGTTAATCGTGTTTTAAAACCGGGCTTACAACACTCGGACGTGTACAGACAAGGTAGTGCTTGCCTCTTTTGACCGCAGCCACTTATTCTGCTGTTCTCGGCGCGTTTCGTTTTATGCGCACGGTATGTCGTGTTGCTAACTTGTAATCGAATAAATGTTATTATCTCAGCAGCACGGCAGTGGGATTCGGGGTTGACGACCGCGGCATGAATGGTGCTCCGCAGTGACGACGGCGCAAGGCGCCGTGGCCGCTCGGGCGAGCAGCTTTGTCGAGCATCCAGATGTTCCCGTGCTAAGTTAAAGTTATCGTTATAGCAAAATTCGCGGAACGGAATCAATATGAAGCCAGACGAAGTCATCGCAGTAGTTGGGTTGGGTTATGTAGGTTTGCCGCTTGCTGTCGAGTTCGGCAAACTCGGCCCGACGATCGGGTTCGATCTGTCGACGGCAAAGGTCGAAAGCTACAAAAAATTTGTCGATCCTGCCGGTGAAGTCTCGACTGAGCAATTGCGCGCCGCAAGCCACCTGAGCGTCACGACGGACCCGGCCGCGCTGGCACAGGCCGACTACATCCTGATCGGCGTACCGACGCCGGTCGACATCGCCCACGTTCCCGATTTCGGCCCGCTGATCAGCGCCAGCGAGACCGTCGGCAAGCACATGAAGGATGGCGCGGTCGTGATCTATGAATCGACCGTGTATCCGGGCGCGACCGAGGAGGTCTGCATTCCGGTCCTGGAGAAATTCTCGGGCAAGAAGTGGAAAGAGGGCTTTCACGTGGGCTTCTCGCCGGAACGCATCAACCCGGGCGACAAGGAACACACGCTCACCAACGTGATGAAAGTGGTGTCCGGCGACGACCAGGAAACCCTGGACCGCGTGGCCGCCATGTACGAACGCGTCGTCAAGGCCGGCGTGCACCGTGCGTCCAGCGTGAAGGTCGCCGAGGCGGCCAAGGTCATCGAGAACACGCAGCGCGACCTGAACATCGCGCTGATGAACGAACTTGCGATCATTTTCGACAAGATCGGCATCGACACGCTGGAAGTGCTGAAGGCCGCCGGTACGAAGTGGAACTTCCTGCCGTTCCGTCCGGGCCTAGTGGGCGGACACTGCATCGGCGTCGACCCGTACTACCTGACGCACAAGGCCGAGATGATCGGCTACCACCCGCAGGTGATCCTGGCGGGCCGTCGCATCAACGACGGCATGGCCAAGTTCGTGGCGGAAAAGACCGTCAAGTCGATCATCTCGGCCGGCTTCCAGGTCAAGGGTGCGAAGGTCAACGTGATCGGCCTGACGTTCAAGGAAAACTGCCCTGACCTGCGCAATTCCAAGGTCGCCGACATCGTGTACGAGCTGCAGTCGTACGGCGTCGACGTCCATGTGCACGACCCGGTTGCCGAGAGCGCCGAAGCGCAGCACGAATACGGCATCGCGCTGGAAAGCTGGGACAGCCTGCCGAAGGCGGATGCGCTGATCATCGCCGTGCCGCACAAGGAAGTGCTGGCCCGTTCGCTGACGGACTTCCAGGCCAAGCTGAACGACGGCGGCTGCTTCGTCGACGTGAAGTCCCAGTTCGATCCGGACGCGCTGCGCGAAGCCGGCTACTGTGTCTGGCGTTTGTAATGTATCGACGGCATCCGCAGCCCGTGCGGCGGATGCCATGACACTCCGATGGTCGTGCCGAGGGCAGGCCGCTTGGGCACCGAGCCTTGCCGTTTAGCATGCAATGATGACGATGACAGTTCCCGGCTATTCTTGGCCATATCTTCCTTCCTCGAGTCAAACCCTGTCGGGAGCGCCAACGTGGTTCCCGACCGGACCGACGATCGTTCAAGTCAGCAATAACAGGTATTCCGGAGGCAACTGTGCTTAGGATTTCTAATCACTACGTGTCGAAGATCGTATTCGTCCTGCTGTTCGTCGAAGTGCTGGTACTGCTCGGCGCGGTGTACATCGGCGCGGCGGTGCGCTTCATGGAGCTGGGCCAGAACGCCAGCCTGCCCAGCATCGGGCATCTCGATCACTTCTTCACATCGGCCGTCGCTTTCACCGCCGCGATCATCTTCAGCATGAGCGCCATGGGGATGTACCAGCTCGACTTCAACGAAGGCCTGCGCCATCCGTTCTTCATGAAGCTGATGCCGTCGTTCCTGATGGGCTTCCTGATCCTGACGCTGGTGTTCTACGTGGCGCCGGACCTGTATTTCGGCCGCGGCATCATGGCGCTCGTGTTCGGCATCGCCGCCGTCGGCATCTTCCTGGCGCGGATGGTGTTCTTCAAGTCGTCCGAGCTGCGCTTCCTGGAAACGCGCATCCTGTTCCTGGGCAGCGGTCCGCTGGCCAAGGAATGCAGCGACCTGGCCCTGCAGAGCGCCAGCTACCACCGCTACAACATCGCCGGCTTCGTACCGACCCCGACCGAAGAGCTGTGCGTGCCGCCGACCAACCTGCTCAAGTCGCGCGAAGGCGAATCGCTGGTCGCGCTGGCGCGCCAGTACAACGTCGAGGAAATCGTCGTCTCCGTGCAGAACCGCCGCGGCGGCTTCCCGATCAAGGATCTGCTCGACTGCAAGCTGCAGGGCTTCAAGGTGACGGACGCCGCCACCTTCTTCGAGCGCGAGACCTGCCAGATCCGCGTCGACTCGCTGCAGCCGTCGTGGCTCGTGTTCGGCGGCGGCTTCGACCAGAGCTTCGTGCGCACGTTCATGAAGCGCAGCTTCGACATCATCTGCAGCATGATCATCATGGTGCTGACCCTGCCGCTGATGCTGCTGGCGGCCCTCGCCGTCAAGCTGGAAGACGGCGGTCCCGTGTTCTACTCGCAGGAGCGGGTCGGCAAGGATGGCGTCCCGTTCTTCGTGCACAAGTTCCGCAGCATGCGCACGGACGCCGAAAAGGGCGGCAAGCCGCAATGGGCGCAGCAGAACGACCCGCGCATCACCCGCGCCGGCAATTTCATGCGCAAGACGCGTATCGACGAGCTGCCGCAGGTCCTCAACGTGCTCAAGGGCGACATGTCGTTCGTCGGCCCGCGCCCGGAGCGCCAGTACTTCGTCGACCAGCTGATCGAGGTCGTTCCGTATTACAACGTACGCCACAGCGTCAAGCCGGGCATCACCGGCTGGGCGCAGGTGCGCTACGGCTACGGCGCCTCGGCCGAGGACGCACTGCAAAAACTGCAGTACGACCTGTACTATGTGAAGAACAACAGCCTGTTCCTCGACGTCCTGATCCTGATCGACACCCTGAAGGTCGTCCTGTTCCGCAGCGGGCGTTGACGTCTCCCGCGGCTGCCGCCCCGCGCGGCGGCCGCGGCGGTGTTTCGTAACCTGCCCAGTATCGTGATCAATATCGCTGCATCCAGTTATGCGCTGGCCGCCGTCGGCTATCTGGCACTGGGCCTGTCGGTCCTGTCGGGCTGGCGCGGCAGTCCCCAGCGCGGCACACTCGGTACCGCCTGCCTGCTGACGGCCGGGTGGGCGGCGATGCTCGCCTGGGACGCGTCGCAGAACATCCTGTGGAGTACCACGTCAGCCGCCCTGGAAGTGCTGCGCGACGGCGCGTGGTCGCTGTTCATGGTGGCGCTGCTCGGCCACTGGCGGCATGAAGTCGGCGGCACGCCGGCGCGTCTCGTCCTCGGGCGCTTCCACATGCCGCGTCCGTCGCTCGTGCTGGCGGGATGCGTCTACCTGCTGCTGCTGGCCGGCCTCGGCGCCGCCCAGTGGAACGACACCCTGCTGGCCAGCCTCGGCCTGCCCCTCCTGATCGGCTACGTCGGCATGGCCGTGTACGGCATGTTGCTGGTCGAGCAGGTCTACCGCAACAAGACGATCGAAGAGCGCTGGGCGATCAAGTTCGCCTGCCTGGGCATCGGCGGCATGTTCGCCTACGATTTCTACATGTACAGCAACGCGCTGCTGTTCCGCAAGCTCAGCGCCGACCTGTGGATGGCGCGCGGCTTCGTCGACGCGCTGACCGTGCCGCTGGTGGCGGCGTCGATCACGCGCGGCAAATCCTGGACCACGTCGTTCGCCGTCTCGCGCCGCGTCGTGTTCCATTCGGCCGCGCTGTTCGGCTCCGCGATCTACCTGCTGGCGATGGGCTCCGTCGGCTACTACCTGCGCTACGTGGGCGGCAGCTGGGGCACGGTGATGCAGACGGGCTTCCTGTTCGGCACGATCTCGCTGCTGGGCGTGATCCTGTTCTCGGGCGCCGCGCGCTCGTGGCTGAAGGTGTCGATCAGCAAGCACTTCTATCGCTACAACTACGATTACCGCGAAGAGTGGATGCGTTTTACGCGCACCCTGTCCGAACGCGGCCCGAACCTGGGCGAGCGCGCGATCCAGGCGCTGGCCGTGCTGGTCGAAAGCCCGGGCGGCACGCTGTGGCAGCGCGACGCCGGCGGCCGCTTCGCGGCGCACGCGACCTGGCACGCGCCGGACAACCTCATCGCCGAGCCGGCCAATTCGCCGTTCTGCCGCTTCCTGGAAAGCACGCAGTGGGTGATCGACGTCGACGAATACGTCCACCATCCCGAAAAATACGAAGGTCTCGCGCTGCCGGACTGGCTGCTCGACCTGCCACGCCGCTGGCTGGTCGTACCGCTGATGCTGCAGGAAAAACTGTTCGGCTTCGTCGTGCTGCAGCGCGCGCGCAGCCCGCTCAAGCTGAACTGGGAAATCATCGACCTGCTGGAAATCGCCGGCAGCCAGGCCGCCAGCTACCTGGCGCAGGAAGACGCCGCCAATGCGCTGATGGTGGCGCGCCAGTTCGAATCGTTCAACCGCATGTCGACGTTCGTCGTGCACGACCTGAAGAACCTCGTCGCCCAGCTGTCGCTGATGAACGCGAACGCGGAAAAGCACAAGGACAACCCGGAATTCCAGCGCGACATGCTGGAGACGCTGAACCACTCCGTGCAGAAGATGAAGCTGCTGCTGCAGAAGCTGTCGCGCAGCGAAAACGCCGACAAGCCGCTGCCGCTCGCCGTCGACCAGGTCGTGCGCCAGGCGCTGGCGCTGAAGAGCGCGTTCGAGCCGCATCCGCAGCTGCTCGTCGAACAGTCCGGCTTCCTGGTGCTGGCCGACCGCGAACGCCTGGAGCGCGTGCTGGGCCACCTGATCCAGAACGCGATCGAGGCCACGCCGCGTGACGGCCACGTGCTCGTGCGCGTCGGCGCGGCGCAGGGCCGCGGCGACGCCGTCGAGATCGAGATCACCGACACCGGTGAAGGCATGACCGAAGAATTCATCCGCGAGCGCCTGTTCAAGCCGTTCGACTCGACCAAGTCGGCCGGCATGGGCATCGGCGTGTTCGAGAGCCGCGAATACATCACCGAACTGGGCGGCGTACTCGAAGTCACCAGCCAGCCCGCGCACGGCACCACATTCAAGGTCGTGCTGCCGCTGCACCAGATGGCGGCTGCCGCAACGATCGCATAAGAAAAACGCCTACAATAAGATCACATGACACAAGCAAAACCCAAGCTGTTAATCATCGAAGACGATCCCGGCCTGCAAAAGCAGCTGCGCTGGAGTCTCGACGCGTATGACGTGGTCGTGGCCGGCGACCGCGAGACGGCCTTGGCGCAGATCCGCCGCCACGAGCCGGCCGTGTGCACGATGGACCTCGGCCTGCCGCCCGACCCCGACGGTTCGACCGAAGGCCTGGCCACGCTGCAGCAGATCCTGGCGCTGGCGCCGGACACGCGCGTGATCGTCCTGACCGGCAACCAGGACCATGCCAATGCCGTCAAGGCGATCGGCATGGGCGCCTACGATTTCCACCAGAAGCCGGTCGATCCGGAAGTGCTGAACCTTGTGATCCAGCGCGCCTTCTTCCTGCACAACCTGCAGCAGGAAAACCGCCGCATGCAGCAGTCGCAGGCCGATTCGCCGCTGGCCGGCGTGATCTCGCGCGACCCCGGCATGCTGAAGGTCTGCCGCACGATCGAGAAGGTGGCGCCGACGTCCGCCTCCGTCATGCTGCTGGGCGAATCCGGTACCGGCAAGGAAGTGCTGGCGCGCGCCATCCACGCGCTGTCGCCGCGCGCCAAGGAACGCTTCATGGCGATCAACTGCGCGGCGATTCCCGAAAACCTGCTCGAGAGCGAACTGTTCGGCTACGAGAAGGGCGCGTTCACGGGCGCGGCCAAGCAGACCAAGGGCAAGGTCGAACTGGCCCACGGCGGCACCTTCTTCCTCGACGAGGTCGGCGACCTGCCGATGGCGCTGCAGGCGAAACTGCTGCGCTTCCTGCAGGAGCGCGTGATCGAGCGCATCGGCGGCCACGAAGAAATCGCCGTCGACGTGCGCATCGTGTGCGCGACGCACCAGAAACTGAAGGACCTGTGCGCGCAGGGCCGCTTCCGCGAAGACTTGTACTACCGCCTGTCGGAAATCGTCGTGACCATCCCGCCGCTGCGCCAGCGCGAAGGCGACGCCGCGCTGCTGGCACACCATTTCAAGAACAAGTTCTGCACGCAGGAAGCGCGCGCCTCGCTGCATTTCGCGCCGGAGGCGCTGGCCGCCATCGAAGGCTACCAATGGCCTGGCAACGTGCGCGAGATGGAAAACTGCATCAAGCGCGCCGTCATCATGGCCGACGCCAATACCATCGTCGCCGACGACCTGGGCCTGCCGGACACGGTGACCGAGGAAGCGCCGCTGAACCTGCGCCAGGTGCGCGACGAAGCGGAGTACAAGGCGATCGCGCGTGCGCTGGCGCGCACCGACGGGAACATCGTCAAGGCGTCCGAGATACTGGGCGTGAGCCGCCCGACCTTGTACGACCTGATGGGACGCCACGGCATCAAAGCCAGCGCGTGACGGTCCGCACCCTGGTCCGCCGCGGCCTGCTGGCGGCCGTCCTCCTCGCCGTCGCCGGCACGGCCGCGCTGGTGGTCGCCATCGACCGCGCCGGTCCGGCGCCGCGCACGCTCGCCCCGTACATCCTCAAGCGCAGCAGCGGCCACAACCCGCTCATCGAGGGGACGGGCCGCCGCGTCGCCGCCGCGCTGCTGGCGCTCGACCGCGGCACCGACGACGCGCCGCCGCCGGCGCTGTCCCTTACCGCCGGCGCGCAGCCGCAACCGGCCGGCTCGTCCGCGGAGGCGGGCGGTGCCATCGGCGTCGCCACGCCGGATGCGTTGCGCGCGGCGCTGCGCGCGGCCGCCCCCGGCGACGTCATCACGCTCGCGCCGGGCACGTACCGCTTCGAAGGCAAGGGCATCGACGTCGCACGCCCCGGACGGGCCGGCGCACCCATCGTCGTGCGCGCCGCGCAGCCCGGCACCGTGCACATCGAACTCGCCACGCTGGAGGGCTTCGTCGTCGGCGCGCCGTACTGGCGCTTCGAGAACCTCGACATCGCGGGCGTGTGCCCGTCCGACGACGACTGCGAACACGCGTTCCACGTCATCGGCGCGGGCCACCACTTCGCCAGCGTGAACAACACGATCAGCGACTTCAACGCGCACATCAAGATCAACGCGGCGGGCGGCCTGTATCCGGACGACGGCCTGGTCGCGCACACGACGCTGCGCGCCACGCATCCGCGCGCGACGACGCTGCCGGTGACGCCGATCGACGTCGTGACGGCCAGCGGCTGGACGTTTTCCGCGAACCTGATCACCGACTTCGTCAAGCGCGACGGCAACGGCGTCAGCTACGGCGCCTTCGTCAAGGGGGGCGGCAAGAACAACGTCTTCGAACGCAATGTCGTCTGGTGCGAGCAGACGCTGCGCGGCTATCCGGGCCAGCGCATCGGCCTGTCGCTGGGCGGCGGCGGCACCGGCCGCGAATTCTGCCGCGACGGCCGCTGCATCACGGAACAGGAAGGCGGCGTCCTGCGCGCCAACCTGATCGCCGGCTGCTCGGATGCCGGCATCTACCTGAACAGCGCGGCGGCCAGCACGGTCGTCGACAACACGCTGGTCGACACCACCGGCATCGACGTGCGCTTCGCGACGAGCAGCGCGCGCATCGACGGCAATCTCGTCGACGGTCCGATCCGCGGCCGCGACGGCGCCATCCTGCACCTGGGCGACAACCGTTCGTCGGCCATGTGGCGCGCCTATGCTGGCAGCCATCCCGTACGCGACCTGTTCCGCGCGCCGCGGGCGGGCGACTTCACCTGGCGCGACGGCGCGCCGCTGCGTACGGAGACGGACGACGTCGCGCGGCCGGCGCAGGCGCTCGACCTGTGCGGGCGGCCGCGTGCGGTGCCGGCCGTGTATGGGGCGTTTGCGGATTTTGGGGCGTGTGCGGCGCCGGGCGGCGCGGTGCAGGAGGCTGTGAAGTGATTGGGTCCCCGCCTTCGCGGGGACGACGTATCAGGCCGACGCGACGAACTCGCGCGTCCATTCCGCCACCTGGTCCCGCCAGGCGCGGCGCGAGAACGTGTGGTCGGCGTCTTCGAGGCGGCGCCACGTGACGTTCGGTGCGCCCGCCAGGCGCTTCCACGCCGGCGTCGAACCGGCGACGTCGCAGAATTCCCGTCCCGTCAGGTCGGCGCCGCCGATCACCAGCAGCGTGCGGCCGCCGAACGCGTGCAGACCCTGGCGCATGCGTTCGGGCAGCGGCGCCTGCGCGGCCGCGGCAACCGGGCGCGGCGCGAAGGCCGCGCGCACGAGGCCGACCATAGATCTGAACGAACCGGCGTAGTCGAACTGGCCGCGCGCCACCTTGCGCCAGAAGGCGGGATCGCGCAGGCGGTCGCGGTAATGGTGCTTCAGCGTGGTGCGGGCGACGCCGTCGTCCGTGCGCACCCACGGGTTGAGCAGCACGAGGCCGCGCACGCGCGCGTCGCCCGCTGCATACATTGCGGCGGCCGAGGCGCCGTCGCACAGGCCCCACAGCACGATCTCCGTCAGCGACGGGACGGCGGCCGTGAAGGCGTCGAGCGCGGCGCGGATGTCGTCCTGGACGGTTTCGAAATCGCGTTCGTCGCCGTCGCTGTCGCCCATGCCGCGGTAATCGAAGCGCAGCGCCGCGATGCCGTGCGCGGCCAGGTGGCGCGCCAGCAGGGCGAACTGGCGGTGGCTGCCGACGCGGTATTGCGGCCCGCCGACGACGATCAGGACGCCGCGCGCGGCGGCTTGCGCCGGCACCGAGGCGATGCCGACCAGCGTGTCGGCGCCGCAGCGGAAGGCGAGCGCCTGTTCTTCATACGCCATCGGCTCATACGACATCGGCGCGCTCCTCGAGGACGGCGACGGTGGCGTCGAGCAGCGCCGGGCAGGTCGAGATGCCCGTTGTCGCCCAGAACGGCGCTCCGGCGACGGTGTGCACGTGCAGCGCCGCGCCCTGGGTTCCCCACGCGGCCTTGACGCGGGCGGCGGCCGGTCCCGGCGCCTGGCCGGGCGCGCCCAGCACCTCGAACCAGTGCGCCGCCACGGGCGGGACCAGCGCGTCGGGCGCGGGCAGGGTGTCGATCGCGTGCGCCAGCGCGGGCGCGAGGTCGTAGCCGGCGATCTCCAGCGTCTGGCCGGCAGCCAGCGCGGCGCGCAGGGCCCTGGTGCCGCTCTGCGCCGCCGCGTCCTCGCCCAGCATCGCCTGCGCGGTGCGCAGGCGCAGGAACTGCGTCAGGTACGTCGCGCCGCCGGCCACGGGTTGCCACAACAGCAGCGGCGCGAGCGGGACGGTCGTCGTGCGCGCGTAGTCGAGCGCGAGCAGGGCGCCCAGGCGCAGGCCCCACAGGGTGAGCGGCACGTCGGCGCGCGCGCGCAGCCAGGCGGCGCCGGCGTCGAGATCGCGTTTCCACCCGTCCCAGCGCGCGTCGCCGAAATCGCCGGCGCTGTCGCCGGTGCCGTGCAGGTCGATCTGCAGCACGCCATAGCCCTGTGCGGCCAGGCGGCGCGCGCCGAGGGACGCCATGCGGCGGGTGCGGTTGAGTTCTTCGGCGAACGGCGGCACGTACAGCACGGCGCCGCGCGGGGTGCCGGCGGGCCGGTGGAACAGGCAGAAGCGCCGGTCCGCGCCGCTGCCGAGGAAGAACGGTTCGATCTCCACCCCGGCGCGGCCAGCGTTCATTCGGCGCGTTTCGCGGCCACGAACGCGGCCAGGCTGCCCAGGGTTTCGAAGGTGCTGGCGCTGAGGTCGTCGTCGTCGACGGCGATGCCGAAGCGTTCTTCGAGCGCGCCGATCAGGCTGACGACGGCCATCGAGTCGAGTTCGGGCAGGCTGCCCAGCAGGGGGGAATCGGCCTGCAGGCGCTGGCCGGTGTCGCCCAGGCTCAGCACGTCGATCAGGGTCGCTTTGACTTCGTCGAGATTCGTCATGGTGGTCATTCGTTTCGATTATACGTTCGGGCGCAGCAGCGCGAGCCGGGCCTTCAGCGGCGCGGCGAGGCGGTGGACTTCGCCCACCAGTTCGTGGCGGGTCGCGCGCAGCAGCAGATACCAGACGACGGCCAGCGGCAGCATCATGACGAGCAGGCGCGCCATCGCCGGCAGCGTGGCCGGCAGCAGCAGCGCGAGCAGCCACGCGCAGGCGCCGGTGCCGAGCGCCACGAGGGCGCTGGGCAGCAGGGCGCGGATCATCATCACCGTGGTGAAGCCGAAATAGCGGCTCTGCTGGAGGGCGGTGACGGGCGCGCTGGCGAGGGTCGCGTAGAACAGTGCCCAGGCGAAGCCGTTCAGGCTGCCGTCGTACAGCAGCACGCCGAACAGGATGCGGGTGGCCAGCGTGACGACGACGGGGAAGGCGCTCAGGTAGGGGCGGCCGATCGCCGTCACCGCCATCGGGATGTAGTTGAAGGCCAGCGTGATGAACGCGGCCAGCACGAGCGGCAGGATGGCCGGCACGCATTCGACCCACTTGGCGCCGTACAGCGCCACCACGACGTCCTGGCCGAGC
>Ga0308161_1002267_pt1 | contig 20872 bp, 15 predicted proteins | sample PhyFR2_FD_201034 | JGI IMG/M metagenome (GOLD analysis project Ga0308161, IMG submission 201034) | Phyllosphere microbial communities from UC Gill Tract Community Farm, Albany, California, United States - DLSLF.R2 | ecosystem: Host-associated > Plants > Phyllosphere > Unclassified | place: USA...
AACGCGCCCTCCGGTGTGTCCGGTCCTAGGCTGGTCGCGTGACCGTTCTCGTCGACGAACCCCGCTGGCCCGCCCACGGAAGACTGTGGGCGCACCTCGTCAGCGATGACAGCCTCGACGAGCTGCACGCCTTCGCGCGCACCCACGACGTGCCTGCGCGCGCCTTCGATCTCGACCACTACGACGTGCCGGAGGATCTCGTCCCCCGGCTCATCGCCGCCGGCGCCGAACACGTCGACGGCAAGGAGCTCGTGCGTCGGCTGATCGCCTCAGGCCTGCGCATCCCCGCCCGCGACCGGCGCTGACGAGTCGGAGTTCACCGACACGGGAGTGCCCGTCAGAGCTGCCGTGGACACCCGACGGCGACCCCGACCCTGCCCCGGGGCCTTGGGCTCGGGCAGCGCGTCGAGCACCGAGTCGAGCAGCGCTTCAGCCGGCGACTTCGGCGAGGCCTTGCGGTCGGAACCGCGCTTCTTGCGCGGCTTCTTGGCCCGCTCCTGCGCGGCGGGGGCCTCCGTGGTCTCGGTCGAGGGCGCCACCGCATCCGGCAGCTCCTCCGCATTCGGAACCCGCGTCGATGCCGCGATCTGCGCGAGGGCAGACTTCGCACCCTCAGGGATGCTGTGCGTCGTGACCGCGGCCGGAGCCGAGTTCTGCGACGGCCCGTTCCCTCCGCGCTGGCGGCGGTTGGACGACGAGTTGCCGTTGCCGTTCCCGTTGCCGTTGCTGCTCGACCGGTGCTTCACGACGGGGTCGTGGTGCACGATCACGCCGCGGCCGGCGCAGACATCGCACGCCTCGCTGAAGGTCTCGAGAAGACCGAGCCCCAGCTTCTTGCGGGTCATCTGCACGAGTCCGAGCGAGGTGACCTCGGCGACCTGATGCTTGGTCCGGTCGCGGCTGAGGCACTCGATCAGACGGCGCAGCACGAGGTCGCGGTTCGATTCGAGCACCATGTCGATGAAGTCGACGACGATGATGCCGCCGATGTCGCGCAGCCGAAGCTGACGGACGATCTCCTCCGCGGCCTCGAGGTTGTTCTTGGTGACGGTCTCCTCGAGGTTTCCCCCGGAGCCGACGAACTTGCCGGTGTTCACGTCGACGACCGTCATGGCCTCGGTGCGGTCGATGACCAGCGAGCCGCCGGAGGGCAGCCAGACCTTGCGGTCGAGCGCCTTCTCGATCTGCTCGGTGATGCGGAACGCGTCGAAGGGGTCGGCCTCGTCCTCGTAGGACTCGACGCGCTCCAGCAGGTCAGGGGCGACGCTCTCGAGGTAGGCGCGGATCGTGCGCTGCGACTCCTCCCCCTGGATGAGCATCTTCGTGAAGTCCTCGTTGAAGACGTCGCGGACGATCTTGACGAGGAGGTCGGGCTCGGCATGCAGCAGCGCGGGCGCCTGCTGGTTCTCGACCTGCGTGCGCACGTGCTCCCACTGCGACGTCAGACGCTGCACGTCGCGGGTCAGCTGGTCTTCGGTCGCGCCCTCGGCGGCGGTGCGGACGATCACTCCCGACGACTCCGGGAGCACCTCCTTGAGGATGCGCTTGAGGCGCGCGCGCTCGTTGTCGGGCAGCTTGCGGCTGATCCCGTTCATCGATCCGCCCGGCACGTACACGAGGTACCGGCCGGGGAGGGAGATCTGGCTGGTCAGGCGGGCGCCCTTGTGGCCGACCGGATCCTTCGTGACCTGCACGAGGACGCGGTCTCCGGCCTTGAGCGCCAGCTCGATGCGGCGGGGCTGGTTGCCGGTCTCGACGCCGTCCCAGTCGACCTCGCCCGAGTAGAGCACGGCGTTGCGGCCGCGACCGATGTCGACGAACGCGGCCTCCATGCTGGGCAGCACGTTCTGCACGCGGCCGAGGTAGACGTTGCCGATGAGCGACGCATCCTGGTTGCGGGCCACGTAGTGCTCGACGAGCACGCCGTCTTCGAGCACGCCGATCTGCGTGCGACCGTTCTTCGAACGCACGACCATCTTGCGGTCGACCGACTCGCGGCGAGCCAGGAACTCGGCCTCGGTGACGACCGGGCGACGACGCCCCGCGTCGCGACCGTCGCGGCGACGCTGCTTCTTCGCCTCGAGACGCGTGGAGCCCTTGATCGCCTTGGGCTCGGTGATGTACTCGACGACGCGCTGACGCGGCTGGCGCGGCTCATCGCGCTGCTCGCGGGGCTCGCGGGGCTCGTTCTCGTCGGAGCCGCCACGGCGGCGGCGGCCTCGGCGGGCTCCCGGCTCGTCCTGATCGCGGTCCGCGATCCGGTCGAAGACGCGCTCGCGCTCAGGACGTGCGGGCAGCGGCAGGACCGCGGGTGCGTAGAAGTGCAGCTGCGTCGAGACCTGGGAGACGAAGACCTCCGGAAGGAGCCCGAGAGACACCGCAGTGACGGGCTTGTCGTCCGCAGGCTTCTCGTCCGCAGGCTTCTCGTCGGCGGGCTTCTCGTCGGTCGGCTTCTCGTCGGCAGGCTTCTCGTCCGCAGGCTTCTCGTCGGCAGGCTTCTCGTCGGCAGACTTCTCGTCGGCAGGCTTCTCGTCCGCAGGCTTCTCTTCGGCCGGCTTGTCGGCCGGCTTCTCGTCCGCAGGCTTCTCGTCGGCAGGCTTCTCGTCCGCGGGCTTCTCGTCCGCGGGCTTCTCGTCGGCGGACGGCTCGACCTCGTCGGCGGTGGACTCCTCCTCCGCGGATGCGTCGTGCGTCTGCTCGGCGCTGTCGGGAGCGTCGGCTGTGCCGTCGACCTCCGTCGCGTCGGCGACTACCTCTGCGGGTGCGTCGGCATCCGCAGCGAGGTCGAGGGTGGGGGCGTCGTAGTCATTGTTGTCATCGGCCATCTCTGGCTTGCTCCTCGTGCGGACGCGTCGTGCTCCGCTAGATCTCATGCGGTACCCGCAGGTTCCGCGAACTCATTCGGTGTGCGACCGGCTCATGGCTCTGGTCACGAGGGGCATACGGCCCCGAAGTCTGCGTCGATGCCCACCACGACCGGGTCGAGCGGTGCATCACAGGTCATTATCGCACCAACTTCGCGGTATCGCGGCATCGAGGTGGGCACGCGTCGTTTTCTCCGGTGCGCTTTCGCCCGATCCATAGCGATCACTGAGATACTCCACACATGAGCGAGCAGCGCACCCGCCCCGTCTTCTATGCCGTCTGGCTGATCATCGCGAGTGTGATCGGGTGGTTCGCCGCCTTCCAGCTCACCGTCGAGAAGTTCACCCTTCTGCAGAATCCGAGCGATGCGCTGTCCTGCGACATCAGCCCGTTCATCCAATGCAGCAAGAACCTCAACTCGTGGCAGGGAGAGGTGTTCGGCTTCCCCAACCCGATCATGGGCCTGTCGGGATGGATCGCACCTCTCGTCGTGGGCGTCGCGATCCTCGCGGGCGCGCGCTTCCCGCGCTGGTTCTGGCTCACCTTCGGCGCCGGCGTGACCTTCGCCTTCGGCCTCGTCTGCTGGCTGATCGCGCAGAGCCTGTACGACCTCTTCGTGCTGTGCCCGTGGTGCATGATCACCTGGGCCGTCACGATCCCGACGTTCTTCGCGACGATGCTCCACCTGACACGCAACGGATCGTTCACCCGCAGCGAGAAGGCACGCGAGCGCGCCGACAAGCTCATGGTCTGGGTGCCGCTGGCGACGATCCTCTCCTACGCCGTCGTCATCGTGCTCGCACAGCTGCAGGGGCTGGACTTCCTCGGAGAGATGGCACGCCTCATCTTCTGATCCACCGCTCGCACCGACGACGAAGCCCGCCGCACGAGATCGTGCGGCGGGCTTCGTCGTCGGTGGTGCGTCAGTCGAACCAGATGCCGAGTTCGCGTGCGGCGGACTCGGGGCTGTCCGAGCCGTGCACGAGGTTCTGCTGGACCTTGAGGCCCCAGTCGCGGCCGAAGTCGCCGCGGATCGTGCCGGGTGCGGCGGTGGTCGGGTCGGTGGTGCCCGCGAGCGAGCGGAATCCCTCGATCACCCGGTTGCCCGCGAGACGGATCGCGACGGACGGACCCGAGAGCATGAACTCGAGGAGCGGCTCGTAGAAGGGCTTTCCCTCGTGCTCGGCGTAGTGCTCGGCGAGCAGGTCGCGGTCGGGCTCCACGAGGCGGATGTCGACGAGGGCGTAGCCCTTCGACTCGATGCGCGCCAGGATCGCTCCGGTGAGGCCGCGCGCGACACCGTCGGGCTTGACGAGGACGAGGGTTTCTTCGGTGGCCATGTCATTCACTCTCTGTCTGAGTCTCGGTCGCGGGCCCGGACGGACGGCGTGCGTCCAATCGAGCCCCCATGATCGTCGCATATCCCCACATGCCGCCGAAAATCACGACGACGAGGAGGATCGCGGGCACCAGGATCGCAGACACGGCTATGACCGCCTGCAGGATCCATCCGGCCGAGATCGCCCAGGGCTTCGTGATCATCCCGGCGACCGCGATGCACGCGAGCCCCACGACCGCACCGCCCACGATGCCCCACCACTGGGGGATGCCGTCGGGAAGCGTCTTCAGACCGAAGACCGTGAGACCCGCGAGGAAGACCACGACCGATTCGAATCCGAGCACGATCGGTGCGAGCTTCTGCACGAGCGTTCGAGGCGGACGGGGCGCACGCGGCGGAGGGGTGGGCGTCGGATCCGCACTCACGCGTGCCACCCCGACTTCCAGTCCTCCTCCTCGGCGAGGGCGATCGCCTCGCCGGCGAGCACCACGGACCCCGCGATGACCACGGCCCGACGCTCGGACGAGGACGCCCATTCGCGGGCCGCGTCGGCGGCATCCGCCAGCGTCGGGTGCACGGTCGCTCGCTGTCCCGTCGCCTCGACGAGGTCCGCGATCACATCGGCGTCGCTCGCGCGCTCCGACTCCGGCGCGGTGGCGAACACGTGCGCGGCGGTCGGCGCTAGCGTCGCCACGATTCCCGCCGCATCCTTGTCGGCGAGAACGCCGAGCACGACGCCCCATTCGTCGAAGTCGAAGCTGTCGTCCATCGCCTGCGCCAGCGCGGCCGCGCCGTGCGGGTTGTGAGCGGCGTCGACGATGACGGTCGGGGCGATGCCGAGCAGCTGCAGTCGGCCGGGCGACGTCGCACCCTGCAACCCCTCCGAGACGATGTCGGCGGCGATCCGCTGCGTCCCGCCCCCGATCAGCGACTCGACGGCGGCGACGGCGAGGGCGGCGTTGTGCCCCTGGTGCGCGCCGTACTGCGGCAGGTACTCCTCGGTGTACTCCCCCGCGAGCCCGCGGACCGAGACCAGCTGTCCGCCGACGGCGAGCTTCTGATCGCTGAGGCCGAACTCTTCTCCCTCGAACGCGATCGTGGCGTTCTTCTCGGCGGCGACGCGACGAAGCACCTCCGCGGCCTCCGCGGGCTGCTCGGCGGAGACGACCGCCGCGCCCTCCTTGATGATCCCCGCCTTGACCGTCGCGATAGCCGCGATCGTGTCGCCCAGGCGATCCGCGTGATCGATGTCGATCGGCGCGAACACCGCGACGTCTCCGTCCGCGGTGTTCGTCGAGTCCCACTCGCCGCCCATGCCCACCTCGAGCACGAGCACGTCGACCGGGGCGTCCGCCACCGCCACGAACGCCAGTACCGTCAGCAACTCGAAGAACGTGAGAGGCTCCTCACCTGCCGCGACGAGTTCGGCGTCGACGATGTCGACGAACGGCTCGATCTCTTCCCACGCGTCGCCGACCGCGGCGTCCTCGATGGGCTCGCCGTCGATCATGATGCGCTCGGTGAACCGCTCGAGGTGCGGGCTCGTGAACAGTCCGGTGCGCAGACCGTGCGCACGCAGCAGGCTCTCGATCATCCGAGCCGTCGACGTCTTGCCGTTCGTGCCGGTGATGTGGACGACACGGTAGGTGCGCTGCGGATCGTCCAGGTACGCGAGAATCCGCGCCGTGCGCTCCTTGCGGGGCTGCACCCACCGTTCTCCGGCCCTGCTCAGCAGCGTCTCGTAGACGGCATCCGCCCTGTCGCGTGCGCTCATGCGCTGACTCCGATCCTGCTGACCGAGACCGTGAAGTCGCCGCGGTTCGCATACGTGCCCTGAGCAACGGTCGCTGAGTGCTCAGGTGTGGTCGGCACCTCACCCTGCTCGAGAAGCACCTCGTCCTTGGCGCCGAGCATGAAGGCGGTCGACAGCGTCTCGCCCGCGATATCAGCCGTCTCGAAGGCGCTGCGCACCGCGAGGAGGTCGTCGCCGGAGGTGAACCACAGTCGCAGCGCGATCCGGTCGCTCACATCGAAGCCCGCATTCTTGCGGGTCTCCTGCACAGCGCGGATGACGTCGCGCGCGAGGCCCTCGGCCTCGAGCTCGGGCGTCGTCTGCGTGTCGAGAAGAACGAAACCGCCCGACGGCACGAGGGAGAGGGCCTCCCCCTCCGGGCGCCCTGCGGTCTCGAGCACGAGCTCGTACTCCGACGGCTCGAGCGCGATGCCGCCGGCGGTGACGACTCCGTCGGTCTCTGACCAGTCGCCCGCCTTCGCGGCCTTGATCACGGTCTGCACGTTCTTGCCGAGGCGCGGGCCCGCGGCCCGGGCATTGACGCTGAGCCGATGACTGATCCCGTAGTCCACGGCGGTCGTCTCCGACTGCGCCACAAGCTCGACCGACTTGACGTTGAGCTCCTCGCGGAGGATGTCCTCGAACTGGCCGAGGCTCGCGGCGAGCGGCGACACGACGGTCAGACGCGCCAGCGGAAGACGCACGCGCAGCTTCTCCTTCTTGCGCAGGGCGTTGCCCACGCGCGAGAGCTCGCGGACGGCATCCATCGCGTCGCGGATCTCGTCGGCGGCCGGGAACGCGGTGTCGTCGGGCCAGTCCTGCAGGTGCACACTGCGCCCGCCGGTCAGCCCCTGCCACACACGCTCGCTGACGAGCGGCACGAGCGGTGCCGCGACACGCGTCAGCGTCTCGAGCACGGTGTACAGCGTGTCGAAGCTGTCGATCGCGGTCTCTGAGGTCGACGAGGGGTCCCAGAACCGATCGCGCGAGCGACGGATGTACCAGTTGGTGAGCACCTCGGCGAAGTCGCGCAGTCGCGCCGAGGCCGTCGTGGAGTCGAGCCCCTCGAGGTCGGCGCGCACCTCGCGCACCAGATCGCCGAGACGCGCGAGGATGTAGCGGTCGAGCACGTCGGTGGAGTCGGTGCGCCAGGTCGCCTCGTAGCCGCCGGGCTTCGCCGCGTTCGCATACGTCGCGAAGAAGTACCAGGAGTTCCACAGCGGCAGCAGGAACTCGCGCACGCCCGAGCGGATGCCCTCCTCGGTCACTGCGAGGTTGCCCCCGCGCAGCACCGAGCTGGACATCAGGAACCAGCGCATCGCATCCGAGCCGTCGCGGTCGAGCACCTCGGACACGTCCGGGTAGTTGCGCAGCGACTTCGACATCTTGTAGCCGTCGTTGCCCAGCACGATGCCGTGGCAGCTGACGCCGGTGAACGCCGGGCGGTCGAACAGCGCGGTCGACAGCACGTGCATGACGTAGAACCAGCCGCGCGTCTGACCGATGTACTCGACGATGAAGTCGGCCGGCGCGTGGGCGTCGAACCACTCCTGGTTCTCGAACGGGTAGTGCACTTGCGCGTACGGCATCGAGCCGGAGTCGAACCACACGTCGAAGACGTCCTCGATGCGTCGCATCGTGCTCGTGCCGGTCGGGTCGTCGGGGTTCGGACGCGTGAGATCGTCGATGTACGGGCGGTGCAGGTCGATCTCGCCCTCGGGGTTGCGCGGCAGCGTGCCGAAGTCGCGCTCCATCTCCTCGAGCGACCCGTAGGTGTCGACCCGCGGGTACTCGGGGTCGTCGCTCTTCCAGACCGGGATCGGCGAGCCCCAGTAGCGGTTGCGGCTGATCGACCAGTCCCGCGCACCCTCGAGCCACTTGCCGAACTGGCCGTGCTTGACGTTCTCGGGCACCCAGGTGATCTGCTCGTTGTTCGCGAGCAGGTCGTCCTTGATGTCGGTGACGCGGATGAACCAGCTCGAGACGGCCTTGTAGATCAGGGGGTTCCGGCAGCGCCAGCAGTGCGGGTACGAGTGGACGTAGCTCTGCTCGCGCAGCAGGCGTCCCTGCGAGCGCAGCAGACGGATGAGGGGTGTGTTCGCGTCCATCCAGAGCTCACCGGCGACGTCGGTCACCGTGGAGAGGAACCGCCCGCCGTCGTCGAGCGACAGGATGGTGGGGATGCCGGCAGCCCCGGCGACCCGCTGGTCATCCTCGCCGTAGGCCGGAGCCTGGTGGACGATGCCGGTGCCGTCGCTGACCGTCACGTAATCGTCGACGAGGATGCGCCAGGCGTTCTCGGTGCCGTGGACCTCGGCATCCGCGAAGTAGTCGAACAGACGGTCGTAGGTGACATCCTGCAGCTCGGAGCCGCGAACGGTCGCGTGCACGGCGGCGAGCGCCTCGTCGAGACTCTCGTAGCCGAGATCCTTCACATACCCGCCGAGGAGCTCCTTCGCGAGCAGGTAGCGGTGCGCGGAGGCCTCGACCACGGCATCCGTGCTCCCCTCGGGCGCGTGCACGTCGGCGGCGCCGAGGGGGCCCGCCGGCAGGACGACGTACTCGATGTCGGGTCCCACGGCGAGCGCGAGGTTGGTCGGCAGGGTCCACGGGGTCGTCGTCCAGGCGAGCGCACGCACGGCCGTGAGGCCGAGGGCCTCGGCCTTGGCGCCGGTCAGGGGGAACGTGACGGTGACCGACGGGTCCTGACGGTTCTGGTAGACGTCGTCATCCATGCGCAGCTCGTGCGCGGAGAGCGGCGTCTCGTCTCGCCAGCAGTACGGCAGCACCCGGTATCCCTCGTAGGCGAGGCCCTTGTCGAAGAGGGTCTTGAACGCCCAGAGCACGCTCTCCATGTATCCGAGATCGAGTGTCTTGTACCCGCGCTCGAAGTCGACCCACCGCGCCTGGCGGGTGACGTAGTCCTGCCACTCGTGGGTGTACTTGAGCACCGAGTCCCGGGCCTTCGCGTTGAAGACGTCGATCCCCATGGCCTCGATCTCGCTCTTCTCGGTGATCCCGAGCTGCTTCATGGCCTCGAGCTCGGCCGGGAGACCGTGCGTGTCCCATCCGAACACGCGGTCGACCTTCTTGCCGATCATCGTCTGGAAGCGCGGGAACACGTCCTTCGCATAGCCGGTGAGCAGGTGGCCGTAGTGCGGCAGTCCGTTGGCGAACGGCGGGCCGTCGTAGAAGACCCACTCGTCGGCGCCGTCGCGCTGCTCGATCGAGGCGCGGAAGGTCTGGTCGGTCTGCCAGAAGTCGAGCACCTCCTGCTCGATCTCGGGGAACCGGGGGCTCGGTGCGACAGAGGCAGCCTGGTCGGCGGCGGGTCCGAAAGAGGAACGCGGGTAGGTCATGTCGTCTCGCAGGAGTCGTGGCGGATGCTGCTGCGAGGACGATCCGTCCGGATTTTCGTCCCGGGGAACCGCGGTACCACCTCGCGTGCCGCGCCTCACGGCGGAGCCACTCTCACTGCGGCTGTGACGGGCCTGCCCCGCTCGGTTCTACTGAGCCCTCCCTCGCGGGACGACCGTTCTTCCGAGAGCTCCCCGGTGATGGCCGGATCCATGCTCGTCCTCCCATTGTACGCGCGGCCACGGCGTGGTGGTGCCTGCGTGCAGACGACAGGCTGTCGCACCCACCCTCTACCCTCGAGTCATGGCCCGCTCCCCCGAATCCCCCGCGGCTCCCCGCGTCTCCCCGCCCGACCTCCCGCAGCATCTGGATCCGGCCTCCGCCCGACGCAGCGCCGACCTGCTCGCCGCGAGTCTCGATCTCACGGGAACCGTCGATCTCGCCCACTCCTCGCTCGAGCAGTGCGCGATCACCGCAGATGCCGATTCCGTGGATCTGACCGGCGCCACCCTGATCGATGTCGACCTCAGCGACGTGCGCATCGCCTCGCTGCGGATGCGCGATGCGAGCATCCGTCGGGTGCGCATCGGCGGAGGGCGGATCGGCACCCTCGATCTGAGCAGCGCTCGCATCGACGAGCTGCTGCTCGGCGATGTGCGCATCGACTACCTGAACCTCGGCGGAGCCAAGGCCACCGACGTCGAGATCGGGCGATGCGACATCCGCACCGTCGACATGCCGCAGGCCGAACTGACCCGGGTGCGCTTCACCGACACCCGTTCCGACGAGGTCGACCCTCGGGGCATGCGGGCGACCCACACGGATCTGCGCGGGCTCGACGCGGCCGCGTTCCTCGACGCGAACAGTCTGCGCGGCACCACGCTGAGCGGGTTCCAGGTGCAGCAGCTGGCGCCTCTGCTGGCGGCGGGCATCGGCATCCAGGTCAAGGACTGATCGAGCCGCTCGCCACCAGAAGCTCGCGCGTGAACGGATGCTGCGGTGCCGCGAACACGTCGGCGATCGGTCCCTGTTCGACGATCACGCCGTCCTGCATGACCAGCACCTCGTCGGCCATCGCGCCGACGACGTCGAGGTCGTGCGAGACGAAGATCATCGTGAGCCGACGCTCCCGCTGCAGCCGACGCAGCAGCCGGAGCATCCGCTCCCGAACCGAGGGGTCGAGCGCGGAGACCGGCTCGTCGAGCACGAGCACGTCGGGATCCGCGGCGAGCGCGCGGGCGATCGCCGCACGCTGACGCTGTCCTCCCGAGAGCGCGATCGGCCGGCGGGCGGCATGAGACGCATCGAGACCGACCTCGGCGAGCAGTTCGGTCACCCGTGCTGCCCGCTGAGCGCGCGGTACCCCGCCGGCGGCGAGCGCCTCGCGGAGCGAGCGTGCGATCGTCCACCGCGGGTCGAAGGCACCGAGCGGATTCTGATGCACGAGCTGCACCCGCCGGTCGCCGATCCACCGCAGGGATCCCGCATCGGGGGCCTCGATGCCCACGATCATCCGCGCCAGGGTCGTCTTGCCGGAGCCGGACTCCCCCACGATGCCGAGGGTGCGTCCACCCGGCACGGAGAACGATGCACCGCGCACGGCGGAGATCTCGCCGAAGTCCTTCGTCACCTCGACGGCGACGAGGACGGGGTCGGCGGCGCCTTCGGGGCTCTGATGCGGCTCATGCATGGTCGCCGCGATGAGCTGCCGGGTGTAGTCGTGCTGCGGCGCCTCGAGCACGTCGCTCGTCGCCCCCTCTTCGACCACCCTCCCGTCGCGCATCACGAGCACGCGGTCGGCGATGCGTCGCACGGCGGCGAAGTCGTGGCTGATCAGCACCACGGCGGTGCCCGCATCGGCGATCTCCCGGAGCAGGTCGAGGATGCGCGCCTGCACGGTGGCATCGAGCGCGGTGGTCGGCTCATCGGCGACGAGCACCGCGGGGTCGGCGGCGAGCGCCGAAGCGATGAGGGCGCGCTGACGCAGACCCCCCGAGAGCTCGTGCGGGTACTGCCGCGCTCGTCGCTCGCCGTCGGGCATCCATACCCGGTACAGCAGCTCCTGCACCCGGGACTGCAGCGCATGCCGCCCGGAGGCGAGCCGGTGGATGCGCAGCGGCTCGGCGATCTCGGAACCCACGCGCTGCAGCGGATCCAGCGAGACAAGGGCGTCCTGGGACACCAGACCGATGCGGCGCCCTCGGAGCGAGCGCCACCCGTGTTCGCCCAGTCCGAGGGCATCGGTACCGTCGACGACGAGCCGGTCCGCCTGCACTGTCGCCCCGTCCGGCGCGAGGCCGAGCAGGGCGCGGGCGGTGAGCGTCTTGCCGGCCCCGGACTCTCCCACGATCGCGACGCACTCACCACGGGCCACAGTCAGCGACACCCCGTCGACGACCGGAGCACCGCCGAAGTCGATGCGGAGCCCCTCCAGCTCCAGCGCGGCCGTCACGAGGCACGCCCGTCCGCGCGGGCGCGCAGCACCCTGCCGACCACCGTCGCCGAGATCACCGTGAGGGTGATGGCGATGCCGGGGAACACGGCGATCCACCACGCCTGGCCGAGCACGTTCCGCCCACCCGCGAGCATCAGACCCCATTCCGGCGTGGGCTCCGACGGTCCGAGTCCGAGAAAGCTGAGTCCGGCGGCGGCGAGGATGCTCGAGCCGATGCCGATCGTCGCGAGCACGCTCAGCGACCCGAGCACCCCGGGCATCACATGCCGGAGGAACGCTGCGACAGGCGGAACCCCGAGGATGCGCGCGGCCTCGACATGCTCGGCTCGACGGAGGGTGCGCGTCTGCACGCGCGCGAGCCGGATGTACACGGGCACGGCCGCGAGTGTCACCGCGATGGCGATGTTGACCGGTCCCGGTCCGAGGACCGCCACGACCACGAGCGCCACCAGGAACTCGGGGAACGCCATGAGCACGTCGTTGACCCGCATCAGCGCCGCGTCGACGGCGCGGGGAGCGAGCGCGGCGAGCGCGCCGACGAGCAGCCCCACCGCCAGCGCGATGCCCGTCGCGAGCAGGCCGATGCCCACCGAGCGACCCGTCCCGTACACGAGCCGTGAGTAGACGTCGCGCCCGCTCTGATCGGTGCCGAGCAGATGCGCGGGGCTCGGGGGGAGCATGGCGGCCCGCACCTCCGTCTGCAGCGGGTCGTGCGTGGCGAGCACCCCGGGGAACACGGCGGCGAAGGCGATCACCAGCAGCACCACCGAGGCGCCCCACACCAGTGCCGTCTGCGCGCGCGTCATCGGTCCCTCCCCCGTGCGGTGCGCAGCCGCGGGTCGAGGAGCGGATGCAGCAGCTCGACCACGAGGTTGACGACGACGAAGACGATCGCACTGAACAGGATGACGCCCGTGATCACCGGCAGGTCGCGATTGCTGATGGCGGCGAGCGTGACACGGCCGAGTCCCGACCTCGCGAAGACGGTCTCGACCAGCACGGCGCCGCCCAGGACGGACCCGGTCAGGTACGCCGCGAGGGTCATCGCGTTCGCCGCACCGTGTCGGAGCCCGTGACGCAGCGTGAACCACGAGCCGCCGGCGCCGCGCGCCCGCACGGTCTCGGCGAACGGCATCCGCTCCGCCTGGACCAGTCCATCGCGCAGCACCTGGCTGAGCAGCGCGGCGACGGGCAGCGCGAGCGTGACGGCCGGCAGCACGATGGTCGCCGGGTTGCGCGCCCCCGAGACGGGGAACCACCCCAGCCCGAACGCGAAGACGCTCAGCAGCAGGAGACCGATCCAGAACACCGGCGACGACAGGATCACGAGCTCGATCCCCGCCGCGACGGCGCGCGCCACCTGCCCCCGCACGAGCAGTGCCGCGGCGAGCGCGAGCACCACGGCGATCACGAGCGCCAGCGCGGAGAGCTGCAGAGTCGAGCCGAGCTGGCGACCGATCACCTCCGTGACCGGCATCCGCAGCTGGTAGGACTCGCCGAGGTCGCCACGGGCGAGCTGCGAGATGAACGAGAGGTACTGCTCCAGTGGCGGGCGGTCGAGACCGAGCTCCGCGCGGATGCCGTCTTTCACGGCATCGCTGACCTGAGCCTGGGGCCCGAGCATCACCGACACCGGGTCGCCGGGGATGACCCGGAACGCGAGGAAGACCAGGGTGGCGGCACCCCACAGCACGATCACGACCGTGCCTGCGAGTCCCGCGATCCTCACGAGCGCCGTCTTCACCGTTCGCGCCCTCTCGACGATGCCCGAGCACCCCTGCGCGCGCGCTCGCTCACGAACGATACCGCAGCGTCACAGGGGCCCGGGGTTCCGGCGGTCAGCGGACGCTGACGTCGTAGAACAGGGGGCGCCCGTACAGGTCGTACGCTAGGCCGTCGATCCGCTCTCCCACGGCCGTGATGGCGGAGGGGCTGTAGAGCGGGACGATCGCCGTGTAGTCCGCGTTCCACTCCTGCACCTGCGTGTAGATATCGTCACGGACCGTCTGATCGCTGGACGCGACCGCCTGTTCGAGCAGGGAATCGACGTTCGGGTCGGTGACCTGCGACGCGTTCTGGAACCCGTCCGTGTGCAGGTGCGCACGCAGGAAGTCCGGATCGACACCCGAGAAGCCCCAGTCGGTGAGGTCGAAGGTCTTCGGCTCGTACTGCTCGTTGTACGCACCGGGATCGAGCTCTTCGCGCACCACCTCGAAGCCGATCTTCTTGAGGTCGGACTGGATCGCGTTGGCGAGCGCCGCCCGGTCGTCCGGCACGGGCGTCCACGCGATCCATCGCACGGACAGCCGCTTGCCGTCCTTCATACGGATGCCGTCGCCGTCGCGCGCGGTCCAGCCGGCCTCGTCGAGAAGCGCGCCCGCCGCGTCGGGGTCGAACGGGTGCTCGCCCTCGAGCGCCGCGTCGTAGCCGGGGGTGGTGGATCCGAGGACGCTCCACGCGCGAGGGAACTGACCGAAGAAGATCTCCTCGACGGCCGCGTCGACGTCGATGCCGCGCGCGAACGCCTGACGCACCTTCTCGTCGGCGAACACGCCGTACTTCTCGTTGAGGTACAGCGAGTACGGCAGGCCCGGGTACTCGACGGAATCCACCGTGATGCCCTCGCCCAGTCCGCCCGCGAGGTTCGGCGGGATGTTGCTGGCGAGGTCGGCCTCTCCGCTCTCGATGACGCCGGTGCGCACCGATGCCTCGGGCTGGATCTCCACGCGCAGCGTCTCGACGCCGGGTGCCTTCGAGCCGTGCGGTCCCCAGGCGTAGTCGTCGTTGCGGGTGTAGACGATCTCCTGATCCGGCGTGTACTCGGTGAGCTCGTACGGGCCGGTTCCCACCGTGATGCCGGGGCCACCGGCCTTCAGCTGGTCAGCGGAGTCCGCGAGGACCGCCGGCGAGTAGAACCCGAGCTGCGGGGTGCTCGCGGCCTGCAGGAACGGGGCGTACGGCTGACTGAACCGCACCGTCACGGTGTGCTCGTCGACGACTTCGGTGCCCTCGTAGAAGTCCGCCCCCATCATGCTGGCCGCCTGCGCCGATTCCGTCTCGGGGTCGACGATGCGATCGAAGTTCGCCTTGACCGCCTCGGCGTCGAAGGGCTCCCCGTCGGTGAAGGCCACGTCGTCACGGAGGGTGAACGTGTACTCGGTGCTGTCGGGCGAGACCTTCCAGTCCTTCGCCAGCCAGGCGCTGAACGAGCCGTCGTCCTCCTGGAAGACCAGGGAGTCCAGCACCGCGCGCTGCACCATCCCCGAGACGTCGAGCTGGCTCACCTGCGGATCCATGTGTCCCGCAGCGAGGTTCGCTCCCTCGATCGACCACACGAGCTCACCGCCGTCGGCGTCGGACGCGGGGGCCGCGCAGGCGCTCAGCAGGAGCGCGCTCGCGGCGAGGGCGGCACCGAGCGGGATCGCGCGGCGCAGAAGAGTGTGGGGCATGCTGTTCCTCGGGAGGGAATGCGGGGAGACGACGCGGATGCATCAGTTCTTGGACTCGATGCAATTGTAGATCCTGCGCACACCCCCGGGGGTCGGGAGGCACGACCCCCGGCGATGACGGGTCGCGCCAGGATCGTGGCGATTAGACTGTGGGGCACAACCCACACTCAGGCACGCTCACACAGTGCCGCACACATCGCTCGAGGAGATCTTCCATGTCCGTGATTCCCGACAAGCCCGTACTCGAAGGTCTCGAAGCGAAGTGGGGTGAGTCGTGGTCCGAGCAGGGCACCTATCTGTTCGATCGACTGCGCGCCGCCCAGTCCGGCCGTGAGGGCGTCTACTCGATCGACACCCCTCCGCCGACGGCATCCGGCAGCCTGCACATCGGTCACGTGTTCTCGTACACGCACACCGACGTCAAGGCGCGCTTCGAGCGCATGCGCGGCAAGAACGTGTTCTACCCGATGGGCTGGGACGACAACGGGCTGCCCACCGAGCGCCGCGTGCAGAACTATTACGGCGTGCGCTGCGATCCGACGCTCCCCTATCGGAACGACTTCACGCCGCCGTTCGAGGGCGGCGACAACAAGTCGAGCCGTGCCGCCGACCAGGTGCCGATCAGCCGACGCAACTTCATCGAACTGTGCGAGCGTCTGACCATCGAGGACGAGAAGCAGTTCGAGGCTCTGTTCCGTCTGCTGGGCCTCTCGGTCGACTGGAGCCAGACCTACCGCACCATCTCCGACGACACCATCCGTCAGAGCCAGCTCGCGTTCCTGCGCAACCTCGAGCGCGGCGAGGCCTACCAGTCGCTCGCGCCGACCCTGTGGGACATCGACTTCCGCTCCGCCATCGCCCAGGCGGAACTCGAAGACCGCGAGCAGCAGGCCGCGTATCACACGATCGATTTCCCCTTCGCGGACGGATCCGGATCGATCACGATCGAGACCACCCGCCCCGAGCTGCTCCCCGCCTGCGTCGCGATCGTGACGCACCCCGAGGGCCCGCACAAGCACCTGATCGGCACGAAGGTGCGCACGCCGTTCTTCGGCGCCGAGATCGAGATCCACGGACACCACCTCGCCCAGCCCGACAAGGGCACCGGCGCTGCCATGGTCTGCACCTTCGGTGACGTGACCGACATCATCTGGTGGCGCGAGCTGCGCACCACCAGCGGCGGCGATCTGCCGAACATGACGACCATCGGACTCGACGGACGCTTCCTGCCCTCCGCGCCGTCGATCGTCGCGAACGCCGAGGCCATCGACTGGTACACCGCCGAGCTCGCCGGCAAGACCGTGTTCTCGGCACGCAAGGCCATCGTCGAGAAGCTGCAGGAGACCGGCGATATGACTGCGGTCGGCAAGCCGTTCACCCACGCGGTGAAGTTCTTCGAGAAGGGTGACCGCCCCCTCGAGATCGTCTCGACCCGTCAGTGGTACATCCGCAACGGCGCCCGCGATGCGCAGCTGCGCGATCAGCTCCTCAGCCACGGTACGGACGTCGCCTTCCACCCCGACTTCATGCGCGTGCGCTACGAGAACTGGGTCGGCGGCCTGACCGGCGACTGGCTCGTGTCCCGACAGCGCTTCTTCGGCGTGCCGATCCCGCTGTGGTACGGACTCGACGAGAACGGCGACCGCGACTACGACCGTGTGCTCGCGCCCGACCACGCGTCCCTGCCCATCGACCCGACCACCGACGTACCGGCCGGCTACACCGAGGATCAGCGGGGAGCGGCCGGGGGCTTCGAGGCCGAAGCCGACATCCTCGACACGTGGGCGACCTCGTCTCTCACCCCGCAGCTCGCGGGCGGATGGCAGCGCGACGAGGAGCTGTGGAACCTCACCGCCCCGTTCGACCTGCGCCCGCAGGGTCAGGACATCATCCGCACCTGGCTGTTCTCGACCATGCTGCGCTCCACTCTCGAAGACGGCCGCGCGCCATGGCGCAACGCCGCCATCTCCGGCTTCATCGTCGACCCCGACCGCAAGAAGATGTCGAAGTCGAAGGGCAACGTGGTGACTCCGGCGGACATCCTCGAGACCCACGGATCCGACGCGGTGCGCTACTGGGCCGCCTCCAGCCGCCTGGGAATGGACGCCGCGTTCGACCCGCAGAACCCGACGCAGGTGAAGATCGGCCGTCGTCTCGCGATCAAGGTGCTGAACGCCGCTAAATTCGTGCTCTCGTTCCCGGTGCCGGACGGCGCGCAGGTCACGCATGCTCTCGACGCCTCGATGCTGACCGCACTCGATGCCGTGATCGTCGAGGCGACGAAGGCGTTCGAGAACTATGACCAGGCCAAGGCACTCGAGGTCACCGAAGCGTTCTTCTGGACCTTCTGCGACGACTACCTCGAGCTCGTCAAGGAGCGCGCCTACAACCAGAACGATGTCGGACAGGCATCCGCGGCACTCGCGCTGCGACTGGCGCTCTCGACGCTGCTGCGGCTGCTCGCCCCCATCCTGTCGTTCGCGACCGAAGAGGTGTGGTCGTGGTTCGAGGAGGGATCGGTGCACACGGCGTCCTGGCCCGAGCCGCTCGGCATCGAGGGCGACACGGCCGTGCTGTCGGCGGCGAGCGAAGCCCTGATCGGCATCCGCCGCGCGAAGACCGAGGCGAAGGCATCGCAGAAGACCCCGGTCTCGCGTGCGGCGATCGCCGCCCCGGCAGCCAAGCTCGACGCGCTGCGTGCCGCGGCCGACGACCTCCGCGCGGTCGGGCGCATCGCGGAGCTCGAGTTCGCCGAAGCGGAGTCGTTCGCGGTCACCGCGATCGAGCTCGCCCCGGTCGAGGGCGTCTGATGCAGCTGGGCACGCGATGGGCTGCGGGCTCCGAGGCCCCCGCGTCGGTCCCGGCGGCGCTGCGTCCCGCGATCGCGGAGGTCGAATCCCGCGGGCTCTCCGGACACTGGACGCTGACGTGGCTCGAAGGCCGCGCCATCGCCGAGCTGGACGCGGGCTGGGAGGTCGTGCAGACGCCGTCCGGCGATGTCGTCGCCCGCCCCTTCGAGGACTGAGCTCACCGCACCGAGCTCTCCGCACGGACCTCTCCGCACTGACCTCTCCGCACTGACGAAGCCCCCTGCACGCCGTCTCCGGCAGGGGGCTTCGTCGAGGCGCGCTCGTGTCACTGCCGTCGCCGCGCACCGCGGACCGGCCCGGTCGTGGCTAGGCTCGATGGATGACCGACGACTCGAACCCTCTGCTCCAGCCGTCCGCACTCCCCTACGGACTGCCCGACTTCGCCGCGATCCGCGCAGAGCACTACCTGCCCGCGTTCGAGACGGCGTTCGCGCGGCATCTCACCGAGATCTCCCGGATCACCACGGTGCGCTCGATGCCGACCTTCGAGAACACCATCGAAGCCCTCGAACGGTCCGGCGAGCTGGTCGACCGCGTGGCCCACACGTTCTACACCGTCACGTCGGCGGATGCGACGACCGAGGTCCAGGACATCGACGAGAAGCTCGCCCCGCTGATGGCCGCGCATCAGGACGCGATCACCCTCGACTCCCACCTCTACTGGCGCGTGCAGCAGGTGCACGCGCAGCTCGACCGACTGGAGCTCGATGACGAGCAGCGGTATCTCGTCGAGCGCCACCATCGGGAGATGACGCTCGCCGGGGCCGGGCTCGACGACGAGCACAAGGCACGCCTCACCGCGCTGAACCAGCAGCTGTCGACCCTCACCAACACCTTCGAGCGCAACCTGCTGAACGACACCAACGATCTGGCTGCCGTCTTCGACTCGGCCGAGCAGCTCGCAGGTCTCAGCTCCGGCGAGCTCTCGGCCGCGCGTCGAGCCGCCGCCGACAGGGACATCGACGGGTACCTCATCGCGCTGCCTCTGTTCACCGGGCACCCCTACCTGGCCCAGCTGCGCGATCGCACGTCGCGGCGCCGTATCCTCGACGCATCGCGCGCCCGTGGCTCGCGTGACAACGCGCACGACAACCGCCCCGTCCTGCGGGAGATCGTGCGCCTGCGCGCCGAGCGCGCCGCGCTGCTCGGGTTCTCCTCCCACGCCGCGTACGTCACCGCCGACGAGACCGCAGGCACCCCGGATGCCGTCGAGGACATGCTCCGTGCTCTCGCCGCCCCCTCGGCCCGCAACGCGCGAGCGGAGCAGGCGGAGCTGCAGTCGATCGTCGACGAGACCGAGGCCGACCCCTTCACCGTCGAGGCGCACGACTGGGCGTTCTACACCGAGAAGGTCCGCACGGCGAGGTATGACATCGACACCAGCGCACTGCGGCCCTGGTTCGAGGCCGAGCGGGTGCTGCAGGACGGCGTCTTCTTCGCCGCCACGCGGCTCTACGGCGTCACCTTCAGCGAGCGGCACGACCTGGTCGCCTATCACCCGGGAGCCCGGGTGTTCGAGGTGCGCAACGCCGACGGGAGCGAGCTCGGTCTGTACGTGCTCGACCTCTACACGCGCGACTCGAAGCGCGGCGGCGCCTGGATGAACCCGATCGTCAGCCAGTCGCGTCTCCGGGGCACATCTCCGGTCGTGGTCAACAACCTCAACGTCCCGCTCCCCGGCGACGGAGAATCGACCCTGCTGACACTCGACGAGGTCACCACGCTGTTCCACGAGTTCGGGCATGCCCTGCACGGCCTGTTCGCGGAGGTGACGTATCCGCACTTCGCCGGAACCAATGTCTTCCGCGACTTCGTCGAGTTCCCCAGCCAGGTGAACGAGATGTGGATCCTGTGGCCGGAGGTGCTCGACAACTACGCGCGTCATCACGTGAGCGGTGAGCCGCTCGACCCGGCCGTCGTGGAGCGCCTGCGGGCCACCGAGACCTTCGATCAGGGCCATGCCACCAGCGAGTACCTCGCCGCCGCGTGGCTCGACCAGGCATGGCATCGCATCGGTGTGGATGTCGAGATCGCCGACGTCGCGGAGTTCGAGGCCACGGCACTCGCGGACATCGGGCTCGACAACCCCGTCGTGCCGACCCGTTACTCGTCGACCTACTTCGCCCACGTGTTCTCGGGCGGATACAGCGCCGGGTACTACTCCTACATCTGGAGCGAGGTGCTCGACGCCGACACCGTCGAGTGGTTCCGCGACAACGGCGGGCTCACCCGCGAGAACGGTGACCGGTTCCGGGCACGCCTGCTCGGCGTCGGCGGCTCGAAGGACCCGCTCGAGGCGTACCACGACTTCCGTGGCCGCTCCGCGGACATCGCCCCCCTGCTGAAACGGCGAGGTCTCGAGGCCTGACCGTCCGCCCGCGGCGCGGTTCCCGTCCGCCGCGGGCGCTCAGCGGCCCATCAGCTCCATCGCCTTGTACCAGGTGAGCTGGTGATAGCTCTGGGCGAGGTGCTCGCCGAGGCCGTCGACGGAGACGATGTGCACGGCGATCGCCTCGCTCTCGTCGAGCGTCTGGTCCGAGACGCGGACGCAGCCGCGCGCGAGAAAGTGATGCACGCGGTTGGTGTGGTTGCCGAAGTTCGCCCAGGTGGATCCGAGTCCGACGATCTCTTGCGCCTCGAACCCCGTCTCTTCGCGCAGCTCCCGCGCCGCTGCCGCGATCGGCGTTTCGCCGGCTTCGACGCCGCCCCCGATCGTCCCCACGGCGATGATCCCCGCTCCGTGAC